>ERZ827363.2400-NODE-2400-length-16159-cov-11.687158_pt1 | contig 16159 bp, 16 predicted proteins | sample MGYA00519776_ERZ827363 | MGnify/ENA primary metagenome ERZ827363 (study PRJEB31778, sample SAMEA3449288) | human gut metagenome | biome: human gut; feature: human-associated habitat; material: faeces | place: United Kingdom | collected 2010/2012 ...
TCTATAAGAGTTTCATTCTTGTACTTATAATCTTTATTTTTGCTTAAATAAACCTTCTCTGCACTTCTAGTAGCTCTTATAACCTCTGTTTCACTTAATGGATATATAAACTCTCTATTAAGCTCTAAAACGTCACCTAAAGCCTTTTGAGTGTCCTCTAAGAAATAACATAGGTAATATCTATACAAGAATAATATTATTTCTCTTTGACCTTTTACATCATAGTTTCTTAACTCACATAACTTCACTAAATCTAATATTCTTCCTTGATACAAGGAACGTTCCCTATGAATATAAACTACTTTTTTAGGTCTTCCTTTTTTCTTTTGTCTATTCTCATCTAAGTCTGGTAAAAATTCACTTTGTATTTCTCTCAAAGTATACTTATAGTCATATTTTTCTAGTATAGTAACTCTTGTTCCACTCTTTGAGTTTATACTTCCTGCTACTCTTAATATTCTTGTTGCATCTAGTGCTTTTCTATCTGCTCCAAACTCTTTTAATTGATGATATAAATACTCTTGGATTGCTTTCCATAAAGGTAATGCTTGACTTGGTACTTTATTTATATTCCATAATAATGCTAATCCTCGGCCACTATCTATAATATAATTTGTTGCTGGTATTATTTTATTAAAATAATTTGACTCTAAATTCATTATTACCTGCTCTTTTGTATATTTAGTTTTATAATAATCTAAATCTATATATACAAAATTTAATTCTTTTATACATTCTAATCTTCTACATGGTTTATAAAATGTATTTAATGTTATATATATGTTTTCTCCTGTTAAATCTGTTTCTTTTAGTTCTAAATACTTATAATGCCATTGACTATATCCATTTTCATCTATGCAACTTCTCGTGATCCACCCTTTACTATTTCCATGAACCCTATCTATATATTCTACTTTATTCTTTTTTATCGCTTGTCCCATCACTTCACCTCCTTTGTTCGACAACTAATTATATCATACTTTTCTATATTTACTAAAATCTATAACTTTCCCCATTTCCTTTTTAATTTCTTTACTTCTACTAAAATTTTCTCCTATTTCATTAATTTTTTCCTTTTCTCTTTTCTTTTTTAATCGCTCTTTAAACGCATTTATTGCTCTTTCTACAATTTCATCACTTAGCTCTATATACTTAAATGTTTGCTTATCTAAATATTCATATCTCCCTTTTTCAGCTCCTAAAACATATTCTACATAATCCTCCAATAATTCTTCATCTGACATTCTTTTATCATAATATCTTAAATAATAATTTATACTCCCACTAATTTTCATCCATAACTTTTTTTCGTCCATATTCTCCCTCCATATATTTATTTTTTATTTTATATTAAATCATTTTTTTTATTTATTTCAAATTTTAATGTTTACTATTTCCCTATTTATTTGCTCTATATTTTATATAAGGAGGTGTATGTTATGGATTCAGAGTTATTTAACTTTCTAACAACTCAAGGTATTTTTGCTTTGTTATTTGGTTATTTATTGCTATATATTTTAAAACAAAATCAAATTCGAGAAGAAAATTATCAAAAAATAATTCAACAACTAAATGAAGTTCTTCCAACTATAAAAAATGATTTAGAAGACATAAAAAAGCAGATATTAAAAAATTAATATCTGCTTTTTATTATGTTAAGTATACCTTTTTCAATTTACTTATTGCTCTATTCTTAGCTTGATTTATTGCCTGTCTTGATAATCCCATATAATCTGCCACTTCACTTATGGATAAATAATTTATATATATTAATTTCATTATGTACTCTTCTTTTTCTGTTAATACTTCAAATAAGTTTAAAACTTCAACTTCTGAATCAAACTCTTCATACCCTATTTCAATTTCTAACTTTAATTCTACTTCACTATTTTTTATCTTATCATTTTTTTTAGATAATTTTATATACTTATACTTTAATGCTTTAGATATATAATCAAATATTATTTTATCATCCTCAAATTTATTTTCTTCTGGCAATTTATTTATTATTTCTAATAAATGTACTAATAGATCTTGTCTAGTATCTTCTCCATTCACTGATTTTGAAAGTTTATTTATTAAAGGGTTAAATACATTCATAATTTCTCTAAATATTTCTTTATTGCCATTTTTATATTCTTTTATATTTTTATAAATTGTGTTTCCCATAAATAAACACCCCCTACTTATATAAAAGCAAACAAACGTTCGATTTGTAAACATAAAAAAATTATTTTTTTCATGTTTACAAATTGAACGTTTTTTTACTCTTAAATATATGACTGGTCAATTAAATGAATTTTAAATTAAACAGAAGTTAACTTTTGAAATAAATATTTTTATTAAAAAGGAGAAATTAATTATGTTATTACAATTAGGAGATAAAGGAGATAATGTTAAATATCTTCAATATGGATTACACATTTTATGTTGTTCACCAAATGGTTTTGATGGTGAATTTGGAAATGGCACACTTACTGCCGTAAAGAAATTCCAATCTAAATATGGATTAGTTAGTGATGGAATAGTAGGTGATGTTACTTGGAATACTTTAAAAAATGAAATTGCTACAATTCAAGCTCAATTAAATAAAAAAGGTTGTAGCGTTGGTACTGTTGATGGTATAGCGGGTCCTACTACCTATAATGCTGTTATTTCATTCCAAAATAAAAATGGTTTAACTGCTGATGGACAAGTTGGTACTGCAACTTGGGATATTTTATTTGACACTGTATCTGGTGGAACTACTCATACTAGAATATTAAAAGTTACTTCACCTTTAATGCAAGGTGATGATGTTAAAGCTGTTCAAAATAAATTAAACTCTTTAGGTTATAATTGTGGTACTGCTGATGGCTACTACGGAAATGCTACTAGAACTGCTGTTATCAGCTTCCAATCTGCTAAAGGGCTTACTGCTGATGGTGAAGTTGGTCCTGCTACTTGGAATGCTTTATTTAGCTCTTCTTCAACTTCTACTGGAAGTAGCTATACTAGATTATTAAAGGTTACTTCACCTTTAATGTACGGTGATGATGTTAAAGCTGTTCAAAACAAATTAAACTCTTTAGGATTCAACTGTGGTACTGCTGATGGCTACTACGGGAATGCTACAAAAAATGCTGTTATTAGTTTTCAGTCTGCTAAAGGAATTGACACTGATGGTGTTGTTGGTCCTACTACTTGGAAGCTTTTATTTAACAGTTCTGCTTCTAATAATGGCGGATATAGTAGAATATTAAAAGTTACTTCCCCTTTAATGTATGGTGATGATGTTAGAGCGGTTCAAAATAAATTAAACTCTTTAGGCTACAACTGTGGTACTGCTGATGGTTATTATGGTAATGCTACTAAATCTGCTGTTATCAGCTTTCAATCTGCTAAGGGGCTTACTGCTGATGGTGAAGTAGGACCTGCTACTTGGAGTGCTTTATTTAATTCTTCTTCATCTTCAGGCGGTGGAACATTACCTGGTGGTTCAATAAAAGTATTTATTGATGCTGGCCATGGAGGTTCTGATCCTGGTGCTGTAGGAAATGGATTAAAAGAAAAAGATATTGTTCTTAGTATAGCTACAAAATTAGGTGCTTTACTTAACGGACGTGGAATATCAATAAAATATTCTAGAACTACTGATACTTATTTAAGCTTAGAGGAAAGAGCTAGACTTGCTAATGCTTGGGGAGCTGACTTATTCGTATCAATACATGCTAATTCTGCTACTTCATCAGTTAGAGGTACCGAATGCTATACTCATCCTACTGCAAATACAGCAACTAAAACTTTATCTGGAAATGTATCTAGAGCAATAGCTAATAAATTTGGTATATCTAATAGGGGGCATAAAGAAGCTAATTTCGCTGTTTTAAGACTTTCTAATATGCCTTCTATTTTAGTTGAAACTGCCTTTATTAGTAACTCTAGTGATGCTAACCTTTTAAATACTAGACAAGCTGATTTTTCAGTTACTATAGCAAATAGTATATTATCTTATTTTAGCAAAAAAACAATTGATATAAGTTATGTTCTTTCTCAAGCTAAAAATATTGGATTATTAAAAGGAACTTCATTAGAGTTTGCTTTACTTGAGGCAGAAACTCCTATAAAAGTAGTTTCTGTATTTCCAACTATTACAATGTCTGCTTCAGTTGCAATTACTAGAAAACTTAATTCTTTAAATTCAACTGTTATGAATTTTGCTGTTGATTCTAATGGATTATCAGCTCAATTTATAAATAAATTAGGTGAAAACCGTATTGATTTTAGTCAAAAAAATAAAGATAACTTAGCGAAATCTATTGAAAAAATAGGGGTTGTAATACCAAGTGGTATTTTTAATGTTCAAGCATACACTAGTGGATTAGGGGCTATATTTAAAATAGAATATCCTATAACTATAGATAATTTAACATTTTACCATGCTATAACTATTTCTGTAAAAGATTATAATAATCCATCTGTATCATCATTTTCATTTGCCCTTGCTGAAACAACAACTTCACCATCAACTAATACTGGTATTCATCCACTTATTATAATAGTTCCTGGCGTATTATTAGCAGCACTTGCAGCTTCAAAATATTTACTTCCTGCAGCTTTAGGCCCTATCGGTGTTGCAGCTTCAGTTTTATTCATACCAATAATATATAAAATTAATAATTAAAAATATTTAAAATAAATTATTTATTTTAAACTATCTCAAATACACAAAAAAGAAATCTCAATTTAAAGAGATTTCTTTTTTGTCATATTTCAATTTTTAGTTTAATTTCATTTAAAAATTGTTCTTTTTCAGTTATATCCTTAAAAGCTCTTTCTGGAATAATAAAAACTATTTTACTATTTTTATTTACCAATACAATATTCCTACAAATTTCTAAGAATCTATAATTTTCTTCTTTATTTATTAATAAACTATACTCTTTTTCTTTTGATTTTATTTTTATAAAGTTTTTTTCAACTACTAATTCTATTAATTCATCGTTTATAATAGTATCTACTTCTTTATTTATTTGCTTAGTCATTTGCTTTAAACCTGCTATAAAAAGTATTGTAGTAAATAAAATTGAAAAAAATATTTTATATATATAATCTACCAATGTATACATTGCCATATACATACCAACTCCCCCCAATATGCTATATACTACGACTCTCAATTTTAGCAAAGATATTTTTTTCTTATATAAGTATCTATATACCTGATTACATTCATTTCTCGTATTATTATATCTGATATACATAGCTTCTCCTCTCTTATCCAATTTTTTTAAGAGTTATTTAACACTTTAAAAAATTGCTCTTTATCTTGTAAATTTTCTAAAACTCTATTTGGAATTACTAAAACTGTTCTTAAATCAATTATGAAAATAAATATATTTTTATAATTGATCAATTTACTATTTAAACCTAATTTAGTTTTTATTTTTACTGTATTACTAAAAATACTTATTATATTTCCATTTTCAATATTTATATAAACTTCTTTGTTATAAAATTCATTTGTAAATAATGATTTCATCAAACTATATATGTATCTTTTACATGCAACAACCTGTATTATTACAATAATGCCTAATATTAATAAAATCCAAAATAATTTATATTCATTTTCACTTTTATTATTTGAAAAATATAAATTTATGATTATTATTGTAAAAAAAAAGAAAAATAAATTGTAATATATAAACTTTTTTTTACTAAATACTGAATTTTTAAACACATATTCAGAATATGTATATATATCTTTTTTATTATTTTTATATCTAATTTCCATAGCTCCCCCTTAATATTTTAAATTTGTTTTTCTATTAAATTAATAAAAATTTCTTCTTCGTTTTTTGATTTAAAAGTATTATTCGGAACAATGAAAACTACACTTTTATTTCCATCTATTAATACCCATTTATTATTTATATTTAATAAATTATAATTTTTATTTTTATTTATTGTTAATTCTAACATCTCATTACTTACTAATTTATTTGCCACATCATAAAAACTCTCTCGATTTCTCTTTATTGCAAATACACAAATCAATATACTAATTAAAAGTGAAATTATTACTCTATATATATTATCAAATTTATATAATAATACATATATACAAATAGCCACTACTATACTCAAGCAAAACGCTATAAAATTAAGAACTTTTAACTTTTTTATACCAAAATATTCTAAAACATCACAATAATCTTCTTTAGTATTTATATATTTTATTAACATAATGCCTTCCTCCCCTATTTATTTTTCATATGTTACCTATTTATTAATATCATAGCTAATTTTACCATCTATAATGATTTATTTCAATTTAACAAAAAAACTGCGCAGAATTATTCTTCTACGCAGTTTTTTCATTTTTATTTTTTAAAATTTACGGTTTTAAGCCATTTATAAGGGGTGAAAACACCACTCTAAGTTTAGCTCCAGTAAACTTTCATGTAAAATTGTATTTTTATCTATTTGATTATTTATATTTATGTTAGTAAATTAATTAAATAACACTTTGTTTGTTAATTAATTTGTTAACATTGTTGTTCGTTAATTATTTTATGAACAGTAGCAACACTACACTTCATATCTTTAGCAATAGCTCTGTAACTTTTTCCTTGTAATCTTAACATTTTTGCCCTAGCTTTTTGTTCTTCAGTAAACATTTCTTTTCTTCCAGCACCACGTTCATTTTTTAATTTATTAACATCGTTATTTGGGTTTTGAATTGAATTTTCTAGCCTTTTTACAATTCCTCTATATTGTTCTATTTCTGCTTTTAAATTATTTATCTCTCCTTTTAATTGGTTATTTTCTCTCTTTAACCCTTCATTTTCTTTAAACAGCTCTTGGATAGTATTCCTATTCTTTTTAATAGTATCTTTTTTATCTTTAATACTTATTTCATGCCCTTTTATAACAGTTTTTAAATAGTCTATCTGCTTATCCATTTGCCTATACGTTGGACTATTTTCAAAACTATCATCAGCGACATTCTCCATCTGCTCTATTTGTTTATTCCTAGCATTAATTATATCCTTATATTCATTTAAACGCTTTTCTAAATCTACAATAATTTCTTCTAATCCTTTAATAGTTTTTCTGGCCATAAATACTCACTCCGTTAATTAATTAATTTATTAACTTAATGATAACATTTTTCTAACTATTGTTCAATAATTAATTTAATAACAAAACTCAATTTAAATTCATCTATTAAAAAATAAAAAAAATTGAAATTTCATGATGTCTATGAAATTTCAATTTTTCATTTTTTCTATTTTACTGCTTTTAACTTTGCAATATCTTTATAATTATTATCCGTAACTAATTCAACAGTCGATAGATCTTCTCTTATTCCATCAACTTTATTTAATATCTCATTTCTAAATTCTACTAAATCAGCAGTTTGCTATACAACTCCATCAAGCTTCTTTTCTATTCCATCAACTTTAGATTCAAGTCTTTTTAAAATTTCTAATATTTCTTTTTCCATATACTATTTCTCCTTTAAATGTATTTAAGTTTTAGTTTACTTAATCATTATATCATAAAAGGACACCTTTAAAGATGTCCTTTACGGAGCAAATCTTCTATGGAAAATTTGCAAACTAAAACTTATATAAGTATATCATTTTTATAAATAACATTCTATTAAACTTTTAAAAAGTTTAATAGAAAAATCCTACTCCAAACAACTGTTAATCTAAATAAAATTTAATTTAAAAATTATTTAGTCTTAAATACATTCTACCGCCTTACGCATTAACTTACTCATTCCTCTACTCTCCACTCCGTTACTTAATACTCCAGTTGGTCATCAAAAAAATATAATTAATACTCTCTATCTAAATCCTTAAGTTTTTTTACTTTAATATTTCTTATCTAAACCTCATACTATTTTCTCTTCTCTTATCTACAAGATCTATTGCCCTAGGTAATGCTGGTGCTATAATATCCTCTGTTGTTGCTAACCTTCCATACTCAGAAATTACAAAAAATCCATTAATTAATTCTAAAAGTATTTGAGTATTTCTATCAGTATTATTGCTAGAATTTTTTATTTCTTTCATATCAAATTTGATTTGTTCTGCTACTTCTTTTGCTATTATTTTAATCATAGCTTCTGTTGTAATATCTGAATTTTGTCTATGCTCTCTAATTATTAAATCTAATGCTTCACTACTATACTTTAAATTATTTTTCTCTTTAACTTCTTCTATGTACTCTACATTTTTTTCTGTCATTTTATATTCTTTTCTTATTCTTGCCATCTTAAATTTAACTCCTTTTACTTTTTTATTAAGGGCTTTGCCCTCGCTATGCTCACCCATAAACTTAAAAAAAGTTTAATCAAATCCAAATATGAATTATAAAATATCTTAACTGGAAATTATACCTGTAGATATTTTATAAGAGCATAAAGAGAAACTGCCCCCAAAAATTTTGTGGGGCTAGGCAAAGCCTAGCATTTTCTTGGGTACAAAAAAATTTCCAAATGTCCCACTTTGCCACACAAAAACCGTATTAAAACCGTATATAATACGATACTTTGTCAGCAGTTATTTTCTTAATTTTATCATATATTTTTTTAATCTCAAACTATTTTTTTATAAAAAAATGGAGCCACTGCTCCATAAATAAATAATCCCCCTAAAATATAAAGAGTATTTTTAATCTCAATTTGTAAACATCACTAAAAAAAATTTTTTTCAAAAGGGTTTGGGCAGCTCTCCCAATAAATAATTTAAAATTTAAGTAAAGCTTAATTTTAAATTTATAGGAAGTGTGTACACACTTCCTATGCTTGCTATTCTTCTAATTTTTAAAATACTTTTTCAATACCTCGTTTAGATGGAATATGATAGCCATTTCTAACTTGTATAAAACTACCACATCCACAACTACATTTTATAAATATAACTTCTAATTCTTCTGTCTTTGGAAGTTTAAGTTTTTCTCCACACATTGGACATAAAAAATATTTCTTTTTTTCTAACTTCATAATTTTCCCCTTACTAAAAAATACTCTATAAATCTACTTTGAAAAAATCTTAAAAAATTTTATTTTTTCATTTCTTTTTTGCTCCATTTTTTCTTTTAGATCTTGAAGCTTATTATCTACTTCTTCAAAATGTTCTGCTAAATATAACTGTTGTTCACTTTTTTTCTGCTCTTCCTTTAAAAGTATCTGACTATTTTCAATTAACTTATGCAATTCAGATATTTGTTTGTCTTTTTCATCTAATTGCTTTTTTAAAAATTCATTTTCAGAGTTTAAACTATTTAAATATTCTTTATTGAACTCTTTTAACTCAAGTTTAAACTCTTTAAAGTCAGTATTTTTAATGCTTATATCAAAATCTTCTCTCTCACTATTTAAACCGTTAGTTAAATCTTTTAATTTATCATCATTTAAGTTTAAACCTTTAAATATTAAATTAATACCTTCATCTGAAATATAAGTAATACCTTTATTTTTAACCACATACTTCTCAATTTCTTTTAACTTAATTTTATTATAAATACTAACTTTACTTAAACCAGTTAAAACGGATACTTCTGCAACACTCCTCAACATCCCTTAAACCCTCCCTTTTAGAATAAACCCGATATATAAACTAATTCAATAAATCTCTTAAAAATCCTGTCTACCTATTATTAATCAATCCATTCTTTAATCATTTCCAATAATATTTTATCTCTATCTAATCCAGTTTCATCTACCTTCTTAATAAACTCATTATAAACCTCATTAGGAACTCTAAAATTTATTGCTTTTGTTGAAGATCTTCTTCTCTTACTAGACTGTATATTAACTTTTATTTTTTCTTTAATTGCTGGAATATCTTTATCATTAATACCACCTAAAAATTTTATAGCTTCTTCTTCTGTATAAAAAGTCTTATATATACTAGGATAACCTAATAAAAGTTCTTTACACTCACTCCAGGTTCTAACTATCTTATTTTTAACACCTTTACCTTCTTTAATAGCATAATACTTTTGTTTTTTCTTTTTACTCATATTCTTATAACCCCCATCGCTCGCACTAAATTTTCATATTTTTTAGTTGACTTTTAAGTCAACATCAACTATGGTTTGGTGAATTAGGAAACGGCTCGCTCCCCCCCTTGCAATTAATATAACATAAAAATACTAATTGCAAAGGGGATAAGCAAGCATGATATTATGGCTTGGAGCCATTGAGGTATCCGTGTCGCATTTATCCCGTGGCTTCCAACCACTATGTAAATCAATCTCGTTTAGGTCTGGTATTATCGAGCATACTACCATGTAACTTTCTACACACCCCTAGGAGCTAATGCAAACTCCACCAGGACAGGCACTCCACTACTAAAAACTAACTTTAATAGTTTGTCTAAAAATAGCACCTCCCCATCTAACGGCGCTATCCTCGGTGGTGAGCCGAGTAGTTTTTTATAGTGTTATTCCTTAACCACTTACCATACAGGATTTTTCAGTATTTAATTTATGAAAAACTTGTCTTAATTTTTATTTAGTTAAATAAAAAAGCCTTTTAGTAAGGTTTTACCATACTAAAAGGCTTGAAAATTCTTCTTTAATCAGTTATACTTTATTCATAATATTGAATAAAATATATTTTATAAAGTAGCTTTCGTGCTTGGTTTTATGTGTGAGATATAACCTTGAACGTAGTTACTAACTAAATGAAGTTCTTTTCTAACAGCTTTCTAGGTATTGCAGTACCTTGTAAAGTTCGGCTCATATGTTAGTTTGCAGACTAATATATGAGAGTTGAATAAGAGCTTTTTTTATTTAAGTTTAATTCCAAATTTAAGTTAATTTTACCCTGTTTTTCTGCATAAAGCAAGATTTTTTTTTGTTGTACCTTGTTGTCAACGCTTGAATTTACTTACTTATACTCATATTTTACTTATCTCTAAATTCCTCTATATCTCGTTTTTTTCTCGATTTACTTAATTCTTTTTGTTGTTCAGACTCTCTATGTATTAATACTACTGGCTTTATTTTATCACTTTATTGTAGTATTATGAGCTATTGTTTACAACTTGATTTTAGAATTATCCCTTTATAATTTCCATAGTTTATAATACATTTTTGCTATACCTTTCGACTTACAATATACTATTATTTATAGTTGATTTTTTAATACAACATAAAGAAAAAATAAATAAAATTGAACATAAAATTAATAAATTAAAATTACAAAAACAAATAATCCTAGCTCGTGAAAAAAGGATAAAGAAAAGCTCTTACTAGAAGATTAATTCAAATATGCGCTATTATTGAAAATATAGGTATTGATAATGTAGAATTGACCAATAAGTTCAAATCCTACTTTGAAGCTAATGATAAATCCAAAACTTAGCTTAAAAAATTTATATCCAAAAATAAATAATTAAAATATATTTAGAAATTCTCTCTATTTATATAATGCTCAAGTAAAAAACAATTTAATTAGTGTTAATTTCTATTCTGACTTTTAATACTGTAGGGAGAGTAGATAGATTTGTGTAAAAAACAAATCTATCTACTCTTTTTTTGTATGATTAGTTGGTAGATTTGGAATAATATACTATATAAATTTTAGGAGGATTTTCTATGGGAAGAAAAAATGATATCAACTTTGATTACAATTCAGAAGTAAAAAGATGTAAAACAATAGATGACGTTCTTGGAAAGAACGGGTTAGTTCAAAGGTTAGTTAAGGATGTACTAGAAAATATACTTGAAGCAGAAATGGATGAACACCTTGGAAGGGATAAATACCAACGTCAAAGCGATATTGAGCCAGGCGAGAGAAATTATAGAAATGGATATAGCCAAAAAAATCTAAGAAGCTCATTTGGAGATGTTGATCTCGATATACCAAGGGATAGGAAGGCTGAATTCGAACCTCAAATAATAAAAAAATATGAAACAGTTTGTAATGAATTAGATAAAAAAATAATCTCTCTTTATGCAAAAGGTATGACTACTAGCGATATTCAGGCTGAAATAGAAGATTTATATGGAATAACAATCTCACCATCAATGGTTTCTAAAATAACAGATAAAGTAATAGCTACCGCTACCGAATGGCAAAATAGAATGTTAGATAAAATATATCCAATAGTTTATTTAGATGCTATGTACTTTAAGGTTAGAAGCAACGGAAAAATAGTTAATAAAGCTGTATATATTTGTTTAGGATATACGATGGAAGGATATAAAGATATTCTTGGACTATGGGTTGATGAAGCTGAAGGAGCTAAGTTTTGGCTAGGTATTTGCAATGACTTAAAAAATAGAGGTGTAAAAGAAATTTTAATTGCTTGTATGGATGGACTTAAAGGGTTACCACAAGCTATTCAGACGGTATTTCCATCAGCTAATATACAAACATGTATTGTTCATCAAATAAGAAACTCTATAAAATACATAGCTTCAAAAGATAAAAAATCATTTATGAAAGATTTAAAAGAAGTTTATAAAGCTCCTACCGAAGAACTTGCGTTAGCGCAGCTAGATAAACTAAAAGAAACTTGGGGAAATAGTTATGGAATGGTTATAGATTCATGGTATAACAATTGGAATAACTTATCTACTTTCTTTGATTTCTCACCTAGAATAAGAAAAATGATCTATACAACTAATGCACTTGAAGGATTCAATAGACAGGTACGTAAGTATACTAAATCTAGAACTATATTCCCTACAGATGAATCTCTAAACAAGTGCGTATATCTAGCAACTATGGAAATCATGGAAAAATGGACTCAACCAGTTCCAAACTGGGGTGCTACGCTAGCGGAACTAACATTATTCTTTACTGAAGAATTAAAAGATGAATTAGCATAAAAGCTTGTACTTTCTATAAAATTTATGTATATTATCTAACTTTTGTTAGATAATATAAAAGAACAGAAAAACACATTATTAGTATTTCTAGATAATAAAAAAATATTACTGGAAATCAAAATTTCCAGTAATATTTGATTTATAAGAAACTATATTACACAAAATTATCTACAGTCTCAATTAAAAAAATATCGTTAGGGAATGATCCTAACGATATTTTTATCGTCCTCTATCTATCTCTAAATTTCTATTATGATTTTTAGCTAAATCTTCCCAAGCTTTAATGAATTGCTCCGCTACATTACCTGGAAGTCTATTTAATACATTGTTTATTTTATTATAAGTCTTATCAATTTTAGCTTCTAATTTCCTATTTTCACTAGATAAAGAACTATTCTTCCTTTCTAGTTCATCAACACGTTTTGAAAGGGATTCAATTTTATCACTTGTACTTGTATTCTTAAACTCTTTAATATTCTTATCTAATTTTTCTGTTGCTCTTTCTAAATAACTTTTTTCGTTAGCTGAAATATGTTTTGCTTCCCACATCTTAGCTGGAACAGTTACAAACTTTTGCTTATTAATAAAACCCTTCTCAGTAACTTTTACTTCACTTGGATACATCATAGACACTTGAGATATTCTATCGGCTTCCCTCACATAAGCCTTTTTTGCCTCATATTCAGCTTTTAAAGGTATAAGGCTATCTTTTATAGCTTGTACTTCATTGTAAGCATTAGAAACGATTTTAGAAGCTTTTTCGTTAACCTCTTGCAATCTTTCAGTTGCAGATTGTCTTTTAAGTTCATCTATGCTTCTATTACCTTCTCTTGTAGCTTCATTTAGAACATTACATCTGATATTAGCTCTATCTAAATGCTCTTGATAATCACTATGGAAAGATTTTAATTCAAATTTATTTACTCTTTCTTTAGCTGATACCTTATATCTATCTTTCTTTTTATCATAAACTACTGGAATAAATGCAAAGTGCATATGAGGGGTGGTTTCATCCAAATGAACGTAAGATGATATTACATTTTCTTTTCCGTATCTATTTTCAAGGAATTTATAACTTTCTTTAAAAAAATCATCTTGTTGTTTTGGGTCTAAATCCTTAGGAGCAGTAACAACCCAACTGCACATTACATTAACATCTTTTCTATTTAAGCAATAAACTTCACTTAATCTTTGTTTTATAAACTCCATATGGTTATGTTGTGGTGCTAAATTGTAATTAAGATGTGTCCTTTGTGGGTCTATTTCAGGATTGCCAAATTTCACATATTCGCTACTTTCATCTTTTCCTCTCTCGTAATGTTTCCCTAAATGCCCAATTGCAGTTTTAGAGTGTTTCATATAATGAGCCAATTTAATCCCTCCTTTTGTAAAAATTGTAGCATATTTTTATTTGGCGTAGCAAGTTATACCAAAATACTTTTGAAACTTGCTCTCCGAGGGTAAGGGCTTTGCCCTCGCTTCGCTCACCCAGTCGAGGTTGCTCGACACCAAAAAGGGTCTAGACCCTTTACCCATTATCGCTCGGCACAAGCCAAGAAGCCGAACCCTTCTGGTTCAACTTCGTTGCAAGAGCGTACCACCATTCGTTACATCAAGGTAGTATTTTAAAAATTTTATTTCGGATCTGCGTTGCAGCACTCATAAAATTTTTAAAATCTCCACCTTGATTCCACTACTGGTTTTATAAAAATAGCTTTATAACATCTACAACTGTATTAATTATTGAACAAATTAAGAATATTTTATCTTTTTTATCCATTGTTATATCCTCCTGAAAGACTGTATTTACCCTAATATTACTTAGGGATATTTCCTTATACACATTTCAAAAGGAAAATATAATTATAAATTGCACTATTATTCATATTCGCCATTTATAATTCTACAAATAGTAGTAGTTCCAAGCGAAGTCCTCTCAGCTATTTTTCTATAACTTAATCCTAAAGCCCTAAGCTCTTTAACTTCATTCACTTGTTTATCCGTTATTTTTTTAGGATTGACTAATGCTCTTGACTTTAAGTCCTTAATTTCATTTTTTAATTCTTGAATTTCATTTGATTTTTCATCTTCAAATCTTTTAATTAATCTATTTATTCTTCCTTGATAAAAGTCCTCTATATTATTCAATTTAAGTTTAAGTTCTTCATTTTCTTTGACTAAACTTTCAACTAATTCATTCATTGATTTATATGGATTTTTAAAAGGTGACATTAAAATATACCTCCTTGTACCATCGTTCCAAAACAATGGTACACTAAGACCGATAATGAAGTCAATAGCACCTTGGAATAACGGAGCGAGTGCCTTGTGCCGAGTGAGTATATGCCGAGAAAGGCTATTGATGGAATGAAGGTCAGACACTATTGCTCCAGAGGAGCAACACCCAATAGGTGTTGTTCCTCCTGCCTAACGGCAAGTGATAAAATGGGGTCAAGGGGACGAGTTCCCTTGTGGGTGGAGGGTAAAACCCTCCTAGGTTTGGACAAAGTCCATATACATAGGGTTTTCAACCCTATGTATATATAGATAAGAGAGATAAAATTTAAAAAGTTAATTTAAGCAAGTTATTTCAATGGTTTTAAGATTTTTCTTTGGTCAAGTTTTTTTTATCTTTTGGTCAAGTTTTTTTTATCTTTTGGTCAAGTTTTTATTGACCTTTTGGTAAATTACCTAATATAATATTAATATATTGATATAAAGGGGCTTGAAAATAATGAGTAGAAAAGAAAGTATGAAATATACAGGAACTGAAATTATATACAGATTTAATAAAGAAACTGGTGAATATGAAGAAATAGGTAATGCTGATACTTTTGTTAAACCTATTGGAAGAACAGAGCCATTTATGATTACTTATTTAGCAGAGATTATAAATTTAATAGATACTTTAGGTAATAAAAAAATGCAAGTAGTTAAATATATTTTGAAAAATATGAGTAAATCAGAAAACACATTAATAATAACAACTAGAGAATTAGCTGAAAAAACCAAAGTTTCAAAACCAGTTGTATTAGATACTTTAAAATTGTTAGAAGAGGCTAATATCATTCAAAGACGTACTGGAGCTATTATGATTAGTCCTAAGTTAGTTAATAATAAAAAAGCTAAAGGCGAGGCTATTATGATGACTAAATATAAGCAATTCATTGAAGATGAAGTTGCTTGTACTGTAGAAGAGTAATTTAATAAATTAAAAAGGGAGAGTAGATAGATTTGTGTAAAAAACAAATCTATCTACTCTTTTTTGTATGATTAGTTGGTAGATTTGGAATAATATACTATATAAATTTTAGGA
>ERZ827363.2413-NODE-2413-length-16112-cov-3.059227_pt1 | contig 16112 bp, 19 predicted proteins | sample MGYA00519776_ERZ827363 | MGnify/ENA primary metagenome ERZ827363 (study PRJEB31778, sample SAMEA3449288) | human gut metagenome | biome: human gut; feature: human-associated habitat; material: faeces | place: United Kingdom | collected 2010/2012 ...
TCCTCGTGCAACAGAAAATAAATCACCGTCGCCGCAATATAAACAAACCATAATAAATATGGTATGATAAAAATCTCCTGAAACGGAATCTTATAATCCAAAGCACAGGCAGTAATATGTATGCCGGAAACATGCCTATTCTCCAGCCATGAAAAACCTGACAGATAAAAAATACAAAAGCCTAAAATCACCGCCACTCTGCAAAGCAGTGTTTTCTTCCTGGCTATGATCTCTTTTATAATGATTACCTCCCTTTTCACATTTCAAATTCTTTCTTACAAGTATTCTAAAACGGGTGTTTTCTCATAACAGATATAGTGCCAGCATGAATGCAAAATGTCAACCCAATTATTTTATTTTAAGAAAAATTAAATAATTCATCAGATTATCTTTTGATATTTTTTATCAAAGCCCTTGTCATCTGGTTTTAAAAACTATATAATGTAATACGATGATGCCAGGGTCATTATCTTGTACTACTTTTATGCAAAAACATGAAAAAGAAGCCCGCAGGGCGGATTTTGGAGGATACTGCAATGACAATCAACACAGACCAGCTTCTGGAGAGTATTCTCGACAGTCTTGACCGTATTGATTACGTGAAGTCCGAGGATATTCCCGATATACAGTTATATATGGATCAGGTAACCACCTTCATGGATTCTCATCTGGCTTCCACCAGACGTTATCCAAGCGATAAGATCTTAACAAAGACCATGATCAACAACTATGCAAAAAATCATCTGCTTCCACCGCCGGAAAAGAAAAAGTATTCCAGAGAACATATGCTTCTGATGCTCTTTATTTATTATTTCAAATCTTTCCTTTCTATTACTGATATTCAGACTTTAATGGAACCTCTGACCGGAAAATATTTTCAGAAGGAAGACGGTTACAATCTGGAATCTATTTACAACGAAGTCATGGAACTGGAAAAATCGCAGGTGGATGTTCTGAAAGACACGGTACGTCGCCTGTACAGTACTTCTCAGAACAGTTTTTCCGATGCATCCGAAGAAGAGCAGGATTTCTTACGGCAGTTCTCTTTTATCTGCATGCTGAGTTTCGATGTCTACCTGAAAAAGCAAATGATCGAACGTCTGATTGACCAACTACCTGCACCGGATTTTCTGAAGAAAAAATAAGAGCCGTACGGTTCGTGTCTTCTGACACGGACCATACAGCTCTTTTTGTCTCTTATTTGCCCATTCGGTCAAACACCATTTCGTAACCATCGTTTCCATAATTCAGAGAACGGTTCACACGGCTGATCGTTGCGGTGGAAGCTCCTGTCTTCTCTGCGATTTCCAGATAAGTACGTTTCTCACGAAGCATCTTTGCCACTTCAAATCTCTGTGACAGAGAAAGAAGCTCATTTACGGTACATACATCCTCAAAAAATGCATAACATTCTTCCTTATCCTGCAGACTCAAAATAGCCTCAAACAGACTGTCCACTGCCTCTGTTCTGATTTTCTTACTCATGACGTAACCCCTTTACTTTTTGCTCTTTTTGTGTTTTCTGACGTAAGCCACACCTGAAATATCACTTTTTCCATTTTAGCACATTAAACTTATAGTGTAAAGAGTTACCGCCTCTCCTGTACACGATTTCAGCTGATTTTATCCTTTTTTAATACTTTTACTCCTCCCAGAGCTTCTGCGGATACAGACCCTGATCCTTTAAAGACTGGATTGCCGCTACGACAAACGGTTTGTCTTCTTTATAGGTAACGCCATACCATTTGTCCAGTGATTTACGAACTTCTACCGTTGCTTTTCCTTCTGAAAGCAGGTTACTGACTACCTCCGGCAGGAAATATTCGCATTTCATCGGATTCACCGACAGATTTTTTTTCAGGAATACCGGAAAACGTTCTTTCAGTTCTTTCAGAATACTTGCAGAAAATCCCCACATATTCATGGAAACCAGGGAACCTTCCGGGATTACAGTCCAGGTCTGTCCATCGTCTTCTGTGTATTCCGTCTGATCACCACGTTTTTCAATATGCGTACGCTCATGGATCGCAACCAGATGATTCTGCTCATCTGTTGTGCAGACTCCTCTCGCCACATGACCGTTTTCTGTCAGAGTATTCTCGACTTTATATGCCACCATGGTATAACGATATTTATCATCATCCTGATGTGTGGACAGGAAATCATAAATCTCCTGAAATGCATGAACACCATAATAATCATCTGCATTGATCACCGCAAACGGACCGCTGATCGTATCGATACAACTGAGGATCGCATGGCCGGTACCAAACGGTTTCACTCTTCCTTCCGGCACTTCAAATCCTTCCGGAAGATTGGAAAGTTCCTGGTATACATAGGAGACCTTCATAATTTTACTCATGCGGTTTCCGATACTCTCTCTGAAGTCTGCCTCATTTTCTTTTTTTATGATAAATACAACTTCCTCAAATCCTGCTCTTTTTGCATCATAAATCGAAAAATCCATAATGATGTGTCCCTGTGCATCGACCGGATCGATCTGCTTTAAACCACCATATCGACTTCCCATTCCTGCTGCCATGATTACCAGAACCGGTTTTTTCATTGTATCTTCCTCCTTGCCTGTTGTTATTTTACTTTTTCTGATAAAATTTGAAATCCATTCTCCGGATGTTGAATCTGAAAAACTCTTGTTCCGGACACTTCTTTTTGTATTGTAACACAGGATCTGAAAATCTTCAATCCGAATGCAAATGCACCTTTCTTTTTCTTTCTCATATATTACAGTTAGAAAAAGAAAGGAGTTTTTATGAAAAAGAAATCATTTCTCTTATCTTTCCTGATCCTTTTTGCACTGCTCGCACTTGTCGGCTGCAAAAAACATCCTTCCGGTGAAACGCTTTCCAAAGTAACCCTGAACGAAGTAGCACATTCCATTTTTTATGCCCCTCAATATGTTGCCATACAGGAAGGCTATTTTGCCGAAGAAGGAATAGATCTGAATCTTGTCACCGGGTTTGGTGCAGATAAAACCATGACAGCCGTACTTTCTGGCGAGGCAGACATCGGCTTTATGGGAGCTGAGGCAACGATCTATGCCTATGCCGAAGGAGCCAAAGACTCCGTTGTCAACTTTGCTCAGCTGACTCAGCGTGCCGGCAACTTTCTGGTGGCCAGAGAAGAGGATCCTGATTTTTCCTGGCAGGACTTAAAAGGAAAAAAAGTACTTGGCGGTCGAAAAGGCGGCATGCCAGAAATGGTTTTTGAGTATATTCTGAAAAAGAATAACCTTGATCCGGCAACAGATCTTTCCATTGACCAGAGTATCGATTTTGGTTCTACTGCTGCCGCTTTCTCCGGCGGACAGGGTGATTACACCGTCGAGTTCGAACCGTCCGCCACGGCTCTGGAACAGGAAGGCAGCGGCTATGTTGTTGCTTCACTCGGCGTTGACTCCGGCTATGTTCCTTACACAGCTTACTGTGCAAAATCCAGTTATCTGAAAGAATCACCTCAGATCATCCAGGGATTCACCAATGCTCTGCAAAAAGGTATGGATTATGTGCATGCCCACACGCCTGCTGAAATCGCACAGGTGATCAAACCGCAGTTTGATGATACCGACATGGAGACACTGACCGCCATCGTCAAACGTTATCAGGAACAGGATACCTGGAAAGATTCTCTGATTTTTGAAAAAGACAGTTTCCTACTGCTTTCTGACATTCTGGAAAGTGCCGGTGAGCTGAGTGAAAAAGTCCCTTATGAACAGCTCGTGACCACAGACTTTGCAAAAAAAGCCGCAAGCCACTGATTTTGACTGGATAGACTTGCACTTACGTGTTATAATTGTGCCAATGTGATGTCTGTTTTTTCAAGTCGAGTGCACGTAAGACCTGGCACGCAATTCTGGTCAGCTCTGCTGACATTTACCTGACAGAATCTCCGTGTATCCTGGCGTACATCCAACTGAAACTGCAGACGTCAAAATTGATTTTGTACAGTACAAAGGAGTTTATATGACAACAGCAAATACAAAAACACAGGCAGAATCTTTTACCGGAAATTTATTTCTGATCGGTTTTATGGGAAGCGGAAAGTCCACGATCGCAGCTGAACTTTCCAGGATGCTTCACCGGCCAGTTCTTGAGATGGATGAGGAAATTGAAAAACGGGAAGGTATGTCCATCCCTGCTATCTTTTCTGAACACGGAGAAGCTTATTTCCGTCAGCTTGAGACAGATCTTCTGAAAGAAACTTCCGCTCTTGGCGGTTTTCTCGTTTCCTGCGGCGGCGGTGCCGCCATGCGGGAAGAAAATGTTCGTGAAATGAAAAAAAGCGGCATCATCGTCCTGCTCACTGCTCTTCCGGAAACCATCCTTGAAAGAGTGGCAGACGATGAAAACCGCCCGCTTTTAAAAGGCCGCAAAAACACAGCAGACATCGAAGCCCTGATTGAAAAACGCAGACCTGCTTATGAAGCAGCCGCTAATTACCAGGTGGCAACGGATCAGAAAACATCCGCAGAGATTGCAGAAGAGATTCTGGAAATTCTGGAAAAAGAAGGTATGATTTCCTGATATTTCTGCTTTTTTCGTAAATTGTTTACATTGTGTTGAAGATTTTCTGTCCAAAAAGCGATATACTGTTTACGAAGAGGAGATCAATTTATGGATACACAAGACAGAGAAAAATACCGTCAGCTGCGACAACAGCAGAGAGAACGGCAGCTTCACATCATACGCCTCAGTATTCTTCTTGGCGTTGGTGTAATCCTGATGTTTACCGGGCTTGGCCTTCTGACTTACGTTCATCAGCAGAAACAGACTGCCACTTCCGGTAACGTATCGGAACGTTTCTCTGAAGCAGCATCTTCTGCTGCTCTGGAAACGGCCAGTCGAAACGATCCGGACACGGAAACCGCAGCAGCAACCGAAAAAGCACAGAAAAAGAAAAAAAAGCAGTCCCAGACAACGGTTGTATCTGAGACAACCCCTGTTTCTGCGGATGATTATCTTGGTCTGCTGCAGCAGCAGTCTGCGGATCTGCCCAAATTAAAAAAGATCTTAAAAGATCCTTCCCGTTATCCGAAATCGCTGCTGAAAGCACTTTCCAAAAACAGCGAAATGCTGGATTTTGTACTGCATTATCCGAAAAAACATAAAAATGCCGCTGCCAAAAGCATCGGAGATGACTTTGTAACCGGTGAGATCCCTGCCCTGATCCAGTGGGATGAACGCTGGGGCTATGCCCCTTACGGTTCGGAAACGATCATTGCAGTCAGCGGATGCGGTCCGACCGCCCTTTCCATGGTGATCAGCGGTCTTTTGCAGGATGCTTCCATTACGCCTGCCGTCGTTGCAGATTATGCAAGTTCCAATGGCTATCTGGATGAAAATCTGGACACTAAATGGGAATTGATGACCAATGGTGTAGAGCATTTTGGGATCAGCGGAAGCATTCTCGGGCTGGATGAAAATGCCATGATCAATGTACTTTCGGTCGGCTGTCCGATCATCTGCAGCATGGGACCTGGTATTTTTACCACGACCGGACATTTCATTGTGCTGACCGGTTATCAGGACGGTGCTTTTACGGTACACGATCCTGCCAGCAAAGTACGCACTTCCCAGACTTACACTTTCCAGGAGATTTCCGGTCAGATTAAAAATATGTGGTATTTTGCTAAAAATTAACCGCAGCTTCATTCAGCCAGGCAACCGCCTGGCTGATTCCTTCTTCTGAAAATGGAAAAACTGCGGCCGTTTTTTTCTCCTCCGGCACATACATGCTGGCATAAGGTCCTTCCCAGTACCACGCTTTCAGAACCGTTTCTTCGTTTTCTTCTGCTTTTCCGAGCAGATATCTCATTTTTCCATCATTTCCCGTAAACACGGTTTTCTTAAAATACGGAATGGACACACATCCTGTCAGATCAATCACTTAAAATCCCTCTTTTCCTGATCATCGATATCCTATCGGTGTACCGCAGCACATACCTCCGTTGCAGCAGCAGTTGCAGAACAGATTGAGCAGACACATCTTCATGCACCAGTCCTGACCGGAGAAATCCGGTCTTCCATACACGGTACTCTGTTTCTGATACCAGCCGGTACCGCCCTCCAGACGCTGTTTCAGGCTCTGATACTGGAAATTGTTCGGTTCCAGGCGTACTGCTTCACGGATATCTTCCTGTGCTTTTACATTATTTCCGACTCCGGAATTTGCAAGTGCACTTAAGTAATACCATCTGGCATTGCGGCTTGAAATCCCGCTAAGAACATTGAGTGCCTCCTGATAATACCCGTTATTGATATAGTTTGCTGCTGCCTGCATGTGCGTATCTTCCTGGGTTTCCTGCCTCTGCTGCGTGTTGAAGCCACCGTACTGCCAGAATCCGCCAAACGGATCTCCGTTATAGCCTCCCTGACCGTTTCCGTCTGCACTGCCGCCATAACTTCTCTCCTGCATGATCTGCTGGTAAGCCTGCTGTACTTCCTTGAACTTTTCTTCCGCTTCTTTTGGATCATCCAGATTGGCATCCGGATGATACTTTCGACTGAGGCTGCGATATGCTTTCTTTATTTCGTCATCGGTTGCATTCCTTGAAACACCTAAAATCTGATATGGATCATTCATCTGCTTTTTCTCCTGCTTTCTGTCTGCGTTTTTCTTTGATCATTTCGTATCGGCACCAGACACCGGAATATAAGATATTTCGCAGTATCTCTGCATTTTTCAAAATCGGAAGCTGTTCAAAGGCTCTGGACGCCTCTGCGATCATCATGGTCAGCAAATGCCCTGCAAATTCTTCAAAATCCGCTTTTTTGCTGTAAATCGCCAGAGGATTATAATTCTGCTTCTTTTTATCTTCTTCAACATCTTCATAAGCATCCAGAAGATAAATAAACTTTCCCATATAAAAGCCCATTTTTCGCAGCAGCGGCTCCCACGCATCTTTTTGATAAGCAAAAAGTTCTGCCATGATCTCACCAAAAAGCCCCGACATCGTATCGATATCCTGGACATTTTCCTTTTCTTTCTGCGAAAGACTTTCCAGACAGGCTTTGATCTTTTCTGCCTTTTCCGGATATGGATTCTTCTTTGTGCTTTTTACTTTCAGTACGCTTCCGTAAAGATGCCTGCCCGCCTTTTTCTCATCCTGCCAGTCATCTTCACACTTGTACATGGTAAGCAAAACATTCATATCGGCTGCGTATTCTGTAAAAATATTCTCGATCGCCATATGTCTGGACAGTGGATGTGCCACACACCTTTCCCGGCTGCATGTTTCCTCCGGCTCATAAAGCCCGGAGAGCAGCATGGCAAGAAAGGTCATGTCATAACTTAAACTGATCTGACCTGCCATGCCATAACATTTCTTTAACGACCGGCACACCCCGCAGTAATATGCATGGTAAAGATCAAATTCTTTGAATTTCATCTCCGGCTTATTGACAATGATATATCCAAACAGTGACTTCACCTACTCTCCTGTTTCTTCTGAATCTGTTATCTTTTCTTCACTGACTGCATCTTCCGTATGATCATCTGTAGTTTGTGTCATATCCTCTGTATCTTCTGTACTATCATCGGCAGTTTCTGTCATATTCTCTGCATTTTCTGTGATATCATCTGCGTTTTCATTTTCCGCAAGTTCTCTTGCAGCCAGCTCCTTAGCCCGCAGTTCTCTCTCTTCCTGACGTTTCTTTCTTTTCTTTCTCCGGATGATACGGATGCGGATATAGAAGATCAGAAATGCTGCAAATGCTGCTCCCAGAAGGGCACATACCCAGAGATATTTCCATATGTATACAACCTGTATGTTGTGTGCACCGCTGATATCTGCAAAAGTATACGAATCCGTAAACTGCTTTTTATCCACTTTTACACCATCCACTTTGACTTCATAAAGCACATAATCTTTCTTTCCTTCAAACTGGATCGTATGGCTGCTGCCGCGGTACGCTTTGCGTATGCTGTCTGATATGGTTCCGTTTTTGACACTGGTACTGATCGCCCAGGACGGAATCTCCGTGTATTTCACACGAATATCATGTTTGCCCTGAATATTGGTAAACGTATAACTGTCTTTCGCATTTTCAATATTGATGCTTGTCCCGTCAATCCAGATGCTGCTCAGTTCATAGTGTTTCTTTGGTTTATAAGATACTGTCCAGTCTTCATCCCGGTAGACACTCGCTGTCTCATCGATCTTACCGTCAATCACCTTTGTTTTTATCTTATACTGTGGAATTTCTGTAAAAATCGCCTGCACCGAATGATTACCGGACACCGCATGAAACGTGTATTCTGTCTGTTTCGGATCACTTTCTACCTGTTCTCCGTCTACGATCAGCTGTGACAGCTCATAATGTTCATTCGGCTGAAAATTTACCTGATAGTCGGTTCCGCCCTCCACCGTCTCCTCACTGGCACTGATCGTTCCGTTTTCTGCTGATGCAGTGATGTCATAAGCTGCACGCAGCGTTGCCACATAAAGGCGGACTCTTCTTGGATTGCTGATCCCCACACCAAGCATAATTTTGCCCGGCTCGATCTCACAGAGGGATTCGATTTCCTTTTTCTCATCATCGCCCGGAAGATCCGCATAAAACGTATTCAGATATTCTCCCTGGGAAAGGGAATAGATAACAAAATAATTATCTACTTTACTCTCTCCGTCATAACACGGCGAGATAATATAATCCCCTGTCACACAGAAATCCTGATACGTTGATCCTGGCGGTTTGGTTCTCGGAGCGATGATTTTCAGAATCTCGAAATCTGAGTTCATCAGACGGAACTTACTTCCGTTTCCGCCTGATACCACGTACTGATCGGTTCTCTCCAGATACTCAATCCCGCCGAAATTCTGCCCGCTGGAGGACTGAAAGGTCCGTTTCCAGTGCAGTGTATCCGCATCTACCACATAAATATTGCCTTCATTTTCCTTATCCAGACATGGTCCCGGCATCACGTAGATCTCATTGGTCTTACTATTGTAAGTCATGCCGTTTCCATGCTCATAATCTCGTTCCGTTACTTCAAACGCATAACTGTAATCGTCTTTGTTAAACGCGATCAGCGTATCCGGGATTGCTTCCGCTGCTGCCCCGTTGATCAGACATACAATATACTTGTCCGTAACACAAATAGACTGGGGCCATCCTCTTGCTGAAGAAGTCTCCAGCTCACCGATTGCCTCCCAGTCTGCATAGATCAGATCTGATGCATCATAAATATCTGCATGAACGCTCAGCGGATGACATACCCCCCATATCACTCCGACTATCATGCAGTGCCATATACAGAATCGCAACATTCTGCACAGGTTCCCCTTATTTTTTTTCATTTCTCGGTAACACCGCCTTTATTCAAATCGCGTGCACGTAAAATCTGATACGTGCATTTCTTTTGCTTCACAAGTATAGCACATTTTCAGATCAAATAAAAGTTTCAATATCACCAAAACGAAGCCCTCTTCATCGTTTTTCGACATTCTTTTTTCTCTGCTATATAGATACAAATATTGCCCCTATAACAATAAAAATCACTCCTGCTATTTTCTTTTTTGTAATTTTTTCTTTTAAGATGAAATAGGACAATAGCATTGTCCAGATATAGGTAAATGATGTCAATGGCAATACCACCGAATATTCAAGATATTTCAGAATCCAAATATTCAATAACGCAGATGAAAGATACAAAAAACCTCCTATGTACAAATGAACATTTTTCAACATCTGTATCATATTTTCTGCCCCGGAAGCCTTTTTCAAATATAATGAAGCGACCGCTCCTAAAATTGTCATAACAATTAATACTGCAAAATATGCTGTCATTCTTCATCACCTCCGGCAATCATTATAACACCTGCAATAATCACCAGGACACCCGCACATTTTAAAAGTGTAATACGTTCCTTCAATACAAACACTGCCAGAATAATGCTTAACGCATAATTCAAACTTAACATTGGCTGCAGTACAGATAATTTTCCAAATTTATAAGCAATGATCATCACCAATGCTCCCACTCCATAAAAGCCAAAGCCCGCCATCATATACAAAATGCCCTGCGTAGCGGATAATTTCCACAACAACTGTCCGATACATACACAAACAGATGAAACCAACATCAATAAAATACCTTTTTTATTTTTTTGAAATGATTCTAACATCCGGATCTCCTGCCTTAGTCTGGATTATACGCACCTCTCGCGTTTTTCAATAAAATTTTCATCAATTCGCTGTTTCCTTTAAAAAAACTTATTTTTGTAGGAGTTTTTCCTGTTTTCGGATAAGCACGAGTAACTGGTATTTCACATGCTTTCATCCCTATCTGCGTTGCACGAACAGATAAATACGCTAATAATTCATATGTCATAAATATATCTCTAAGCGGCTGAACTCTCTCATCTTTTAAATACTTTGCCGAATATCCACGATATGCATTCGTTGTGTCCGTAAAGTGCTGATGTGCCGTCATGGAAATTACCGGTGCATGAATGAACCTGACAGACAGTGTTCGAATAAATGGCGTGTTCACTGCTTTTCCGCCTTTTATAAAGCGTGATCCCTGAATCAGATCGTATCCTTCTTCTAACTTTTCTATAAAATGAGGTACATCTTCGATACTGTCCTTATTATTTCCATCAATGGTGATAACTCCTTTGTACCCTCTCTGGAGTGCCCACCAGATTCCCATCCGAAGCTGTGCACCTTGTTTTCCTGTATCTTTTTTAATCAGCAGGGTATTCACTTTTAATTTTCTGAGTCTGCTTTCTTCTGTGCATCCATCTGTAGATCCACCGTCACAAATCACAATATCTGCCTGATCTGCTACATGAAATTTGTATGCTCTTTTTAATTCCTTTATAATGCGTTCTCCTTCATTAATGATCGGAATCAGAACAACATAATCTTTTGATTTCGTTGCATACTCTATACATTCAAACTTTGGTACACCTGTTTTCTTTTCATATATCATTACTTAAGACTCCTTATCTTCTTCCATTCTTCAAATCTGTCCTGCCAAATACTGTAAACAACGGTCAATTTCTTTTATTTCTTCCGTTTTTCCCATCTCAATAGATAAAAAGCCTTTATAATTTTCTTCTCTAAGAATCTGTATCACTTCCTGGTGAAGCGTTCTTTCTTTCACCGGCTTCAACCCTGGCTCACTGATATGTACATGATTGATCCATTTAACATTTCCTACTAATTCTCCTGCATTTTCTTCATTCTGAATCATCGTTCCAAGATCCAGATTCAGACGAAATCCTTTTGAGTTTACTTTTCTGATCAGTTCCAATGCAGACGATGTATCGTTTATATAATTCGTATTATAAATAGGCGGATTTGCTTCCATACCAATCACTGTTTCTTTGCTTAATGCATATTCACCCAGCTCCCTGAAAAAAGGAACAGCACTTTCTGCATCCACATCCTTCGGAAGATTTCTATTTCTTGGGCATCCAAATACTAAATTTTTACAATTAATCGCTGCTGCAAAATCAATTGCCTTTTTCGTATACTCCGTCAATATCGATCTTTCTTCTTCTGTTCCAAAAATTTTTTCCTGCTTTCCAAACCAGATAGACTGCATAGACGGAATCACAAAATCATACTTCTCCCTGATTTCTTTACTCCAACCTTCTGCTTCTTCCAATCTGTCATATGGTCTTTTTTCAAAAATTCTTGTAGGTGCTATCTCAAGTCCCTTGTATCCATATTCTTTCATCAGTCTGTAAACGGTTTCGTCTTGTTCTGACACCCATCCGATATTTGATATTGATAAATTCATTTTATCGATTACTCCATTCTATCATTGTCCCTTTGAATTTCCTGTTTTCCATCTTCCTTTATTCTACCTTGAAACACCCGTATGATTTTTTCTATAATCACATAAAAGCATATCTGTACGAAGCCAAAATACCAGAGCACAAAGTTCATTGGTGTATGGATAAAGGAATGTCCTTTTGCCAAACAAAACCAGGATGTTGCTGCAAAAAAGAAGATAATATACATCGCTATATGCTCTGCATTTTCTTTCTTGTATTTTATTTCATACCCAAAAATGATCAATGGTACCATGCAAAGCAATGGGAAGAGATTTCCGTTGATTCCTGCAACAATTTCCGTCTTAAAATGGAAATATTTACAGAAAGTCTCCCACACAGATGCATTCAAGGACGGCCATAAAACCGGATCCATGTCATTGAGATTTGCACCACTTGTTCTTCTCAAAATATCTTCCCGGAAGATTGTTTTAATTCCCTCAATGATGCTTCCATCTCCACGCATCGGAGCATGTATACTGATAGCAGCCACAAATCCTAACAATGCCATGATTCCCATTAAGATAATCGTTCTAAACAATAGCCCAGTCTTCTTTTTATCTTTTGTTATAATCGCTTTTACCCAGTCCACTGTCAAAAATGCCACCAATGCTATCATGATCGTTGAAATATATTCATATCCACACAAACATTTTATTAAGATTGCAAAAATGTTAATACATAACTCGCCATACGACACTTTCTGTTTTCCACATGGCAACTGCAAAAAATACCTATTGCCATTGGAACAAACCATGAAAACTCTGCCCAGTACAAATTGTTGGCAAAGTTCACCGTCCACGGAGAAAGCCAGAAAGTTATGAAGAAAACACCTGCAAAAACTTTGTTGTATTTAAAAGCAAGTAAAACAACGATTACTGAAAATACCAATGCAGTTAAAATACTGCTGATCAGATGTAAATTTTCAATGGCATTGTCATAATTCATATATCGTGCTATATGTCTGTAAATTTTCCCATGCAATCCATACTGACTTTTATAAGCACTTAACCTTAATTTTTCTACCGGTGTGACTGGATTTTGGTTACTGTCACAATAAGTCGCTTCCGATAATTCTCCATACTTATATGGATTTAAAACTCTTTCTGCATCCAAGTACAAAATTCTTTTTGTTCCATCGTCTTCAACATTTGATATCTGTGCTTTTTCTCCATTTTCAAACAAAATATAATTTCCAGTCACTGCATACTGTTTTGAGTAATCATCTGAATCAACGACTACTGACGGTGTCGTCATGGAATAATTTCGCAGCCAGTACACTTCATCCGTATACTCATTAAGTTTCCCCTTTAAAAAAGCCAGACCATATGTTTCATTATCCTCATACCAGACTCCATAATGCTCTGCATCTACAACTCCGCGGACCAGACGTTCTGAAAAAGCATCAAAACCATCAAATGTTGTATTTTGATCATCCATAGAATTATACATATAATTCCACGAAAACAAAGCGGTAGTAAAAAGAATCGTTGCTGCCAAAATACCAACTCTTCTCAGGTTGTCTTTTGTGCTCATTTTACTAAGTATAAACAGCCAGACTGCTACCAAAAATAAAATAATCAACACTTTATTTTGAAGTGTAAACGTTGATTCTGCATATGCATATCCAATCAATACATTTCCTGTCATACTTTCTTCACTTACATATCCAGAATATATTGTCTGAAGATACGGAACCTTCTTACATTTTTCTGCTGTAAACCTAAGCGTATATACCTTCCCTTTGTTCAGTTCTTTATTAAAAACCACCTTGTACCATTCTTGCTCTGACACTTTCTTCAGATTCACCTTTACAGTGTCAACTTCTTTTCCGTCTTCATCAAAAAGATCCAGAATCAATTTTCCTTTTTTTGGTACATTCAATAAATTTATTTCCACGCCTACCATATGCCGCTTTGTCGGTGAAAATTTCATTTCATACGCACCCTGTTCCAATTTAATCGGAGACTCCAGATCCTGTTTCAGCATATCATAATTCAGTTCATTACAATAATATCCATGTTTTAAACAATCCATCGGGCCCAGTATGAGAACAAGAACTATCAAAACTATCGTACTGATAATCATTCCTGCTTTTCTTTTCATCTCTTTTCTGTCTCCTCTACAAACTTCTTGATTTCTTTTAACACTTCTTCTTTGGAGCACATATAGTGACCATTTTTTCCAAATAACGATGCATGTATTGTATAAAAATCATATTTTACCGGTTTTTCCTGTATCTCATTGCAAAATGATCTTCCGCTCAGGAAAGCATACACTTCAGCTGCCGAAACTGGTTCTGTAGCCGGATGCAATAGTGTCACCCCAGCCTGCAATGCAGTCTCTATATCGCTCCACAGTCTCCGAAGATCATAAAACTGGTATACATTTCGACTGTCTGTAAAATTAAGTGCTGAGAAGCCCAGCTTACAGAACGTATTTTTTAACTTTTCCTTTTCTTCATCCGGTACACAAACTTTATAAAATCCATTATCCTGAAGTTGATAGTATTTCTCCAATATTTTCTCTTTTTGTGATAATTCGATAAATTTTTCCTTTTTAAGCATAAATGGAATGATATTTATATAATCATAAATAAAATTCTTTTTTATATTTTTTCCAAACAATCCCGGCAGGCGAACAATTAATACATCTGGGTAATATTCGCGTACCCACTGTTCAAATAAATATCGATTATAACCGTATGCATGTAAATCTTTCGTATCAATTTCTGAATTTTCATCTACTCCTTGTGGATCTTTAAATACATCTACCGTAGATATCAGCACTAATTTTTTCGGTGCAATTTTTCTGATATTTTCTTCTGCCTGTACAATTAGTGCCATATCCTTTTCCGGAGCATTATTTGCAAGATATTTTTCTGCCCTCAGGCCTGCATATACCAGTAACTCTGGTTCTGTTCCATAAGCTTTTTCAATATTTTTTGAATTATATACCGCATCAAAATCTGCGGAATCATATAAATTACTTCCAACGAATCCTGTATATCCTACCAAAGCTTTCATAGCTCTTTCCTTTCTCTATTTGGTCAGTTTCTCAATACTTTCAAAACTGTAGTGTTTGCGTTTAAAAACTAAGTCTACCAACAATTGAAGATATTTTACAATAACTGTCAAAATTCCAAACAATCCCAAAAACGCAATTGACAAAAATAAAATGGTTGTTGTCCAGCCTTTCACCGGATGTGCAATACAATAGGTAATCACTGAGTAGCCCAACATAAAAACAGACATAATCATCATCAACACAGTCATCCCCATGGAAAAACGATATCCTACATCTGTAAACAAAATCAGTGTATCTGCTGCCAGCCCTGAGCGATATCTTTTTTCTTTCTGATCGGTTTTTTCGCCCGCTTCTTTTGTCACAGAGTATTTTATTGTATCTGTCTTCAACCCACAGTTAGCATAGATCGCCTTTCTATATGGGACAGTTTTATTCATCGCTCCTATGCGGTTAATGACTCTCCTGCTTAAAACTCGAAAGCTTTCTGTTTCCATATGATAGGATAAATCTGTAAATTTATCAAATACCTTATAGAACAGTCTTGATGTAAATTTTTCCTTTTTATCCGGTAATGCACTGACTATATCATATCCTTCCAAAGAATGTCGATAAATTTGCATAATGATATCTTTTTGAAAATCTATCCTGGTATTGTCAAATTCAAATACAAAATCTCCGATTGACATATCAACTCCGGCATTCATTGCAAGTTCCAATCCATGAAAATAACTCATATTAATAACGGATACACTCGTTACAGTTACATCTTGACTTACTTTTTTTATAACAGATACGCTTGCATCCTCAGAAGCATCATTCACACAAATAATTTCAGAATGTTCAAAATTATCTTCCATCACCTGAACGATCATTCGCAGAAACTCTTCTATTCTCTCTTCCGCGTTATGTACATAAACCACCGCTGAAGCAAAATTCTTTTCTCTATTATTTGACATTGCTAAGCACCTCATCTAAATCGTATACTGTATTAATCTTTCCCGAAAGAACACCTACAAACGTCGGATTCTCAGAGTACGTCCTGATTACAGTTGGTCTTGAATCATCAATTTCTGAGCTCATCAAAATCGGCTTCATAGAAAATAAAGAACCGGCATACTCAAATTCATACTCATCCAACATATATTTTCGTGCCAGATTGGCCATATACGGAAACGCTGTATGTGGTTTTGCCGGACAATCATTACAATTTCCAAGACGGAATGTCGAACAATATCCTTCGCTTTTTTCCTGACATCCAAAATTCGGCACCCCATCATAGCTT
>ERZ827363.2414-NODE-2414-length-16089-cov-6.238992_pt1 | contig 16089 bp, 13 predicted proteins | sample MGYA00519776_ERZ827363 | MGnify/ENA primary metagenome ERZ827363 (study PRJEB31778, sample SAMEA3449288) | human gut metagenome | biome: human gut; feature: human-associated habitat; material: faeces | place: United Kingdom | collected 2010/2012 ...
CCTACTACGATTTTGCGCTGGCAAGCGGTATGGAGCAGAGCTACATCGATTCCTAAAGAGCGCCTTTGAATCATTGCATCTATGGCTTGTGGTCTGCGACGATGAATGCGCGTTGCTACTTCAGAAAAAGGACCTGAGGTCCGGGAACGCAGACAACTTCCTCTCTGACATCATTTCAAAAATGAACACAGGAACAGATGCATCCAGCTGACCGCGGCAGCTATGTGACATTACCAGCCCGTTTGTCCCAGTAGGACTTCAACTATGGTCCAGCTATCGACGGAAGCATACAAATGAGCGATTACCAGAAGGATGATCGGAGGCAGATGAATAAGCGAGGGATAGCCTTTATAGTGGTAGATATCGGGGCTGTTGTCAGCAAAATGTAGGAACAAGAGGCCAATCGGCAGGCAACAAACATGCGAGTTGAAGCAGCATTTTATATCCGCCTAAGAAATATCCAGTAGGCATTCGACCACTGAGAACACACCATCTGATACCTCCCCCTGTTCAGAGCTTCTGAACAGCCATCCATGTCGAAAGCGGAGAGACTGCGATACAGCAATCTCTCCGCTTTTCTGTCGTGATCTCCTGCTTTGAGCGCAGAGGCCGAACCTGCACGACAATGAAAAAACATGGCTCCAAGCCGGGACAGGCGGTTCTTATGAGGTATCCTCACATCCGCGGTACTGTCGTCGCTGCCGAATGGCAGCCCTCCTTCATTCACCTATGGCTGGGCATCGGATGCCCTGACTTTTTGCGTCCTTTTGAGGATACTCCGCCTCCGTCCACCATCGTTACCCACAAATATCCTTATGCCCACAGCGGTGTCGCTGTGGGCTTTTTTGCGCTCTGTGCGAGACCCCGCTGCCGCGGCCCACCACCCGTTTCCGAGATTTGCAGCCAACCAAATTTCAGAATACGGAGGAACCATATATGGGCTTTAATTACGCGGCAGAAAAGAAGAAATTTGAAACGCTGTGGGCAAGACTCCGGCGTGAGTATAGAGCGGCAGGGATGTCCGATACCGCCATCCAGAAGATGCATGACTTCGATTGGGAGGTTTTCAAACAGGAGAGGATCTATCGCCTTCATACGCAGGACTTGGGCATCGGCATCTTTGACGAGCCTTCCGCCGAGCAGGAGGACAAGTCCGCATTGATGAAAAAGTTCCTGGAATCGGTCAGCCGCTGGGACGATTACACGACGGCGTCAAGGTACGGCTGGATAGAGGGAATTGGTGACCAGCGGTTGGTGAGGGTGCTGAAAAGGCTTTCGATTTCGGAGAAGGAGCTCTTGACCAAGTATTGCATTGAGGACAAAACCCAGCAGGAAATTGCAGCGGAAATGGGCCTCTCCCAGAGAGCTGTCGGCAAGCAACTTCAACAACTCAAAAATTTTTTCAGGAAATTTTGAAAAATGGTTCTAAAAATCGCGTTCTCGCTGCCTACCACATGAGGGGATCTTTTTCATGATCCCTCTGAACCTTGAAAAACACCGCCCAGGCGGTCATATCCGGTGACTGGAATACCTTTGCTGACGGCGTGAGCGTCAGACCGGGTGCGCGAGGACCACCTGTGCGGATCATTCTCCGCATATTAGGACGGCCAATGGAAGGTGCAGAGCGATACCCACCCATGTCAAATGCAGCTTTGGCAGGCTGCTTCGCCATGACCCCGTCAGCTTACAATGATACTCCTGTACGCAGCTTCGAGAGAACCTCGGAGGGGTGAAACTCCCGTGACGCGCGCCAGCGCGGTTCCAGACGCCGCCCTTGCCTGGGGAAGTAGTGTCGAATACAGGCAGCAACGCAAGAGCAAGAAGGCCGCTCCGCAGGGAGCCGTTCCGCCCCGTTACGGAGCGGCCTTTTCCGCTTTGCGGCAGAAGTATGGGGATCGTCCACCCCCTCTTTCTTTTTTCCGCCATCCACTCTCTTCTCTCTTTCAAACCTCTGAACGGCCTGCATTCACCCCTCCTTATCCCCCGGACGATCCTCATATTTGTGCCGCAAGGTACGACTCAAAAAATAGGAGGGCATTGCCATGAAAAAGAGTTCTATGTTTGAAAAATATCCCGATGTTGTTGAGGTGGATGACCTCCGCAAAATGCTGGGTGGAATCAGTCGACGACTGGCGTATCGCCTCTTGGCTGAACAGGAGATCAGATGCATCAAGGTAGGCAGAGCCTACAAGATCCCGAAGGTATGCGTAATCGAGTACCTGATGGGTGAGGATATGTGCCGCATCAATTTATCATGAGCCGAATTGACAGATCGTTTAGAAAACACGAGGTCGTTTGCCGAAAAGCGTAGAAAAGTCGAGTGGTATTTCTCCACTTGGAGTATAGCTATTCCCAACGCATTGTGGTATGTTTGGGATGTCAATGGCGGGCAATACGACTACCTGTTATAGAATAGGAGGACATTATGATAACAGGCTGCCTGCAGCAAAAAAACGGTTTTTACTATGCGGTTCTTTACCTGAAGGTCAATGGCCGCCGCAGATGCAAATGGGTACCCATGCGGCTTCCCGTCGAGGGAACCAGCGCACGCAAAGCCCAGAAAGCATTTGATGAGATCCGGCTCCAGTATGAGCGGGAGGAAGAAGAACGGCTGGATCGAGAGGCAAAAGCAAAGGAGCTTGCAGAGAACACGCATCCCGATGCCTTGCTCCCGTTTATCGAGTACATGGAAAAGTGGCTTCAATCGACCCGCAGCTCACTTGCAACGGCGACCTACCAAAGCTACTCTAACATGATCAAAGCAAGAATCCGGCCATACTTCGCGCCGCTGGGACTCCAGTTGCGGGAAGTGACCCCACAGCACATTGAGGACTTCTACCAGAGTATTCTGGCAGACGGCTGTACGACAAACACGGTCATTCATTATCACGCAATCATCCGAAAGGCACTTCAGACAGCGGTTAAGAAGGATATCCTGCTCAAGAATCCTGCCGACAAGGTAGACCGTCCCAAGAAGAATGTGTTCCACGGTAGCTTCTACAGCGAGGAAGAGATGCTTACCCTGTTCGACGCAGTGTCTGGTGACCCGCTGGAATTGTGCGTAAAAATTGCTGCCTACTATGGCTTGCGGCGGAGCGAAGTTCTCGGACTGCGGTGGAGCGCCATCGACATGGAACACAAGACGATCTCCATCAGTCACAAGGTCATCGAAGCAGAGGTGGATGGAAAGTTCGTCCCGATGGGCGAGGATGTCCTGAAAACCAAATCCAGCTTCCGAACACTACCTCTGATTCCAGCAGTAGGAATCATCCTGCTGGAGGAGAAAGAGAAGCAGGAGATGTACCGGAGACTCTTCAAAAAAAGTTACTGCCGGGACTACCTCGACTACATCTGCGTTGACCAGTGCGGAAAACTTCTACGCCCGAACTATGTAACGGAGCATTTCTCGTGGCTCATCGAGAAGTACGGGCTTCGCAAGGTTCGCTTCCATGATCTTCGTCACACCTGCGCCAGCCTGCTTCTCAGCAACGGTATCTCCATGAAGCAGATCCAAATCTGGCTGGGTCACAGTACTTTCTCCACCACGGCAGACATCTATGCACATCTCGACTACTCGGCACAGGAGGCTTCGGCAAACGCCATGAACGGTATGTTCAACCGCCCTGAAAAAGAGGAACAGCTGGCATAAATAAAAACCTGCAGTGGAATCACCACTGCAGGCTCTGGCGGAGATGGAGGGATTCGAACCCCCGGACGGTTTGACCCGTCAACTGATTTCGAGTCAGCCTCGTTACGACCACTTCGATACATCTCCATGCTGTATTTTCAAGGCTTTGCGGGTTTCCGGCTGATTGAGAACCAAGTGTAGAAATCGTAGACAAAGCGTAGAAAAACCGTAGATATTCAGTTTTGAAAAAGTGTAGAAAAGCGGAAGAAGCCCGAAGTATCAAGGGTTTGCGAGGTCACCCCGGAAAGCGACCGACACGATTTCGAGTCAGCCCCGTTATGACCACTTCGATACCTCTCCATGTATGTTAACTCGGAAAACCGAGATTAACGCAAATATTCGGTTGTATTAGAATTCCTGTTAGAACTCACGGTGTGCCTGCGGCGGGCGAATGCCCGAAACCCGCACGGTTAAAGGCTTTTCGGAAGACGGGCTTCCGTTAGCCGAGGAAGATTTCGAGTGTTCTTCTCCCGAATCTCCCTGGAGGATAAGCTGGGGGCGGATTACGAGCCTTGTATCTTTGCAGCGCTGAACTCTGCCAAAGTTATGCTGATGGTCACGACAGATTCCGAGCATTGCAATTCCGTTTGGGTGAAAAACGAGTGGAAGCGCTACTTGGACTTTATGAAAAACGATCCGTCCAAAACGCTGATTCCTGTTTACAAAGATATTTCCCCCTACGCTCTGCCGGACGAGTTTTCCCGGTTTCAGGCTCAGGATATGGGTAAGCTGGGCGCCATGCAGGATCTGGTCCGGGGTGTGGAAAAGCTGACAGGTAAGAGCCGGAAAACCGATGGCATGACCCAGGAAGAAAAGCAGGCCCTTTGTTCCGTGCAGAAAAACCAGAGTGCGGGAAAGTTCGTCGGGTTGGCACTAGCGGCGCTGTTGGTCGGGACTTTTGCGATTACCTGGACGGCTGCGGCGTTCCTGGACATAGGAGCCTCCCTGGGAAGCTGGACGGTCCTGTCCAAAAATGGAAGTATCGTTGACTTATTCCAATGCAATGACAACGGAAATCTGATCCTGCTGGGTGTGGCATTTGCGCTCCCCTTTGCTTGCATGATGAGTTGGTTTTCTCATGGAATCCGGAGCGGATTCTCCGGCTGGGCCCTGACGATGGCGTATTTGGGAGCCTGCCTGGTGCTGACGGTGCTGCAATGCACTGGGAAGACCCTTGGACCGGTACTGTGGGCGCTGCTTGTGGTCTATGGCGTTCTTGCCTGTGTTGGAACGATTTTGGCGAACCGGCAGGAAAAGAAGAAACTGATCACGCAGCTGCTCATTTTGCTTGCAGCTCTGACGCTGACAGTAGGAATCGGGCTTCTTTGAGAGGCAGAAAGGACGATGCAAAAAGCAAATTTTATGGATTCCCCATTGTCCGGCTGGCGATGATTTATTTCGGGGTCCAGATGGTTCTGAGCTTTGTAGCTATGGCCGTTTCCGTGGTTCCTGTGTGGGCGGCGGCGGTGGTCTATGTGATCCTGCTGGCCCTGGCAGCTCTGGGCATGATTGGCGCTGACGCCGTGGTGGATGAGATCCACCGGCAGGACACGAAGCTCAAAAAGGACGTGACCTTTATGCGGAGCCTACAGTCTAAGGTGAACCAGATGGCCACCCAGACAGATGTTCCGGAGGTCAGGAAATTTGCGGAGGATGTCCGGTATTCCGACCCTGTCAGCAGCGAGACCCTGACGGAGATTGAGCGGGATCTGGCCGCTGCGGTGGACGAACTGCAGACTGCCATCGTGGACGGAGACCGGGACACAATCCTCACACTCTGCCGTAAGGCATCCAATGTTCTCAGCGAACGCAACCGAATTTGCAAGCTGAATAAGTAAGAGGAAAGCGGGATGATTTTGACGCAAATACGATGACGGCACCGGAGAAATGTGATTTGCAGAAGCATTTTGAAAAGACGAAGGCATTTCAGATTCTTCTCAAGAAACCGGATTATTTTCAGCATGTGTAGATGCAGACGGGCAGATATGTATTGCTTGGGACGTGAACATGAGCGTTTCGGATACGATACTCTACCGGGTTGGCAAACGTGTTTCGCTGACAATGGAGGACTTTCGGAACTTTGCCGCACACAGAGTCATTAATGCGGCGGAAACGGCGGAGATATAGGGTTACTCCCAACAGAATGTCATTGACCTGACAAAGCGGAGAAAGCTCCATCCGATCAAAGCATTGGAAAAGAGTAGGATACATCTCAAAAGTGGGATCTTGAAACGAAATTGGCAGTGAACATACCCTCAAAACTGTATCATTTAGGGTGCGAAAGCCTCTGTTTTTTCCTCTCTGACCGCCGCAAGCAGGCGGGCATGGATGTTTTCCTATGGATCACATCCGATAGGCAAAATAGAGGCCTTTTTCATAAAAAAAGAAAAACAAGTCCCAAACGAAGCAATACGTCATTTGCTCCCGCAAGTTCAAATTTGCTGGCAAGGGCGAAAGCATTGAGAAGCAGATTGAGCTGTACTGCCAGTATATTGCCATGCACTTTGGCGAGGATGCGACGGAAAGCGCACTGGTGTATGCGAACGAGGACTTTTCCGACAACAATCTGAAGCGCCCGCAGTTCAAGAAGTAAACGGCAAAGCGAAAAAAGCCTGTAAGCTCAAACCCATTCCGGAGGAATTTCAGCTGGTCAAGACGATCTTCTCCGTGTTTATGGAGACAGATTTCCTCAGCAAAACCGACCAGTGTCTTTTGGAGCACCGTTGTGTCACGAAGTGAGGCAAGCAGTTCACACGGTTTGCCATTCGGGGCATTCTGACCAACCCGGTCTATACGATTGCCGACGAGACGGCATATCAGTATCTGAAAGAAAGCAATGTTGACCTGTTTGCCGAATGCGCAAAATTCGACGGCAAGCACGGCACCATGACGTATAATCGTACTCCAGCACACCCCGGCAAGACGAACCAGATCCGCCCGACGGAGGAATGGATCGTGGCGGTGGGCAAGCAATCCCGGCACCATCGAAGGCAGCGATTGGGTGCAGGTGCAGTCCGAGCTGCTATTAAACAACCCTGTGCAGCAAAATAACGGAACGACGTTGAATTTATTCTTGGTTATTCAAACATATTGTCTAAAAATCAGGACAGCCTTGAATGGGCTGTCCTGATTCTCTGTCCGGATAAAGCTTCCAATGGCTGCAGCAAATCGACCATTCACTGCAGAGTCCCATTTTCCAAGGTGAGGGTCCGGTCGAAACTCCGAGCAAAAGCGGGATCATTGGTGGCAGCCAGAACGGTCAGCCCATCCTGGAAAAAAAGTGCCGCCATCTCTTTCCGAAGGCTGGTATCCTGGGCAGAGGTGATCTCATCCAGGCAGAGAATCTTTCCCCGACGCAGCAATGCCCTGGCCAGAGCAATCCGCTGTTTTTGACCTCCGGAGAGAGTTGCCTTCCCGCCTTCAATTGGGGTGTCCAGACCCAGGCTTCGGCTTGAAACAAAATCGGCAATTTCAGCTTCATCCAATGCTCTTCCGATTTCCTGATCAGAAGCCCCCTCTTTGCCCATGCCCACGTTTTCGCGAATTGTTCCCGGCAGCAGATCTGCAGACTGATCCACATAACCGAAGCAATGCCGCCATTGGCAGGGATCGGCTTCCTCCAAGGAGACGCCATCCATGAAGATTCTTCCGCTGTCAGGGCGCAGTGTACCCACAGCCAACTTTAAAAGGGTAGATTTCCCGTTCCCGGAACTGCCCACCAGAGCCAACTTTTCCCCCTTGCGAAGGGTGAAGCTTACATCATGAAGCACATCTTTTTCCCCTCCAGGATAACGAAAAGAAACGTGTTCAAAGGTAAGGATCCGGGGGGAAGTTTCAGGCAAAGAAACGCCGGCAGCCTCCTCTTCCATATCCAACATCTCAATGACCCGACTGCAGGCGGGCAGAGAGGCCTGATACATAGCCACTATATCGATGAGAAATCCGATTTTCATGACGACCTGAGGCAATACCCCCAGCGCCAAAATCAGGGCAGGAAGAGTGAGCTGACCTTGGTAAATCAGCAGACCGCCCATCAGGCAAACGCCACCGTATGTCATCCATTTGCGGCAATAAGTGAGAAAGCCGAAATGGGTGTCAAGGGAAACCTTTTTTCGGTTGACCTGTGTGATCTGCTCCAACCTTTGGCCAAGTTCCCTGTTGCGGCGACCAGCCAGCAGAAAGAGTCGGACAGCGATCTTATTGGCAATATTATCGGTGACCTCCGACTGAGCACCCGCCTCAGCTTCTCGCAATTCCTGGCCGATGATGCGAAATTTTCCCACAAAATGCCGCTTGATCCAAACATTCAAAAGACCGATGAGCACAGCAGTCAGACCTAAAATCCAATGAACTTTCAAAACTACGGCCAGGCTCCCTATCAGGGCGATAAATCCTTGAAGCAGACTGGAAATTGTGCCATAGGTAGAAATTGCAGCCGTCGTCACATCGTTAGAGAAACGAATAACAGCATCATCCGTCTTCATGGGCTTTTTTACTCTCAGAAGTTTTTGAAAACACCGGTTCCAGAGACGGCATTTGGACTGCTCCTGAATGACCATGACCAGATAGGCTGTAAAGCAAAAAATCACCAGATAAACGGAAAGGGCCAAAACATATCTCAAAACAATATGCAGAAAACCGCTGGCACTGACCCCCAAGGCAAATTCTGTCAAACGCTCCTGGAGTCTTGCGAGAAAATAGGGCATAACAAAATCTTGGGACGTCCAGATGAGAAGGGCCGGAATATACAGAACCAATTGGGGAACAAGAAAGACGCCGATCCGTGCCATGACCGTAAAGGATTCCCTAAAATGCTGTTTCTTTTTTTCATTCACGATGGATCACCTCGCTAAGAAAGAGTGTCCGGAAGAGCCCCTCTGACTGAAGCAGGGACTCTATCTGCCCGTCCTGAACGATCCGACCTTTGTCTACAACCAAAACCCGTTCGGCACGCCGGATCTCCTCCCAGTCGTGAGAAACAAAAACCACGGTTTTTCCGGCAGTCTCTTCAGCCAGACTGTCAAGAAGCCGAGCGGTGGTGTCCGTATCTAATTCTGAGGTAATCTCATCAAAAAGAAAAATTTCTCCCCCTTTTAGAAGAGCCCTGGCAATTTCCACCCGGCGCTGCTGGCCACCGGAAAGTTCTGAGGCCTTCCGGTTTTCTGCACCCTCAGGGACAAAATCCACAACAGCGGTTCGGAGGGCTTTTTTCAGCTGGGCGGGCGTGGCGTTTTCCCTGCCGTAACCTACGTTTTCAGCAACCGACCTTTGAAAAAGAGGACCGCCCTGCTGAAAAACGCAGCTTAACTCCCGGCGCACCTCTAACTCAGCATCCGGCCGCTTGCCCGAAACGGTAACTTTCCCTTCATCGGGAACCAGAAGCCCTGCCATCAGCTTGATCAACGTTGATTTTCCCGAACCGGATCGACCCACTACAGCAACTCTTTCCCCGGATTGGATTTTTAGGGAAACCTTCCGGAGAACCGGCTGATCCCCATAGGAAAGAGAAACATTTTGAAGAGAGATCTCTCCGACTTTTCCGGATTTGATCGGGGTATCTAAAAGAGTTTCCCGAGGGAGGAGAACCAATTCCAGGTAACGTTTTGCAGAAGCTCTGTTGGAGCGCCAATCCAAGAAAAGTGTCGGCATCTGGCTCATACCGGAGTCAACTGTGATCAGCAAAACGACAACCGAAACCAATTCCGCTACGGTGATCTGTCCCATGCCTGTCAGATATGAAGAGAGGACAAACATCACAAAAACAGGCAGGAAAGAGAGAATGCTCATGGGAAAGGTCAGCAGGCTTCGTTTCGCCCAAACGCCTTTGGCTGCGGCAACATAGTCGTTGGCAGCCTCTTCCAACTTCTTCTGAGCTTGTGGCTCATAATTGTAAGAACGGATCAAACCGATTCGGCTGTAAAGTCCCCGAAATTGCTCTCCGATTTCAGCATTTTTTGCAAAAACTCCGGACATGGCGGCGTCAGCGGACTTGCTGAGCCAGAATTGCAGAACAAAAATGCAAATCCACATGGCTCCATAAACAGGGGCCAAGTACCATTTGACCAGTGCCAGATAGATCAGGCCGGTGCCAAAAGTCAAGCCGGAAGACAAAAGCCCCACAGAAGATTGATAGAGAAAATTAGCTGTCCGCTTGCTGTCCTCAGTGGCCCGTTGGTAGAGATCGCCGTCAGTCATTTGGGTAAGAAACTGATAATCAGCGCAAGTGATGGCGTCATTGGCCCTTTGGCAGAGGTCATTGATCGCTTTTCGGGTCTGAGTACCGAAAAATCGGGTATTCGCAAGGGTGAAGAACAGCTCGGCCAAGATCACAACAATCAGTAGGATCAGTTCTCCTGCCGATATGGATTCCGCCGCTTGAATTGCCCCCAATACCTTACCAATGAGTTGTGCCGAAAGCAGCGCAGCAAAGGTAATGCCGACTTTCAACAGAACTGTCAGAGTGATCTCCTTCCAGCTGACATTGGCGCTTTTGCAAATATCCCGGTACATTAGTCCTCACTCCTATTGCTGAACAGACATAAATTCGTATCCTGTTAAGGTTGCTAAACATCAGTGAAAAACATCTTAGTTTTGCCGGTCTTTTTCACATCCTCATGCATCCAATCTGCAAGAAAATTCCAGTCATCCCCCATCTTGAGGGAGTACATTTCTTCAGAAATGAGCGTATAAAAAAGTTCAGCAAAGCCCTTCGAAATTTCAATTCTTCCATGAGCGTTAAACGCTGCGAATAGAAGCTTTTTAGCAATATCTGGGGTAATTTCTTGAATAAAAGTTGTTCCGTTTACAATGGTTGGAAAAACTCGTGCCGATTAAAAGACGTCAAGTTCCAAAATATCCATTGCCAGCATTTCAGCGCTATTCTGATAAACTTCTAACAAAACTGCGGCAGCTCAACTGCATTCCAATTTCTCGGTCAACTACCATTGTCAAGCTCACAGTTATTTTCAATAATCTAAAAAGGAAAAGGTTGGCATTCATATTATATCACAAAAAAATCATAAATACTATATATTTTTTGTGCTCTATTTCTTGTTGCTAAATTAAAAATTCTCTTTAGAAAACTTGTTAGCTTCATCAATGCAGACAAAATCGCAATAGCCCTGTTCATTTAATCTGCAACAAAGCACAACATTTACGTCTGCTTTCTCAAGGTAGGAGTACAATATTTCCCTATCCCAGGTCTCGACGGACTTGCTTTCGTAGAAAAACCTGCTATAATAAAGATATTACAAATGTGAAAAGCAGCGAGAAACAAAAAAGAAACCGGAGGCAGCTCTCTTTAACTACCTCCGGTTTCCTGTTTTATCTATCCCTCCCGGTCACAGCCCTATTTTTGATCTGCACACGCATCCGGTTGCGCTGTTCCTCGGTAATAAGGCCCTTGGCGTAAAGCGTGTCATTGTAATAGGTCAGCCAGAGCTGTTCTATGACAGCCTGCTTTTTTCCTTCGGTCATACCGGTTTTTGTTCTGCCTGATTCTGCCATAGGACACCTCCTTTTGCTGATAGTATCGGCTCAGATGCGCCGTTTCATGCGGTTTCATTCAGATTGCAAAGAAGAAAAGCGATTGTTTCTCTCCGTGTCATACTTGAATCGGACACCGGATACAGCATGACGTGGATTTGAGGTGCCCGGACATCGTTTTCGTAGTTTTTTCCCTCCGTATACTTCTTCCACTATGGAATAGAAAAGTGCAGAAAACACCGCCTGGGTGATCCCATCCCCACCTGCAAGCTCCCGGAAGGCATCGTAACAGTCCTCCGTAAGCAGCAACCCTTCCGGATCTGCCTTGAGCTCCTCCAGGGCGAACTGATACACCAGCTGATTCACGCTGGTTCCTGCCGATGACCGTGGGTTCTGCACAACAGCTGGATCGTTGAGCAGAAAATCCCCAGCGAAAAGATAACGGTTTTGAACCAGCTGCCGGTATGTCTCAACGGCACGGGAAGCGATGACATCCATCTCCTGCCGCAGCCTTTTTAGCAGCACTTCCGGCGGAATCTGCTCCGAACGGCTGACTGCATATCGAAAAGGGATCGCAACCGCTCTTCGAAAAAACGCATCGTCCGGATCTTTTGTCCGCACTGCATGGTTGGTAACCAGCACAAAGACCGCTTCACATCGGAACTGAATCCGTGCCTTGTACTTCACATCTGCGGAGATCACATCGCCTCCGGTAGCCTGCTTGATCAGGCTGGTAGCCACAGGATCCAATGCCTCCGAAGAAGCATCGCTGGAAATGCACAGCCGCTTTCCCTCCAGATCTCCTGGTGCAAAATTTTGCTTCAAATCATGGGGATTTAAGCGGCTTACCATATCCGCAGTGAAAAACTCCTCCACAAACCGTGTAAAGAGACTTTTCCCAGTGTCAGATGGTCCTTGCAGCACGAAAAACACCTTTGCTGCCCGATCAGGGCAAAAGATCACCCCAAGCATCTGCCAAATCCGTTGGGTCAATGCCGAATCTCCTTGCGTGATTGTCCATAGGAAGCGGTCAAAATGCGGCGTTGCCCCGCTCGGCACATACGCACATTGCAGCACATAAGTCGTCACAACGACTGGTGTGTGCCTTTGCAGTGTTCCCTCTTCCATGTGATACAGACCATTGACAAACGGGACAAATCGCACGTCGGAATGGAGCTCCCGCCGGGCAATTTCCGGTTTCTGAAGAAGAGAATCGTAAATGCGCTGCGTATAAGCTGGTTCTCCCACTGCTTCCACCTCTTCCCGACAAACCTCTGTGATGAGCCGAAGCGCATCTGTCCGGGAAAGCTTTTCATAGCGAAGATGACGGTATGCATACAACTCTTCCCCCACGGAAATGACGGAAATCCGAGCGATGAACCGCCGGGCGGCTTCCATAGACGGCAAGGATTTCCGGCACAACGGATGCGGCATTTAGAACGCTACCGCATTTCTTATGAGGATTGGGTTGACCTTACCCTCTTTAAAAGGCCTCGCTTGTTTCTCTGCTCTCAGGACTCAAAAGAAGCTGGAAACTATGAGCCGGAAGTGCGGAAAAAATGATATTTTTTCCATACATGCTCTTCTGATTCAATTTGGAGTGCGAGATTCCGAAACGCTCAAACTGCTGTTTTTGATCTGCATCAGTGATTTCAATTTGCGCAAAGCGGTTTGCGAATGGTTGGTTTGCGGAAAATTTCTCGCAGATGGACGCAGTCGTCATTTTGACGAATCGAAAATCTGACTCTTAAATTTTATGTCAGGTGTCACGTGTCAGGATGAACCTTTTTCGTTGCAAACCCGTCTCAACCCAATAAGGATTGGCTCGGTCTGATGCATGGAAAAGTTTTTTCCCTCGACACGTGACACCTGACACATACCCTATTCTTCCTCTTCCGAGAACAGGCAGCGATACACCTGTACCGCCGCCTCCACGCCCTTCAGAAAGATTGCAATGATTTCAGCCAAAGCAGCTGAAATCATTTTGACCGGCAGCTTCTTGCCAGGCAAAGAACGAAAAGGGCTAATGTGAATCCCATTACAAAAAATCCAAACATTTTCATTTCTCCTTTAAATGTCCAATTTTAAGCGTCCTTCAATTGCATCCTCCAGCTCCTTGGGTTGGAGGCCGATGTATCGCTGCGTTACGGCAGTGCTGCTGTGCTGCAGCAGCTGCTGAACAAGTACGATATTGTAACCGCTGTTTTTATAAATCTCCGTCGCATAAAACTTCCGAAAGCTGTGCGTACCGATTCCCTCCATTCCCAGATAATCACAAACCGTCTGCAAGTGCTTTTGAACGGATCGCTCCGTAATCGGAAAAATCCGCTCTGTGCTGTCGATTTCATTATCCAGGCAATAACATCGAATAAATTGATACAGCGCCAACGGCACGGTAAACATCCGTGCCTTTTTCGTTTTCTTTTCCGTAATGGCCAGCCGGTAGCGGCCGCCGTCTGACACAATATCGCAGAGCCGCAGCCTTACAATGTCAGAAATCCTCAGCCCCAGATTTGCCTCCAGCATCAGGGCAGTCGCCGCTCTGGGATTTGGACGGCTGCCGCAGAAACCTTCTTTCATGACGGAAAGGATTTCCTTATATTGTTCCACCGTAAGTGCTACTGTTTTCTTGTTGATGAAATCACCTTCCATTTTTCTTCAAATCCGAATGTTTTACCGGTAAAATACGAAATTTCACGGAAAAGAACCATAAAATCTTGAAAAACCTCAAAATCGCTCGTCGTATTTCTCCTATTTAACGAATTCTTCTTACACCTCTCCGCAATAGAAATACGCATCGATTTCTTCCTGCGTGACCCCTTCCCGAATCAGCCAGTCCACCTCTTCCGGCGTCCATCCGTAAGAACCTTCCCAGATGTCCGCATAATCCTGTCTCTGGGAAAACGACGGCTGCGGCTGAAAAAATTCCATACTCCGGCGTCCTTCGGAATCGATCCTCAATAGATCGCCCTCTTCCAGAAAAATCCGTTCCGGCCGCCCCAAAGAAAACGGAAGCTGCTTCAAAGCATTTCGAAGGATTCCTTCGGTAGAAGCATAAAGGTAAAGCCCCCGTTTCCGCCAATGGTACAAACAGAAAGGATTGCTCCCTTTTACCACATAAAAAGTGTTTCTGCTATCCAGAATCGTAAAGGTAAAGGACCCCCTCACCTGTTCCGCCATAAAGCGCAGCGCTGCAAAATCAACCTTGCCGTATCGTTCAATCAGCTGTACGGCAACATAGCTATCTGTCTCAATGTCCGTGACAGGCAGTTTTTCGCTTCTCCGCAGTTCTTTGTCGTTGTAGAGCACACCATTATGAGCCAGCGCAAAAGAAACGCCGCCTGCCCTTCCGGAAAAGGGGTGGTTGTTGCAGTTTTTCTGTTCGCTTCCCTGAGTCGTCATACGGGTGTGTCCCATGATGTATCCGGTTTCCGCCGGAACCCGAAAGCGCAGCAGATGCGCCGGCAGCGGGCGCTTGTAGATGCAAAGCTGGTTCCCGCTGCGATATGCGATCCCGGAAGCATCGGTTCCACGCGCCTCACAGGCAATGGAAAGAACAGACAGGATCTGATGTTTCTGCCTGGCGCTCAAGCTATTTTTGTAATCCAGAATTCCAAACAGACAGCACATTACAGATCCGCCTCGCTTTCCACCGGCTCATTCAGATAAAGCCTGCGTTCTTTCAGATACCGGATCAGTTCCGGCTCTGTGATACCGGATACAAATTCGCTCCAGGAAAGTGCTTTCAATTGCTCGTCTGAAAGACAAATCGCCGCATCGCAGATGTGGTTTACCATCTGCAGTGTGGCGATCAGCGTGTTGTATTTCAGCGTTCCCCGGAAAATGCGGAACTCAATGGTTTCCTCATTGGTCAGGTTGACACAGGTGTACCGGCTGCCGTAGCCTTTTTTGATGTGCTCCTGCATCTCCTGCGGATCATCCTTATAGCCATAACGGGCAGCCCAGCGATCCAACTGCCGCTGGGTTCTGCGGCTGAACCGGAGCAATTCGTTCCAGTGCTTCTCCACAAAGTACAGCGCTCTGGAAATGGCACAGTCCTGTCCCTCCCGGGTAAACCCGAAGGCATCCCGGCTTACATGGACATGGAGGCCGCAGGTGTTGGCACGATGGGAAAGATACCCCATTTGAACCGCCTTGTTCAGAATCGCCTCCCACGGCATCTGATGAAGGTGCCAGTCAAGACTCATGGGATGTGTGACGATTTCAAAACCATCATCCAAACTGCCATCGTGCTTGCAGTAAATCAGCTCCTGCTCCCGGTTTCCGATAAACAGGAGCTTTCCGGCGCTGTCTAAATCCTCTCCGCCGCAATCGATTTCTAACTCCACGCCGAAATATCTGGGGCCGTCTCCGTAAAAGATCGGATCTGGTTTGTAGTTGTAGCTGTGGATCTCATCCGAAAGAAGACGATCCCGACAATCGCTGCAATAAGGCTCCTCGTCATAATAGCAGGTCTCATCATCGGAGATCAGCCCTCCGCATCGGGTGCAGTGCGTATAGGGCTCTTCATAACAGTTCCGGCAGAGCGGCGTTTGCTCGTTCCCCTCATTCTCTTCCCGCCAGATGCGCTCTCCGCAGTGCGAACAAAGTAGGGTGCAGGCTGTCAGGCACTCCGGACAAAGGGCTGCTCCGTCAAATTCGGTCAGCAGCTCGGGTGGAAATTTGCCCTCGCAACGTTCACAGGTTACCGTAGGATTCATAGGATCCCCTCCATAAAAAAATCTCCTCAAAACGAAATCGTCTCGAGGAGTCATGAAGATAATATACAACCCAAATCAGGAAGATTAGCGGTCTGCCTGCCTTCCGCCACGAACAGCGAAACAGGAAACATTCGACCGGTATTTAAGGCAACACCGCATAAATTGCAAAGTTTCCGTTTAGCAGAGGTCTACCAG
>ERZ827363.2416-NODE-2416-length-16086-cov-6.672697_pt1 | contig 16086 bp, 14 predicted proteins | sample MGYA00519776_ERZ827363 | MGnify/ENA primary metagenome ERZ827363 (study PRJEB31778, sample SAMEA3449288) | human gut metagenome | biome: human gut; feature: human-associated habitat; material: faeces | place: United Kingdom | collected 2010/2012 ...
GCCAAGCATATCTTCACTAGGGAACGCAAGACCAGAGTCAAGAACGATAATTTCGTCCTCGTATTGGAATATGGTCATATTTTTGCCGATTTCACCAAGACCACCTAGTGGAATGATTTGGAATTTGCCCTTGTTGGCGCCATTTGGCGTACGACCGACTAATTCTACTTGTTCCTCTTGATTATTCCAACCCGTAGAACGGTTATTTGGGCGGTTATTATTGCGGTTCTGACCATTTTGGCCATTGCGACCATTATTAGTACGCGTATTACGTGTATTTTCACCACGCGGTGCACGAGTTTGGCGAGTTTTGCGTTCTTGACCTTCACCTTGTTCGGCATTGCGACGTGTATTTGTACGGCGAGTCGTATTAGTACGGCCACCATTCGCACTTGTGCGAGTATTTGTAGAACGGCGTTGGCGTGTTGAACCTTCACCTTCACCAGCTGTTTGTTGGCGCGTACGACCTTCGCCAGCAGGGCGGCGTGTATTTGTACGGCGACGCGTTTGTTTTTGCTCGCCTTCAGTCGCAGCTGTAAGAGTAGCGTCTTTTGCTACTGTCGGTTCTACTTTCACTTGCGCAGTAACCTGATTATCTGTTGTATTCACAGTTCCTCCTAAAATTTTGTTCATTAATTTATTTAACATAGTTTTTCTCACCTATCACTTGAATTGATCTATGCCACGAGGAAATGTCACACAAAGAAAAAGGCGCTATTATACTAGCGTCTCGTCAAATGGGCGCAAAAATGCGCTATCAAATTTTGCCGCTCCTAGTTTGTGTGCCATTTGCCGTAGCAAATGAGTATAGTGCACTATCAGATGCTTCAACCGCAAGAGACCTCTGTTTTTATCTCAATCCGATACGCAGTGCAATATAGTCCGATCTGTTTTGATGAAAGCCTCCCTTTCATACGTTGTGCTCATTATAACATAAAAACAACATAAACAAAAGAGTTCTACGCTTGATTCATTAAAAGTAACATAAAATTTTACTACTACTTAAAAGGGCGGCTCAAATTGAACCGCCCCAAAGCATTTCATTATTTATCATCTGGCATACTTTTATAAAACCCTTCAATATGCCATTCTCTATTTTCTTCGACGAGAGATATGTAGCGTGTCATGTGCGCAGCCTCAACCGCACCATCTCCGGGTTTAGTGATTTTCAGATCCGCTTCGTAAATGATGCGTTTCATGCCGTTTATACGACTGATACGACTCGTGCCTAAGGACCCAACAACCACCTTCGGCGCCGACATCATAGCCTCCATCCATTTCTGCTTTTCTACGGGATTTGTCTTAGCCTGATCGGTAACATAGGTGAAAGCCTTATCATAGTTCTTTTCATTGACAGCGTCAAAATAATTGTGAACCACATCCCGTGCAGCTTCATCACTACCTTGACCAACAATGATATTCGTGAACCATCCGCCCAGATCCAGTTCACTTTCCGGCCCCATATAACGAGCCGAAACACTGCATACGCAGATAGCACTCACCAGCAATGCAACGAGAATTCGAGTAGTGAAAGCGCTGCTCGTAGGCGATACTTTCATAATAGATGCCAACCGTTTGTCGATAATGATGTTCCTCAACGCCTCACCATATTGATTAGCCTTCGGTTCACCTTTCTTACACAGTAGAACAAATAGAATAATCGGTCCGATGAAAGGAATTAAGATTAAAAACAGATGATCACTACTTTTACCGGTATCATGAAGGCGACGGATACATAGAGAGCCCAACGGAATCAGCGAGACAAGACCGATGATTGTCAGTAACATCCATGCCAACAGGATTAAATAAATACCCGTATGAAGCACCACCATAAGCCCATAAGAAAGGGCCAGAATTCCAGCGATAACTAAAATCCACATCAAAAAGAACCGCAAAAACTCCCCTCTGGACGCACGGCCATCTGAATTCATAAATTTGCGGCCCACCACATAGAGAAATGTATCCTTGTAACTCAACTGATAATGCGCCAGCGGATAGATAATATCCCCTTCCGGTGCGATTCTCTCAACCTCCACCGCAGTCGTATACTGCCCGCAATGCGGACAGAACATGGCAGCCTCGTCACAATACTGACGGCAGGATTCACAATATCGTTTCATATGTAATACCTTCTATCTCAAACCTCTCTCTACAGCTTCAGCAAAACCTTCACGGTATAAATTAGCCCCACCGTTAGCCGGATGTCTAAGACCGATGGCTGAAAGGCCGAATCGCCCCATCGTGTCCGCCGATTTTTGACCGACAGCGAGCACGAGCGGCTCCGGTCCACCTAATTCGGTGTGCAATGCCAACAGTCTTTTCGTATATTCCCAACCCAGCTGCTGCTCCGACTCGGTCGGCGTCCGATTAGTGAGCGGTTCGCCCGCCTTGTGAGGGTGAAAGGGAAATATATTCCACAGCAACGCATCGTACGGATCAATTTTCTGTTCGATGATAGCACTCCATACTACCGTATCCGTAGGCTCGTTGAACCCCTGTTCCTGTTGGGTCCGTTTCAGCATAGGGCGCACAGGAGAGCTGGTTCTTTGTAATGTAACAGGCGCTATCTGATGCGCCCGAATCGTTTTATGCTTATCCAGCAACATGCGCTCACAGGTAATGGCAATGCCCGAAAAGCGCCCACCTTGATATCCGACAGCCTCCGCCACCACAAAAATCTTGGAGCGTCCCAACCGCGGCAGCAAATACGCCATCAAATTGTTACGACGCACCTGAGCCGCATCAAAGTCAGGCCGAACAATTTCGAGGTCAGGATTCACCTCGCCCCATGGATTGTGAACAAGCTCGCCCCTATATTGACCGAGCCAGTCTATAAACTGCTGTATTTTTGCAATCTGATTCATATCAAACGAGGTCATATATTCATCAAAAGACAGCGTTTTCTCTTCCTCTGATGTAAATAAGGACATAGGCTCTCCCCCAATTTATACTACCGACCCATATAATTAATAATGCTGTATATCATGATTATCAATCCTTTATATACTGTATTTATACACTAAAGCCCATAATAATACAATCCATATATTACGATATCCAATCATAATATGTGATAATATATCTGATAATCACGCACTACATAAGATGTATGCCGTTACTATATTATAATAGCATCCATTTCTGAAAATTTGATGCGAAATTAATATTCAAAATATTCACATGCAACAAAATATAAAAACTGTAATTTCAAAGCGACTTTAGATTCTCTACCATCAAAACGACAGGCCTCATTTAACAGCCTTGATGGTAATGAACGATCCTACTATCTTTGAAACTACAGTTTTGTTGGACTTCTGTTGCTACTAATATATACAATATCACATTTATATATAAAACTCGATTTTGTCTTCTTTGGCAAGCTGGAATTGTTCAAATATGTGGTTTCGAATATTGACGAAGGACGCCGAGGTCCGGTCCGTCCTATCGATGATATTAACAGGGATAATCGTTTGAACCCGTCCCGGATTTGCTGCCAGAACAACTACGCGGTCTGCTAGAACTACGGCTTCCTCAATATCATGCGTAACAAATACGACCGTTTTACCCTCTTCACGGCAGATGCGAGAGATTTCGTCCTGTAAATTAATACGTGTCAACGCGTCGAGGGCTCCTAGCGGCTCGTCCATGAAGATAATATCCGGATCCACCGCTAGCGCCCGCGCAATGGAAACACGTTGCTGCATCCCGCCGGACAACTCCGCCGGATAGCGGTTTCGAGCATGATCAAGCCCCACCATTTTCACGTATTTATCGATGATAGCAGGTCGCTCTTCCTTCGGTACATTCTTGCTTTCAAGGCCCAGTTCAATATTGCTTTCCACCGTTCGCCATGGTAACAGTCCGTAATTCTGAAAGACCGTTACATACCGCAGTTGAGGTGCTTTTACCTCCACGCCGTCGATGGTAACGGAGCCCGAGGTAACGAGCTCAAAGCCTGCCATAGCATTCAAAAGCGTACTTTTACCGGATCCGGAAGGACCTAAGAGGCAAATAAATTCGCCTCGTTCGATGTCCAGATTAATATTTTCAAGGATGGTGAGCGGTTCTCCATCTTTCATAAATTCCTTGTGTGCATTGCGCACCGAAATGTAACCCATGCGTCCACCTCCTATTTCTCAATGCCCCAACGTCTATAAATCCATTTTTCGATGAGGGACACGCCCCAATCAAGCAAAAGTCCCACAAAGCCGATCGTCAGAATCGCCACCATCAGGAGGTCGTTGCGCAAATTGTTCCGCATATCGATGATGAGGAATCCAAGACCCGTCTGGGAGCCTACCATTTCCCCCGTCACCAGGAATATCCACGCCGTACCGAGCGCGATGTGAAGTCCTGATGCAATACCAGGAAACACCGCGGGCAATACGATTTTAAATAACAATTCCGGCTGCTTGATACCAAAATTTCGAGCCACCTTGATGTATACGGGATCGATATTTTGAATCGCGGATACCGTGGACAATAGAACCGGGAAAAACGCCGCAATAAAGATGATAACGATGGCAGGCGCTTGACCGATACCGAAGAACAGAACGATAAACGGCAACCATGCTACTGGCGAAATAGGACGAATCACCTGAACGATGGGATTAATATAGTTCCAAATGCCCTTATACCAACCTAAAATAAGGCCTAAAAATACACCGGCTACGACGGAAATGATATAGCCGATGAAAAAGCGCACCAAACTATCCGCAATATCCTTGAACAATACGCCGTCCCCGATAAGTTCTCCGAAGCCAAGCAATACCTTGTACGGCGTTGGCAACAAGGCCTCGTTAAATCCACCGATGCGAACAACTAGCTCCCAAATCAGCCAGACCGCGATGAACGCCCCCGGCACATATGTGTATTTCTTCATGGTCTACCCCCTATGGCAATAGCGATGTATCTACAAACTCTGAATAACTCGGCACCTTTTTAATCAAATCGACATGGGTCATGTGATGCACGAGCGCATTATAACGATCCTCGGTGAGGGCCAAATCTCCAAACCCAATCACCTGCAAGGAACGCTCGATAACAGGATCCTTAAACTTCATATATTTCAAGGCAATCTCCTTTTGCGCCTTCGGATGCTCATCTAAATATGTACCTGCATCGAGATAGGCTTTTGTGAAAGCCTTCGCTAAGTCGTGATGTTCATCGACGAATTGACCGTTGAATACGAGGGCACAGCAGATATTGTCATGCCATAAGTGATTAGGGTCTTCAAAGACCTTTCCCGTACCCATTTCTATGGCTAGAGAACCGAAAGGCTCAGCCACGCTATACCCAGCGATTTGACCGACTGACAATGCGGACGGCATTTCAGGAGGACTCATCTCCACTATCTGTACATCCTTCTCACTAAGGCCTGCCCGTTCAAGCATGAGGTCTACAAGGATTTTTTGAGTTGATTGCTTATGAGGGATAGCAAAGGATTTGCCTTTCAAATCCTGTACAGAATTAATGTCGTTATTTACAACGATAATGTTGCCTTCCGTATGGCCTAATGCCGCTGCGCGCACATCAATTCCCTGTTCACGAGCCTTTACTCCGAGTTCAACGAGAACGGCTGCAGCGTCTACTTTACCGGTATTGAGCGCATCCATGAGTTCCGGCCAGGAACCGTATTTAACAAGCTCTACATGGACAGGACCATCCGCTGTCTCCAATTCCTTCGTAGCAAATACGGGCAGCGCATGAGTAATCGGTAAATACGCAACACGTACAGTTTTTAATTCTTGGGCGGTCTTCGGTTTACTGTATTCATGATAACCATACGCCAACCCACTTACTACCAACAGCACAATAGCAGTGATTAGATACCAAGTTTTTTTCATAGTGTCCCCTCTTTCTACCTCACAACAAGGGGCGTTTATGACTCATGTCACTTTTTCGCATTTTTCTAAACCTTAGATGAAATAAGGCTTTAGAACACCTCGTCTTTTAAACTTAATATAACCTACTATATCAATATGTATTAATTATGTCAATAAATCATATTAATATTATAGGTGTTATTATTTATGTACGAAAAATATCAATATGCACAGAATCATATTCTCTTTAAATAAGCATTTAACTAAGAATGACAAACATAACAAAAAGCAGGTAGCATCCGTTGAATACTACCTGCTTTTAATATTTATTAAGTTTTCACAATTATTTGAATAGAGTCTTTTTATTTAATACGTAAACTTCAGATGTACCGGCTTCACTAGACTCAGATACATGTGGATAAATGGAGGACTGACGGAAATGCTTAATTTCCCCTTTAGGAACGATTAACATAAGTGGCTTACCAGATTCGATAATCTTGTTAAATTCCTCTTCACTTACTTGTTCCATAAGATATTTCTTCTGCCATTCAGCGCTACGTTTTTTTAATTTATCTCGATCATCCCAGCGGCTTTCATCACCATTAATCTTGATAACCTTATGACCCGTATAATACACAACAGCCGTACTATAGCCGTTATAGTAATAGACATCCCCTTCATAGGAATCCACTACTGGAACAACATCAATATTACTACGTTGCTTAACGAATGGCTCTAAACCTTCCATAACAACTATAGAAGATATAACCATCGTACCAAGGACAATAATTGTAACTAAACGATATCCTCTTTTCGTATACCATGTATAGAACATAGCCAATATTGCCATAGCAACCACGACATAGAGCAAACAATAAAAACCCCATGGTGCGAAGAAAGAGCCTGCTACATAAGCAATCCACAAAAGCAACGTCGGCCCCATAATAATCCATTTTAAGGCTCTAGATTTGCCTTTGCGAATAAGCTTCATAACGCCCAAAGCACCGATAGCACTAAATGGGACTAAGCTAACAAAGGTATATAGAGGGTATTTTGTTGCCATCAAGGTGTAAAATAGCACAATTCCAACACCCCAGGTCATATTATAGATAAACCCTGTATGACGTTGTTTGAAACCATCGATTATGCCGTAAATAACAGCACCTGTCCACGGCATAGAGGCGCCAAGGAAGATAGCGAGGTAATACCACCATATGTTATCTTCCGGATGTTCCGATTGAGTAGCACGAGTCACATTGTGAAGCCCTAAGAAGCCATTGATAAAGTCTTGACCATGAACACTGTACATGTACACATACCACGGCAAACAAACTACACAAAAAGCTAAAATGCCACGCCAATCAAAGATAGCTTTCACCATAGACCAAGAACGATTAATACCTGCAAAGACAAGTAAAATCATACCAGGCAACACAATAGCTACAGGACCTTTAGTGAGTACACCTAAAGCAGCGAATACATAAGCTACAATCATGGCATATGGTTTCTGTTCCACCAGACCCTTGTAGGAGTAAATCATGACCATCAATGTCGTATAAAGGAGCACCATATCTGTAATAACGCCATGAGCTACGGTCCAGAACATGAGAGATGTGCCTAGAACGGATGCCCCAATGAGACCAAGCGCCCACTTACCGCTCATGGTACGCGTAGATTGATACATGGTCGCCACCGACAAAGCACCGAAAATAGCACTCGGTAGGCGCACCACCCAATCAGCAATTCCAAAGACTTTAAAGCCAAGAGCAATGAGCCAATAAATCATGATTGGTTTATCGTACCAATAAGTACCATAAATCTGCGGAGATAGCCAATCACCAGAAAGAACCATTTCCTTTGCCGTTAACGCATAATTAGATTCAACGGGATCTGTAACAGGCAACATATTATTGCCAAACATATAAAACACTAGCCACACAATAAATACGACTGGTGTTAATCGAGAGAGTTTCATAAGGGGTCTCCTTATCGACGATTACGATAGTATCTAAAGCCCAGTACTGCAGCTATAATGACAAATACAACAATCATACCAATCAAGAACTCATGATTGTACTCGATAAGGTCTTGCCAATTTTCACCAAGTACCTTGCCTAAGTAAACGAGCAAAATCGTCCAAGGAATCGTACCGAGTACCGTCCAGATGATGAAATGCCACATGGGATAGCGTGCCATTCCTGCCGGAAAGGAGATAAAGGTACGAACACCGGGTAAAAGTCGACCAAAAAATACAGCTACACCGCCATATTTATTAAACATCTTTTCTGCCAGTTCAAATTTATGTTCATTAAAAAATATATATTTACCATATTTTAATAATAAAGGGCGCCCACCATGCTCACCCATCCAGTAGGATACTATAGAACCAACAATCCCTGCTAAGATACCTACCACCATTGTCGTATGCATATCAAATATGCCTTGAGCTATCAAATACCCCGCAAAACCAAGTACGATTTCACTCGGAATAGGCACGTTAGCATTTTCTAGAACCATTGCAATAAACATGGCCGTATAGCCATATGTTTCCATAAACGAAATAATATATTCCACTATTTTACCTCACTAAAAATCCCCATCCGGGTTCTATAATGTACTTATTCTTGTACATCGTTTCGTGAAAGTTTCACCCAACCATTTGGTATACCATATATTTTACCATAATAAAGAGACCCTCACCACAAGTGGGGCCTCTTTAAGGTATAAACAGTATGCGATTTTCGCAATAGCTTTTTTTGCTATTGTGTACAGCTCAGTAAAAGCAACTAACAATTAACTAGCTATACGGCATCTAACCTCCTCTGTTTAAGCAAGACCATATGGTACACATATAGGACATGTTTCTTCACTGCGAGGGCTTTGTAAAATATCCGCTTTAATGCCGAACCAATTTGCTAGATTCTCTGCAGTCATCATCATATGCGGAGCTCCATCACCGACGATAGCCCCCTCTTTGATGGCAATAATGCGGTCGCTATAGCGCAAAGCTAGATTCAAATCATGTAGCACCATAACGACCATAATATTTCGTTCCCGCTGTGTCCGTTTAACCAGTTCCATCAATTCAATTTGATGACGACTGTCAAGATAAGTAGTCGGTTCATCGAGGAGTAAAATATTTGGTTCTTGAGCCAAACTTAACGAAAGCCATACGCGTTGCCGTTCACCGCCGGATAGTTCCCCTATGTGACGATACCGATATTTCCATACATCTGTGCATTTCATCGCCTGCTCTACAGCAGCTAAATCCGCATCAGATAGTTCCTTAAAAATCGATACATACGGATTTCGTCCGGATCGAACCAACTGCTCAACTAACATTCCTTCAGGGGCTGTCGTAATTTGCGGTAACAAAGCTATATGGCGCGCTAATTCCTTTGTATTCCACGAATGTAAAGATTTTTCATCCAGCGATATGGTGCCTTGTTTTAGCTTAATAAGTCGGGCCAAAGCTTTCAAAAACGTTGATTTTCCCGAACCATTCGGACCAATGATAGATATTATTTCCGGTTTATCAAAGACGATGGATTGATTTTCCAGTATCAATCGTTTTCCATAGCCTACCGTTATATTATCGACTGTTAACACACTCATCTTCGCCCCACCCCTTTCAATAGATACAAGAAGAATGGAGCACCCAAAAAGCTCATCAGTACGCCTACAGGGATTTCACCAGGCGCAATCATCATGCGCGCCAATGTATCGGCATAAACAATTAATATGCCGCCAAAGACCATAGACGTAGGAACCAAATAACGATAATCCACACCTACGATAAGGCGTGCCACATGAGGCACTATAAGGCCTACAAATCCCAACATCCCCGACACACTCACCGCTGATGCGGCTAACAAAGAGGCTAATACGAGCAATGACAATCGACATCTTTCAACATGCACGCCCAAGGTGCGTGCCGTATCATCGCCTAAACTAAGCAATGTAAGCCATCTGATAGATATCATAGATCCAATAATTCCTATAGCCGTATAAGGCCAGATCATCATCACATCATCCCAGCTGCGCCCTACAAAACCACCTGCCATCCAGCTCACCGTTCCTTGAACACGATCTGGATAAAATACGGATAGAATCGTATTAAACCCGCCAAAAAAAGCAGCCACAGCCACACCAGCCAAAATAAGGCGTAACGGATTGAGTCCACCTTGCCAAGAAATTCCATAAACCAAAAACGATGCCACTAACGCACCAACAAAAGCACCAATAGGAACAAGCATAACGTAAGTAGGCATGAGAATCATGATAATCATAGCCGCCAAAGCACCGCCAGAGGTAATGCCGATAATTCCGGGATCCGCCAAAGGATTTCGCAAGATACCTTGTAAAATCACACCGGCTAAGGCAAGATTCATGCCAGCTAAAAAGCCCACTACAACACGTGGTAAGCGTATAGTCATGATAATTTGACCAATTTTCGATGTGTCGCCACCCGTTATGATTTGGTATAATTCGCCCCAAGTTAATGGAACGGCGCCCAGTTTCATACTCAGCAACACCCCTGCTATTAACAGAATCAGCACAGCCACAAAAACGCGTAGGCCACGACGTTCCTGCACATTAATGAGATTGTCCATATAACACCTTTTCCGCATATAATAACACTTGATCCATTCGAGCGGTCGGCACCGACGCAAACAAAGGACCCGGCAAGACCTCTATATTCCCATTAGCAACAGCAGGTACATTCTGCCATGCCGGCGTTTTAAAAGCCTTTTTAAAAGCTGCTATATCTTTCTCACCGCTACTACCATGATTAATCAAGATAACCTTGTCGCAGTCAAGAACGGCCATCGTCTCCAGATTAAGCGGAATATATCCATCCAAAGCATTCTCCGACACATCCTGCGGCAAATATACATCAGCCACATTTTTTGCCCCTAATCGTTGGAAAATATCTCCCACATATGTTTTACTGGAGGCTAGTTGGTAACTCGTAGGTGTCCCAAAAACGATGAGAACACGCGGTGCAGACTCATCTTTATGACGCTGTATGATTTCCGTTAGGATATCATTATATTTCTGGACCAACGTAGCCGCCTCCCTATCATGACCAGTCATGGTGCCCACATGTCGAATATGGTCCATGATGTCATCATAATTGGAGGATAAATGGTAAAAGCTAGGAATATGATTCGCATTAAATGCTTTGCGTAACGTCGTTTGAAACGGCATGGCAATGCCGATAACGAGATTCGGGTCGGACATAATAATTCGTTCAATACTTGGAGATACAGCACTATTCATATTCGGATACTGTGCAATTTTAGCCTGCACATCTGCCGGTAACTCCCTTGAATTTACTACGCCTACGGGGCTAACACCTAAAGCGATGAGTAATTCACTATCCGCCGAAGAAATGGATACTACACGACTTGCTACACTCGGCAACGACACAATTTGCTTCGTATCATCTTCAATCTGAATAGCACCAGCCTCGCTGAATACCTCTCGCTGGCCTTCAAAGCTCATAACCGTAGTGAAAGTTCCCACAACGGCAACAAGCCCCAATAAACATAATAATGGCTTATTGATAATGATCACCTCGCAGATTACTTATGCAAGCTAAACCTCATACATTATAGTTTCAAATTAATGCCACTATATTACATACACCAATACATATGCATGTATTTCATTCATACATTAAGGCCTCAGCATTTCATGCGTACATTAATATCTCACTATTACATACGCAAGTTAAGGCCCATACGATAAGTAGCGCCATGAATATCCCGTAAGTCTTGTTTTTCGCCAAATATATTTTCAACCCCTACATACATGGATGCATTATCATTCAACTGACGAGTCACCATAACATTCCAAGTTTGAATGTTTTTCTTCTTCGGAATGCTGAGACGTGGGTTAACAACGATAGCATCGATGCCATCGAGGTAATTAATGTAATAATTACCCCAGAACGCGCCAGTCCAGCGACCTTGATGATAATTAACACCACCACTGAATACATGACGACCACGGTTTAACAGACGATTATGGGTAACGTCATTCTTCGCATCCAAATAAGTATAGTTACCGAATACATCCCATTTATCATTGAGTCTATGATTTACAGATAATTCCACACCTTGCAATACAGCACGAGGTAAATTGGAATACGAAACATAAATACGGCGATTTGCCATATCAATACGATTGGCACCGCTTTCAATATAATTTTTAATAACATTGTGGAAATAGGACGCCTTAACATTTGTCCGTTTCCAATCTTTTTCTACGGAGAAATCAAAGTTATAAGAGCTTTCAGGTTTCAAATTAGGATTACCTTGCAAATATATATCGAAAACCCCTAATCGCCCTCTTGGCACATTAGATGCCATAAGCCAATGATGATACATTTCCGTCATACCAGGTGTGGAGTAGCCTGCACCATAGTTCATTTTAAAGCGAAGACTATCATTTGCTTTATAGGTAACACCAATCTTAGGCGACCAATGGCTATCAAATGCATTTGACGTATCGTAGCGAACAGCAGGAATAATTACCCATTTACGACTAGGTTTCCATTGATGTTGCACAAAGTAACTACCGTAATTAATGGTTGCCTTACCCGCAGTATCTGTAATGCCTTCTCGAGTTCTTGACCATGCTATGGAGCCATTATTAATACGCGTACTAATCGCTTCTTGACGGCGGAATTGAACGCCATAAGTCAAGAGATTCTTCTTATCGATTGATGTGTTAACCTGTGCGTCTGTAATCCATTCTTTATTATAATATTCATCCCAAATGGATAGTTTTTTTATGCCACCCGTGCGCTTATATTGATCATAGGTGTCTTTATAATGATTGTAGTAAGACTGCACCATAAGCGATGACCGACCGCGACGACCATTCCAACGAAGACCTGTGCTTGTAGTAGTCGTATTTTTATCAACCGATTGAGTTAATGAGCTACCCTTTTTCGTATTCATATCCAAGTCTTCAGTTTCTCGATCTATAAAGAAGGAAAATTTATCCCTTTTTCCCGCTTGATAAGATACGTCAAAATGAAGCGGTATCCGATCACCATGATAATTATTATCCGAGCCAGAATCATTATTACCCGCTATATTCCTGCGAATACCTGCACCGACCGATCCATTCCACTTTCCTTTTTGCCCACTACGAGCCAATACATTGAAGTTATATCCTGTCGCACTCGATGCATCACGACGAGAAATTTCAGTATTAACCTCTACACTTGGCTTTCTAGATTGCTTTGTAATAATATTAATAACCCCACCGTTCGCCTCAGAACCATAAAGGGCACTCGACGGACCACGCGTTATTTCGATGCGTTCCACATTATCCATGCCTTGACGAAGCCAGCCCATGGCGTTAGCTCTCGTTTTCGTCAATTCTCCCGTAACACGTCGTCCATCAATAAGAATTAATGTATGACGAGATTCGGCACCACGCATCGTAATATTTTGTCCACCGTGGGCATCGGTGCTGAAAGCAATGCCTGGCACACTTTGTAAGGCTTGCTCTAAATTACGATATTGGCGATCTTTAATTTCTTCTTGTGAAATAATCGTTGTCGCAATTGGCACATCGCGAACTAAAGCCTCCGTACGAGTAGCGGTAACCGTAATATCTTTCATACGTCTCGACTGCTCATCACTCGTATTATTTTGAGATTCATTCATACTAACTACACTTGTAGAACTATTATTTTCTGCACCTACCACACCTGCAGCAGACGTTAGATATACAACACACAATAGTGCTGCCCATGACTTTTTCATCACACACCTCCAGAAAATATATTAGGGCTCTAATAGTATAAAACGATATCTAATCTCAATTATATATTCATCAGGAATAACTATCAATATTATTTTATGTTATCAAAGTAATATATATACATATAAAAAAACTAGTATCCATAAAGATACTAGTTTTTCATTATACTTATAAATTATAGTGAATTGTGATATCTGCATATTGTTGTGTACCTGTAGAATTTTCAGCACCGCCTACACTATAAGCATATTCCCTAGCATGTTCTGATAATATAGGATCATCAGAATTAAGAACTTCCACACTGGCAACACTGCCACCTGGGGCAAAATAAATTCTTAGTGTTACATCACCTTGAATTCCCATAGCGTATGCATCTGTAGGGTAATTACTATTAATTGCACTTTGTAAATTACTCCAATATCCATCATAACTAAATGTGCCGCCACCACCGACATCTACTTCGGTGCCTCCTGTACCCTCACGATTGCTAAGCCCTTCTCCACTTCCTGTTGATGCATACCCAATTCCAGGACCTTCAGGCCCGACAAGTCCACTCCCCGTATTGCTACCGACAGAAGATTGTTTAATAGTACCTGTTTCACCAGCACGCGCTTGTTGACTAGACGGACTTACATCACTTTTTGTAGGAACAGCAGAGTTCCCATTTTGTCCTCCGTGACCGGCTCCACCGTTATCAGGTTGAACTTTATTATTTTCCAATTCTTTTTGGTATTGAAGCTCATGAACCTTCTCTTCTTTAATCTGCTCTTTAATTTCTTCTACTTGTTTCTCCGCTTCCTGTTCCGTTAGAAAATTAATTTGCAAAGATCCGGTCATTTGAGATTCGATGTAATCAGAAAAGGAAACAAAGGCAGCACCAACCGCAACAACACTGATAATAGTAGCAATAGCAAAGGCTTTTTTATAGGTCATATGTGGGTATTTCCACACATCTATATATTTTTTCGCCATAGCATCACCTATTTATTAACGGTGGCAATACTAATACTTGTAGCGCCGGCTACTTTCATATCATCCATTAATTCCACGACCTTGCCATAACTCAAATCCTTGTCGGCACGAATAAGGAAATTTTGATTTTTGTTCTCTCCAATCTTGGCTTTCACAGAGCTAATAAGCTGTTCTTTCGTCACATACCCATCATCGATCATCAACTGTCCGGATTTTTCAAAATCGATTAAAACCGGTCGCAACTCAGCGGACTGCTGTGTTTTTGTTTTCGGTAGCATAATAGACAAAGATTGTTGCGGAATCGTATATATGGTGCTAATCATAAAAAATACGAGCAAGAAAAAGATGATATCAATCATAGGGATAACCATTAAAGTAGGCTTTTCTCCCTCCATACGGCTCATTCGTTTCATGCAGCATGCCCCCGATCATAAGAATCTAGAATACGAGAAAATGAATCTTCTAAACGAGCTATCGTCATGCGCACATGATGAGTAAAAGCAGCATGAAAGCATAGTGCCACTATGGCTACACAAAGACCGGAAGCTGTTGCGATGAGGGCTTCCCCCACACCGCCGGTAATAGCAGTAGGCACCGCTCCGTCAGCACCGAATACCTGAAAGGCACCAATCATCCCCGTTACAGTACCAAGCAACCCTAATAATGGTGCCATCGTAACAATGGTAGAAAGCCAGTCGAGACCACGAGAAGCGTGCGTATAAACATGAGCCACCATATCCTCCATTTTGGATTGCAATACATTGCGATCCTGACACTGTCCAAGTACAAGAGGCAAGTTATAAGAAATATTAGCTGTGTGTTTAGACTCTAATGTAGTAAGTAAAGATTGCCAATTTATTTCGCTTTCTTCCAAGGCATCATTTAGAGCAAACATTTCATGTTTCAATCGTTGATAATAAGCAACCCGTTCTACTGCTATGGCCACGGCAATGATAAGTGCCACTAATAACGGCCACATAACAAATCCACCATGTAAAAATAATTCCCAAGCCTCTTTCATCGTAAACCTCCTTTATTAACAGCTTAATTCTATAAACTTATTTTTGCTCCTAACAAACTCTTTTCAACTAAACCAAATTGTTTTAAACTGATAACCAAAATCACTTAATAAGTCTATCACATCATAATTGATTTTCCAACACTATATAAAAACCTTATATATTAAAAGATATTATAAAAATTATAAGATATTAATCTGAAATATTTTTGAATTTTCATCTCAATTAGAGCACAAAATAAAAACGACCTTGATGTTATCAAGATCGTTTTTATACTTCTATTCTATTAGATTTATACTCTTCAAATCACATCGTACATAATCAGTACTATTGCAATTCAGTAGTTTGTGTCTTTACTTCACGAGCCGTAGTAAATGCTGCTAATTCTGCATCACCAGCACCAAGAATGACTTTGTTAGCCACTAACGCATTAGCCGCTGTTTTAGCATCTTGTAAAGTAATTCCAGCACGAGGAGCACTAATTG
>ERZ827363.2418-NODE-2418-length-16062-cov-8.981883_pt1 | contig 16062 bp, 10 predicted proteins | sample MGYA00519776_ERZ827363 | MGnify/ENA primary metagenome ERZ827363 (study PRJEB31778, sample SAMEA3449288) | human gut metagenome | biome: human gut; feature: human-associated habitat; material: faeces | place: United Kingdom | collected 2010/2012 ...
GAGTCCCTCGATTTTATCCATGCGATAGGTGCGCTGCTCATCGACCGCGATGTCCCAGGCAATCAGGTATGTTTGGTCGCCGTTTACCGTAATGCGCAAGGGGTCGACCAGACGCTCGCGTGGCCGCGCATCGTCCATCGAGCGATACGAGATGCGGCAGCGAACACCGTCCTGAATGGCGCAGCTCAGCTGCTGCCAGTGCGACCCGTGGTTGACGGTGTCAAAGACGCGCTGGTTATAGCCGAGCTCTTCGGGCAGAAGGGCATGTCGAATCCGAGCTGCCGTCTGCGGCTCGATCCCCAACGATTCAAGTTCATGGTTGAGCACAGCGCCTTCGGCGGCACTCAGGCGCAGCGGTAGCACACGTCCGGCGTCACCGGTGAGGACCACACGCTCGCCGTGGCATTCGCAGATGATGCGCGCACCCGATTCTCGGTCCGCGAGCGTCGAGACGATCTCGAGAATCTCGTCGAGCGATACTCCCGTGATGTCAAAGCGGCCGCAAATTTCGGTTCGTGTCATGCCGCTCTCGCCGGCGGCGTAGAGGGCCTCCATGATGTCGATGGCGCGCGAGAGCCTCTGCTCGCTGGTGAGTTTACGCACGGGCATGCTCGTGCACCGTCCTTTCAATGAGGTGGTTCCACGCCTGCTTGAGCGATTTGGGGGCCATGGGCCTCATGCCGTCCATGGCGTGGGCCATGCAAAATGAGGCGGCGGCTTCAAGGTCGCGCACGTCAACGGTCCAGATCCATCCCGCATCGGTGTGTGCGAGCTCACCTCGCCCGCGCGTGAGGCCGTTGATCATATCGATCTGCGTCTGAGGGGCGAATGAGAACGTGGCTGCAACGGGCGGTCGGTCGGCGAAATCGAATTCAAAGAACAGATAGTCGTTGAGATTGAAGTCCGCAGGGATGGCGTAGGCCTTCGAAGGACGCCAAGCGCGAACGATACGGTCGCAGCGGAATGTCCTGATGTCGTCGGTGACATTGTCGAGGCCGCAGAAGTACGCCACGCCCTCGCGTTCGAACATGCCGTAGACACAGACGGTACGTTCTTTCTGCTCGCCGCGTCCGTTCTGATATAAAAATCGCAGCGCGCATCGCTCGGCAAAGGCGCTCCAAACCGCATCGACGGTGGGAGAGCGGCGAATCGGTGTTTCGTCCACCGTCGTCCCACCGGCGAGGTAGGCAATCTTGGAGCGAATATCGGCAAGCGGTGCGGCAAAAGTGGATGAGCCGGCCGCTAGTGTCTGGTCGATGGCGTTGAGCAGGATATCGGCATCGTCTGCGGTGATGAGGCCGCCTGCAGCAAACGTGTGCTCGCGGTCGATTGTCCACGAGCTTTCCTCGGTCTCCTGCGCACCGGCGGGGCGAACCTCCTTGATTAAGATGCCACGCTCGAGCAGTTTGTCACGATCGCGCCGAAACTTGCGCTTATCCGAGTCGATATTGCCCGAGCCATATCCCAGGTCGGAATCCAAGACGATCTGCTCGGTCGTCAACGGTTCGGGGGAGCTGTTGAGCACAAAGAAAAGATTGAGGATGCGCTGAGCCGTTTTATCGAAACTGGGTTCCGAATTCCCCTTTTTAATTGTCGCGGTCGTGTCGCTTGCCGTCATAGGGTCCTCGCATGAGAAGGTGGTTTGCTGCCATGATTTTAGTCCGATATGGAGATTAGGCTATATCCTTGTCCGCTCGGGGCGTTAAGATGGCCCGAATTCGGTCGTTTGCGCTCGCTCGGGGTATACTTTCGACTATATACGGTTCTAATGTGCATGCATTGGGCCTATTTGTCGGATTATGGATGTGGAGCGCACATGGCGAACACCCAGAACTATATTAACCACCTGCTGCAGAACACCGGCATTACGCCGGCATGCAGCGAAGAAGAGCGCTTGGCTGCCGAGGATATCGCTCAGATCTTCCGCAACCACGGCTTTGATCCCGAGGTCCAGGAGTTCAATGCTCCGGCGCCCAGTAGATTGGCATTTGCCGTTACCGGTATTCTTGCGTTTGCCGGCGCCCTGCTGATGGGCATCGGCGGCGGTGTCGGCTTGGTCGGCACCTTGCTGGCCATTGTCGGCGCCGTTCTTTACGTGCTCGAGCGCACGGGCCACCCCGTGGTTTCGCGCCTGGGCAAGACGGGCGTGAGCCAAAATGTCATCGCCTACCACAAAGCCTCGGGTCCGCTCGCGTCTCCGCGCAACCGCCCGGTGGTCGTTGTCGCACACTACGACTCTCCCCGTGCTGAGCTGCTCGCCCGCGAGCCCTATGCTTCGTATCGTGCGCTTATCGCCAAGCTGTTGCCTGTTGCCACGGTTGCCCCTGCTGCCGTTGCCATCCTGCGCATCCTGCCGCTTCCCGGCGCGCTCAAGGTTCTGCTGTGGATTGTCGCGATCCTCGCTTCCCTCGTTGCACTTGCCAACGCGGCAAACATCATCTCTAACCGCCACATTCTTCCCTATACGTCCGGCGCGGTGTGCAACAAGTCTTCTGTCGCCGCTATGCTCGGCGTTATGGACAACGTTGCTCCCTTCCAGGGCGAAAACGAGTTTCCCGACGATGTTCCGTTCGATACCTATTTTGGGGAGAAAAAGCGTCGTGCCGAGGAAATGGCGCGTGCAGCGGCGGAGTATGCCGCGGCCCAGCAGCAAAACGACTACGGCAACACCATCGAGTACGAAGAGCCTACCTACGCCGAGGACGAGTTCGGTCAGCCGATTGCTCCCGGCGCTCAGACCGAGCCCGAACAGGGTGAGGCTTTCGACGAGCAGATCGAGGGCTTTGAGGGTGCGTCTGCCGACGAGACGCTGATTGGCGCCATCGTGCCCGAGGATCAGGATCAGGCTGTCCAGGCTGAAGAGTTCAATGACGAGGTTCCCGCTGCCGAGTCGGCGGAGGAACCTGCCGCGGCTGAGCCCGAGCCCAAGCTCTATCGCAACGCCGCCGGCAACATCCGCTTTGGTTCGGATGCCATCCGTGCGCTCGGAATGCTTCCCGAGTCCTGCACGCTCGATTACGAGGAGGGCGAGGAGCCGACGTTTGAGCTCGAGCCTGCCCCCGTTGTCACCGTGGATGATGAGTCTGCCGCGGTTACCGCTGCCGTTGCCGAGCCCGAGGCGGTGTCCGCGATCGATCCCGCGGCAGGACTGGACATTTTGGCTCCCGCCGCGCCGGTGCAAGACGTTGCGGACGAGTCTGACGACGATTACGTTGAACAGCCGAGGCGCGTGTCTTACGAGAGCGATACTGATTTCTCTGCCGAGATTCCCGCGGCAACGCCCCATGCCGACATTGCATCGGCGTTCTCGTCGATTGGCGCCAGCGCTTCCAACTTCTTTAAGGGTGCGCTTGCAAAGGGCAAGAAATTTGTCGACGATTTCGAGGAGAAGCGCGCTGCCGCACGCGAGGCTGCCGAGCAGGAGGCTATCGCTCAGCAGCAGGCAGCCGAGGCGGCACGTGAGCTCGCGGCGCAAGAGTTCGAGCAGAACGAGGCTATGCAGTCCGCGCCCGTCGACGCCGCCGAAGCTACAACGTCCTTTGAGTCCCAGCAACCGGCGTCCGCGGATGTTGTTGAGGCGACGACGTCTTTCGAGGCCCAGCAGCACGTCGATAGCACCATGTCGTTTGATGCCGCGAAGTTCGATTCCACGATAACGTTTGAAAAGCAAGGCACCGCGATTGCCGAGCCCCTTCCTGTTTCCGATGAACAGGGCGACGCGGTGGACGATGACGAGCCTATTGATGCTGCCGAAATCCAAGATGCCGCCGAGGACGAGCCCGTCGAGGCCAACTCTGACGAAGAACAATACGCGGCAGCCGAGCAAGATGAGTCGACCGAGGCCGAGCAGGAGGAAGTGCCTGCGGTTTCCGAGGCTCCCGAGACAGATGAGTCGAGGCCTTACTCCACGCAGATTTTCACCATGCCGACCCCGAGTGGTTCCGGTGCCACGGTTGCCGATGTCGCTCCCATCCAGGACGAAACGGTCGATTCCCTTATGGCCCAGATTTCCTCCCAGGCATCACCGCGTCCGCAGATGAATGTTCCCGATCCGGCGTCGGCACCGTCGCCTGCGCCCTCTTCGTCTCCGCTGGCTTCGGTCCCCGATCCGTCGCTGCCGTCGATGAAGCAGGCAAACGTTGCGTCTCGCACGTCGCTGTTCGACCTTCCCGATCCCTCTGCCCAGGTCAACGACCCCTTTGCTACTGCCCAGGGTCCCGAACCCACATCGGCACCCGTTGCGCCTCCTATGCCCGTTGCGTCGGGCGCGCAGCCGATCGAGACCATTTCGGCTCCCGCCCCGGCGGCACCCAAGTCTCGTAAGCGCGGCCTGGGTGGCCTGTTCGGCCGTAAAAAGAAAAACGAGCAGGACAGCATGAGTGACTGGCTGGGCGTCGAAGACGATTACGATGCCAAGAAGTCCGGTCGCGGTATCGGTTCGTGGGATAACTTCGAGGACGATAACGATGGCTGGAAGGGTGGCGCTACGTCTTCCGATGGCGCTTCTTCCGAAGATATGCTCTCGGCTGTCGCCTCTATGGGCGATGATGAGCTGCTCGGTCACGATATCTGGTTTGTGGCAACGGGCGCCTCGGATTGTGATGGCGCCGGCATGAAGGCCTTCTTGGCTTCGCACCGCGATAAGCTCCGCGGCGTATTCTTCATCAATCTTGAATCCGTCGGCGCCGGTAGGCTTTCGGTTGTGACGGTCGAGGGCGAACAACAACTGCTCAAGGGCGATCGCCGCATCATGAACCTGGTCAGCAAGGTCTGCAAGTCGTTCCATGTCGATTGTGGCGCGCTCGAGATGCCCTATGCCAAGACCGATGCCTATGCCGCGCTCGAGGCGAGCCGCCGAGCCCTCACCATCGCCGGCGTGGACGGCACGCGCCTGGCTTGCGCTCGTACCGAGGACGACCTGCCCCACAATGTCAACCCGACGAACATTGCCACGGTATCCGAGGTCGTGACCGAGGTTATCCGCCGTTCGTAGACGGAGCTCTAAGGAGTCAACGTGTTTTCGTATATTAAGCGCCATTGGCCTGTCTACGTGATTTTGACCTTGATTGCCATTGCGTTAGGATTTGGGGCCGCCTACATCGTGGGTGCGAAGGGCTCGACCCCCGCCTCCGCAATCAGCGAAGAGGTGGAGCAAGAACAGAGCACGGGTGCCGATGGGATTCCTGAGTCCGAGCAGGCAATCGTTGATGGTGGATCTTCGTCTGCAGAGTAGATACGGCGATTTACATGATTGAAAGCGGGCGAGCCAGTCCCCTGGCTCGCCCGCTTTTTCATCGCGCTAGCGCTTCTTTGGGATCGACCTAAGGCGAGCGAACCATAGGGCTGCGGCACCCGAGGTCAGGAGCGCGGTGATGCAAGCGGCGATGGGAACTGATCCTGTTGCCGGTAGGTCCTGCGGTAGGGTACAGCGTTGAATGACGCTGTCCTCGTCATGCGACTCAAGTTTATCGCCGCCACCGTTGCGGCAAAGATCGACGCGTGCGCTGTTGGTGAGTGCGGTTTGGGGCGTATAAGCCGACGTTGCCTGCATGTGTACGACTGCGCCCCGAGCGTCTGTGCCAAGGATTGCTTTGGCATCGTCAAGGTCGTCGTGCTCATCTTTGAGATCATCGCGGGTCCAAGAATCCGCATCGCTTCGAGTCGTAAAGTCGGCGGCTACCGCACCGTATTCAATGCGAATGCCCGTTACGACGGTATTGGACGCAAGGTCGAGTTCTTTCGCCTCGAGTGTGGTGGATTCCGTGGTCGAGACATCCGCCTTCCAGAGGTGCCAGCCGTCGTAATCGACGAGGCGGCAATCCTCACCCAGACTTTCCCTTACTTCGTCGGACTCAAGCCAAGGATTTTCGTGCCCATCGTCAAGTGTCGCGTTTGCCGGCTCATCGACGTCTGCCGAGTCCAACGGCGTCGTGCGATACCACACGTTGCACAGACCATTGAGGTCGCCGATGGCGACGGGGGTTTCGATTGAGACGAATCTCGCCGTATCGTCCTCGGCGCACTCAAGATCATCGGTAATTGTGAACTCATCAACCCAGGTAGTTGAATCGTTTCGAGCGTCGATGGTATAGGAGAAAAGCCCATCCGTATTGGTTTGCATCGCGGCACGGTTTTTACCATCGCCGTTAGCCAACAGGCCCTTTTCGATAGGTTGGACAAGTTCCTGACGCTTGTCGACCTGCCCCTTGATCTCGATGGGTGCATCCTTCATCGCGACGGATTGGACTTCTCCCGTATCCTTTATTTCAAACGTTATCTCCTCGGCAAGGTCATAGGTCCGCGGAGACATCATTTCGCGCAACGAGTAGGTGCCGGGTGCAAGATGTTCGACGCGGTGCGGCTTGTCGGATGAGGTCCAGGAGTCTATTTCGGTTTTATCGGGACCATATAAGGTGAGCTGTGCGCCTTCCACTTCCTGCTCACCGCTTGCATCGACCTTGGAGATATCAACCTTGGTGTAATCGTCGGATACGTTAAGCCGTGCTTCTACAACGGGTGTTTTCTGGTCGGCATAAGTAAGGTCGACAATATGGGTTGTCTGATCGAGCAAGAAGCCTGCCGGCGCTTGAGTCTCGACAACCTCGTAGCGTGCGGTGCCAGATCCCAGTGGGAGGTTGTCCGCGCGTGCTTCTCCAGTTTCATCCGTCGTGACGGTCGCGACGGTCTCACCGTCGAGCGCGGCAATGCTACCGTCGGGGCGCACGATATCACCCGAGGCACGGATCTCAAAGACGGCGCCCGCGAGGCTGCTGCCGTCTATGGCATCGGTTTTAACGATCCTGATGTTTCCGGTCGCGGCGTGGTCATAATACGAGGCGATTGCAACGGGCGTTAGGTTCATGTCGGCGGGTATGTTTACCTCGATCTCTTCGCCGACAAGATAGGGCTCTTTGGCCGAGGTTTCGCGTACATAATAGGTGCCCGGCATGAGCGATTCGGGCAGTGTGACGGTGCCGGTCGCGTCAGTCGTAAAGGTGTCCATTACGTTATGTGCTGGATACCAGCAAGTTTGTGAGACGGGTTCGTGTTTGCTGTCGAGGAGTTGGAAGGTGAATCCGGCTAGTGGAACAGAAGCGCCTGTTTGGGCATCGCGTTTTACAATCTGGAGATGCGTCGACAGCGCGTGGTTGTCCACAATATATTGAAGCTCGGCCCCGTCGGAAATCTGATTGGCCCCGACGGTCCATTCCCCTGCACGTTTAAAACCCTCGGGGACGGTTTCCGGAACCTCGCGAATCGTGTAGCCGGCACGGTCGTATGGGACAGCTCCGTGGACACCGGCGGGTCGCTTGCCTGTGCCGAACCATGCTTCGGGCTGATCTTTGGTGGAGGCAAAGCCATAGATGTTTGTGGTCAGTGTGCCAACAACCTGCTGAGAGCTGTTGCTGACAACCTCAAAGACAACACCACCCGCCGGCTGCTCCAGGCCGGATTGGTCGCTATTGCCGTAATCCTTGAATTTGGAAATCTCAAGGTTAAACGCAATGGGGATATCGGAAACGCGAGATTCGATCTCGACCACGCCTGAATCGCCGAGCTGGTCGGCTCCAACGGTATAGGTCCAGCTGTCGTTGGATGGCAGGTAGCCCTCGGGGGCTTTTGATTCGTAGATGGTAAAGGTTCCTAAGGGGACATCGGCGAGGGTGGCCCGACCGCTTTCGTCGGTCGTGAGGATTTGTGCCCATCCAGGGGTTGATTGCGACACACACGTGAACTCTGCTCCTGCGAGCGAAGCTCCCACCTGGTGGCCGGCATTCGTCGCGGCATCGAGTTTTACGATACGCAGGTTGATGGTGCCGGGCTGTTCATCAATGGCGACCCGCCCGCCGTCATTCCCCGTGGTAAAGGCAATACGATCGTGGCGGGGGACATAGCCGGCCGGCGCCTTCGTTTCAACTAGGTAGTATGCCGTGTTGGGCAGAAGTGTTGCTTGCGCTCGACCGTTGCTGTCCATCTTGATGGTGCCGACACGCGCGCCGCTGGCGCTCTCAAAAATATCGAATGTTGCCCCGGTAAACTGATAGGTATTGTTTCCGCTGGTAATAACGGTGTTCGCAGACTGCTTTTGGAAGGAAACAGACACCGCCGGCAGTACATAGAGCATGTCTTGACGTTTGCTGCCGCCCGATACGGCCCCTAGATAGCGTCGCGCGCGGTGCGGAGCGGCTTTGATGCTTCCTGATTTTGCGCTGTCGTGGAGCCACCGCGCCGCCGCCACGACTTCATTGTCAGTGGTAAAGTGCCCACTCTTGGTTTTGCCCTGAGCGGTCGTGTAAGAGTAAGTACCGTCGACATGGGTAGTGCCGTTGAGCATCCATACGGCAAGCTGGGTTGCGGCGCGGGCGCGATCGGGTGAAAGATGGTAACCGCCAAACGACGTGGCGGTAGGATATCCGTGACAAACGATTGCCGCGAACTCGTCGTCGAGCCACACCCAGCCTTGATCAAAGTTGAGCCATGGGCCGCCCGGCTTGGTGGGGCCGGGGCGCTCCTGGTTCATGCAGTAGGCAATCGAGGCGTCTTGAGCTTCATACTTGCCGATGAAGAAGGGCCCACAATCATCGCTAATAGTGCGGAAGCCGAGCTGGTCGTAGCCATCGACGGCAAATGCGGCTCCCGGTGCCAGGCAGCCGAAAAGCAGGAAGAGGAGCAGGAGCAGCGGACCTGTTGCGATTGCGCTGTGGACAGAGTGCGTGGGTGCGTTGGACATGGCTGCTCCTTATCCCTCGTGCGCCGCATGGGGAGGTTGCGACGCGTAGGATGAGGCTACCCCCGAGGTTCATGCGGGTAAGTACCGGAGCCTGACCAAAAGCTTGCCCAATTCCTGACAAATTGAGCTCAAATACAACAATCAAGCAAAAGTGCAGGTAGAAGATAAGGGGAACAGGAAGTCAAAGGTCCTCGTCTCCACAATTGACGCGATTTTCAAACGAATCTCCACAGCTAAAACAAGCATCGCCACCCTTGTATCGAACAAGACAACCGCGTTATACTATCCCCCACATATGCGGGCATCGCCAAGTGGTAAGGCATCAGCTTCCCAAGCTGACACTCGCGGGTTCGAGTCCCGTTGCCCGCTCCATTCGAATTTCAGGCACGGTAACGTTTCGTTACCGTGCCTTTTTCAATAAAGTGCCGGGACTCGAACCCGACAGGGTGCGAGCGTTAAATAAACGCGAAGCGTTTATAGCGAGCAGGCAAGGTCGCCGATAGGCGACCGCAGCCGGTGCGTATTTGCGAAGCAAATACGCAGACGTCCCGTTGCCCGCTCCATGGAGCAAGGAAGATTTCGGGAATGGTAGATTCAGCCTGCTTTGCTCCCACACTTCCCCGGATCTCGGTATGCCACTGAAGCCGGTGCAGATTTGCGAAGCAAATACGCGGATGTCCCCATGGCCGCTCTTGCGGCAAAATGTTAGGTTAATGCCTACTGCCCATACTTGCACCTGCGCACGGTACAATGGTTGGGTTACGACCAACGTGCCAATAACCAAAAAGGAGCCGCTATGATCGATCGCTATACCCGCCCGGAGATGGGACACATCTTCTCCCTCGAGAACAAGTACGCCATTTGGCAGGAGATCGAGGTTCTGGCCTGCGAGGCCCAGGCGGAGCTCGGCAAGATCGGTATTTCCAAAGACGAGGCCCAGTGGATCCGCGACCATGCCAACTTTGAGAAGGCGAAGGTCGATGAGATCGAGGAAGTCACGCGCCACGACGTCATTGCCTTCCTGACCAACATGAAGGAATACATCGATGCCGATGTTCCCGAGGGCGACCCCAAGCCCAGCCGCTGGGTTCACTATGGCATGACCAGCTCCGATCTGGGCGACACGGCCCTGTGCTACCAGCTCACCCAGGCCTGCGACCTGATCGTCGAGGATGTCAAGAAGCTCGGCGAGATCTGCAAGCGTCGCGCCTTCGAGGAGCGCAACACGCTCTGTGCTGGCCGCACTCATGGCATCCACGCCGAGCCGATGACCTTCGGCATGAAGTTTGGCTCTTGGGCCTGGGAGCTCAAGCGCGATCTGGACCGTCTTGAGGACGCCCGCAAGAATGTTGCCTTCGGTGCTATCTCGGGCGCTGTCGGCACGTACAGCTCCATCGAGCCGTTCGTCGAGGAGTACGTCTGCGAGCACCTGGGCCTGGTTCACGACCCGCTGTCCACGCAGGTTATCAGCCGCGACCATCACGCCTATCTCGCCGGCGTTCTCGCCACCACCGCAGCCACCTGCGAGCGCATCGCTACCGAGGTCCGCAATCTGCAGAAGACTGATACGCTCGAGGCCGAGGAGCCGTTCCGTAAGGGCCAAAAGGGCAGCTCAGCCATGCCGCACAAGCGCAATCCCATCACCATGGAGAAAGTCTGCGGTCTGTCGCGCGTCGTGAAGTCCAACGCCCAGGTTGCCTTCGATAACGTCGCCCTGTGGCACGAGCGTGACATTTCGCACTCCTCTGCCGAGCGCGTCGCCCAGGCCGATAGCTTCATCGCGCTCGACCACATGTTCCAGTGCCTCATCCGCGTTATCGACGGCCTGCAGCTGTACCCTGCCCGCATGATGGCCAACCTCAATAAGACCCGCGGCCTCATCTTCTCCTCCAAGGTGCTGCTCGCCCTCGTCGACACGGGCATCACCCGCGAGGACGCGTACGCCATTGTGCAGGAGAACGCCATGGCAACCTGGCACGAGGTACAGGATTGTGTCTCCGGCCCTACCTTTAAGGAGCGTCTCGAGGCTGACCCGCGCTGCACCGTCAGCAAGGAAAAGCTCGACGAGATCTTTGATCCGTGGGACTTCCTCACCCGTATCGACACGGTCTTTGATCGTCTGGAGCAGCTGAGCTTCGAGTAGGTTCGGGCATAACGTTAGCTTTTTAGGGCGCTTTGCTGGTAATGTGTGTTGCCGGCAAAGCGCCTCGTTGCATTTAGGGAAAGACGGGGATAATAGTCGTCTCGAATAACATTCTGAGAGGGGATCGCATGATTTCGTTTGATTACAAGCCTCAGGGCGTGTGTGCTCGCAATATTCACCTCAATCTCTCCGATGACGGCAACAAGGTGATGGGCGTTGAGTTTACCGGCGGCTGCGATGGTAACCTCAAGGCCATCTCCAGGCTGGTCGAGGGTGCTCCTGCCGATCGGGTAATCGAGGTTCTCGCCGGTAATACCTGCGGTATGAAAAAGACCTCCTGCGCCGACCAGCTTACGCGCGCTATCGAGGCCGCTCGCGCCGAGATCGCCTAATGGGTATCGCCGATCACATCAAGAACGGAATATCGCGTCGCGGCTTTGTACTCGGTGGGGCTGCCGCGGGCGCTGCCACGGTGCTTGCCGGATGCTCGAAAAAAACGGGCACCAGCGATGATGCCGCCGGCGAGCCGCAGGTTATCAAGGACGATTCCAAAATCATCTCGATTACGGATGAGTACGAGGCAGTCGACATCGATCTTGAGCCGGCGGCGTCGTGGACGCTGCCTCTGGGTACGCTGCTGTACTACTGCGACGGCGATTACGCCGCGGCGATGATGGCGCCCGCATCGGCACTGCACGCCAACACACTCGGTGTGCTTAACCTGGGCGATGGCTCGCTTACCACATTAATCGAGGATCCTATCGAAGGCACGGGATATGCATTCTACGATGTCCGTGCCGGCGACGGCGTATTCGCGTGGGTTGAGATGAACTTTGCCAATTCATCGTGGAAGCTCTACGCTCAAAATCTGTCGGGCGCTTCGCTCTCTGGCGACGTGGTTGAGCTCGATCGAGGTGGCAAGGACTATGATCCGCCCCTGTTTACGGCGTTCGGGTCATCGGTTATCTGGTATAAAATGCCTTCGGCAGGCGGCAATAAAACGAGTAGTGATTCGTTTTGCTATCGTCGCTCGCTTGATGAATCCAAGGCCGAGGCAATTTGGAAATCGACGGGCCGCTTTGCATCGGCCCCGCGCGCGAGCGACGGCATTTTGACCATCTCGCCGCGTGTCCGCAACGACGAGGGCGTCTACTACGGCATAACGGCAATCGATCTGACCGACGGCAACAACACCAAGCGTGCCCAGCTGGTCCTCCCTTCGTCAGTTTCGCCTTTCGAGGCCGTATATATGGGCGATACCTTCGTGTTTTCTATCGAGGCGGCCTATAGTGGCGTGGGCAGCCTGGGCAATATGGGCACGTATATCGGTAATGAGGGAGGTCCGTACCTCTTCCTGTCACGCGAGCCGCTCGCATGTGCGGCTGGCAAGAAGAATAAATACCTTGTTAAGGTACAGGCGTCGCATTTCCTGATCGACACCTCTGCCAAGACCTATGGCTCACTGCTGTCGCCCGACCGCGCTTTGGAGTATGGCGATTATCCAGCTACGGCGGGAAAATCGGACTCATTCCTTACGTACGCCACGGTGCGCAACAGCCAGGGTATACCAGAGACGGTCACTGCACGCCTATTCTCTCTTTAAGCTTAGAGGGGTTAAAAAGGCGCCAACAGGGGAATAAGCGCGTTGTAATTGTGAGTGCCGCCCGCCGAGCTGCCGCGTCATAGCGGCATCCGGCGGGTTCAGGTGCGTTAAAATGGGCTTGTTCTTAGCTAATTGAGACAGGGGGGGCCGTGTTATGGCTTCAGATGCAAAAAAGATTCTGCTGGTCGAGGATGAGAAGGCAATCCGTGACGCCGTCGCTGCCTATCTCGAGCGCGAAGGTTACTGGGTTGTGGGCGTCGGCGACGGCCAGTCCGCGATCGAGGAGTTCGAGAAGCATCAGTTCGACCTGGTCGTGCTCGATCTTATGCTCCCCAAGATTCCCGGCGAGCGCGTTTGCCGCACCATTCGCGATACCTCGGATGTCCCCATCATCATGCTGACGGCTAAGGGCGAGATCGAGGACCGTATTATCGGTCTTGAGCTCGGCGCCGACGACTATCTGATTAAGCCGTTCTCGCCGCGCGAGCTCGTCGCCCGCGTTCGCGCTCTGTTCCGCCGTGCCCACCAGGCCGACGAGCCCGCCGTCGAGGTACTCGACTTCGGCGATCTGGTCATCGATATCTCGGGCCACAAGATCTTGGTCGAGGGCAAGGAAGTCGATCTGACGGCTTCCGAGTTCAAGCTGCTCACCACGCTTGCCCGCCATCCCGGCCGTGTGTATAACCGCATGGAGCTGGTCGAGAAAGTGCTCGGGTATGACTTTGAGGGCTATGAGCGCACCATCGATAGCCACGTGAAGAATCTTCGCGCCAAGCTGGGCGATGATCCCAAGAAGCCCAAGTGGCTCTACACCGTCCATGGTGTCGGCTATCGCTTCGAGGCTCCGGCCAAGATCGATAAGTCGGACGAGAAATAGGGAAATCACATATGACACCTGCGCGCTTTGAAATCGGACAAAAGCACAAGCAGGAGAGCGAGGCGGGTTCCAAGGCTAGTTGGAACACGCCTCGTTCCGATTCACGGCCAACGATGAGCTATCCCTCGCGCATGGCACTTGCTTTTGCTCTGACATCGCTCATGACAGTATTGGTGCTGGTGGGCGTTGTCTCTGTTGTGTGGGGCACGGTCTTTTCGGATTACACACGCTCCAATATCGTCGAAATCGCAAATTCCGCTGCCGAGAAGTTGGCGACCTCATATGAGGAAAACGGCTCTTGGACCGCGGGAGAACTGCGCACGGTCGCAACGTCGAGTTTGGTTTCCGACGATCTGGGTATGCAGGTCGTCAATAAAAAGGGCGTGATCGTTTATGACGATTCCTGGCCCTCGGCAAGCGCCACCGCCGATGTACGCGAAAACCAGGCTACGACCGACGACACGAGCGGCAAGAGGGCATCGCATAGCCCGGTCTCGTCTGCTCCAACCGACTCCGATAGCGTTGCTAACGTCGAGATTGTAACGTCTTCCGGCGAGCATGTCGGACAGGTAAAGCTGTGGGCCATCGGCTCCGACGCGCTGCTCACCAAGGCGGACTCTGCGTTTAGGGAGAAGACCTTTAACGCCATGGCCCTCGCCGCGGTTGTTGCAATCTGCATTTCGGTCGTTATCGGATCTCTCGTGTCGCGCATGCTCACCAAGCCGATTCATCGCATCACCAGTACCGCAAAGCAAATCCGTGACGGCGACCTGTCGGCTCGCACGGGACTGCGCGGTGATGACGAGATCGATCAGCTGGGTGAGACCTTCGATGAGATGGCCACCTCGCTCGAGAAGGATATGAAACACGAGAAGCGCCTGACCTCAGACGTTGCACACGAGCTTCGCACGCCGCTTATGGCCATGCTCGCAACGGTCGAGGCCATGCAGGATGGCGTGTATCCCACTGACGATGAGCATTTGGAGACCGTTGCTTCCGAGACACGTCGCCTGGCTCGTCTGGTGCAGCAGATGCTCGACCTGTCGCGCATGGAAAACAGCACGGCTCCGCTCAACCTTGAGCCGGTGGACATGGTTCCTTTCGTGCGATCGATTGTGAACGGCCAGGAGCGCCTGTTTGTCGACCGCGATCTGCGCCTGCGTTTTGCGGACGAGACCCAGGGTCACGACGATGTCGTCGAGGCCGATCCCGACATGATCACGCAATGTGTTATCAACCTCATGAGCAACGCCATGCGCTACACCCCCGAGGGCGGTTGGGTCGTGGTGTCGGTGCTCAGTGACCGCAAGCATGTCAGTATTGCCGTTTCGGATACCGGTATCGGTATTGCCAAGGACGATCTGTCGCGCATCTTCGGGCGGTTTTGGCGCGCCGATGCCAGCCGCGCCCGCGAAGCTGGCGGCCTGGGCGTTGGCCTCGCCGTGACCAAGCAGATCGTCGAGCGTCACCATGGCTACATATCCGTGGAGTCGGAGCTTGGAAAGGGTACGACTTTTACAATTCATCTGCCCCGCGAGCACACGGCAGACGCGGCATCTACTACAATGGAGCACTAGCTTTTCGCTATTCGGTGAAGGAGGGGCCGCGTCCCTGCCGCTCCGAGTTTGCGAAAACATGCGGGAAAGAACCCGCATTTCTGTCGTATTTAGGTAAGGAGTGACTCACGTGACAACGATGGAGCGTCGTCCGGATTCCCGTGGCAAGGTTCGTGATATTTACGATGCCGGTGAAAACCTGCTGATGGTCGCCACCGACCGCATTTCTGCGTTCGATTTCATTCTTCCCGACGAGATTCCGTTTAAGGGAGAGGTGCTCAACCGCATCTCGGCATTCTGGTTCGATAAATTTGCCGATATCGTTCCCAACCACCTCGTTTCCATCGATCCGGCGGATTTCCCCGAGGAGTTTGCCGAGTATCGTGACTACCTCGCAGGCCGCGCCATGCTGGTCAAGAAGGCCCAGACGATTCCTATCGAGTGCATCGTCCGCGGCTATCTGACCGGTTCGGGCAAGAAGACCTATGACGAGAACGGCACCGTCTGCGGCATTCAGCTGCCCGAGGGTCTGACCGAGGCTTCCAAGCTTCCCGAGCCGCTGTTCACGCCGTCCACGAAGGCCGAGATCGGCGACCACGACGAGAACATTTCGTTCGAGCGTTGCTGCGAGATCGTGGGTGAGGACATCGCCGCGCAGATTCGCGACCTGTCCCTCAAGATTTACAAGGCTGCTGCCGAGTATGCAGCGACCCGTGGGATCATCATCGCCGACACCAAGTTCGAGTTCGGTGTCATCGATGGCAAGGTTACGCTGATCGACGAGTGCCTCACGCCCGACTCCAGCCGTTTCTGGCCTGCTGCCAGCTACGAGGAGGGCAAGATCCAGCCTAGCTACGACAAGCAATTCGTCCGCAATTGGCTCAAGGCCAACTGGGATATGACGGGGGAGACCCCGCACCTGCCCGCCGAGGTCATCGATGGCACGTCCGAGCGCTATCGCGAGGCCTTCCAGATCATCACGGGCTCCCAGTTCACAAGCATGAAGGAGAACGCATAAGTGAGTACCCGTAGCGCCACGAACAAGCGCACGCAATCCCACGAGGTTACCGGGGTTGCGCGCAAGTCCGCCGCATCTGCTAAACCCGCCCGCCAGGCAGCGAGCTCCGTTCGCGTCGTGCCGGCTTCGTCTAA
>ERZ827363.2420-NODE-2420-length-16054-cov-4.122633_pt1 | contig 16054 bp, 10 predicted proteins | sample MGYA00519776_ERZ827363 | MGnify/ENA primary metagenome ERZ827363 (study PRJEB31778, sample SAMEA3449288) | human gut metagenome | biome: human gut; feature: human-associated habitat; material: faeces | place: United Kingdom | collected 2010/2012 ...
AAGATCCTATCCAGAAGCTCTTGCGTATACATAGGGGCGGAGCCGTTATGGATATTGGCCTCGTTGTCCATGATCGCCATCTCATAATTGGTTGGCGCTTTCATCATACCGGTCATCTTGGAGATCGACAAGTTTCCATTGTAAGTGATCTTAGGTGCGCCGGTCGCTCCCTTCTTAGTCGTAATCAAGACAACGCCGCCTGCGGCCCGTGCTCCGTAAATAGAGGCGGAGGCATCTTTTAAGACGGAGATGGCATCGATATCCTGCGGATTGATCATATTGATATCACCGGGAATACCATCTACTAAAACCAGCGGGGCATTGTCTCCGTTAGCGGATGAGACTCCACGTATGTTCATCTTAAAGTCCTCGTTACCCGGTTGGCCGGAGCTTCGTTGGATAACCATTCCCGGTATTTCTCCCTGCAAGGCGGATAGCACGTTGGTCACGGGCTTAGATTCGATAACCTCGGAGGTGACTTTCGAGATCGCTCCGGAAAGATTGCTTCGTTTCTGTGTTCCGTAACCAATCACGACTACCTCATCAAGCTTCTGGGCGTCTTCCTTTAGCTGGATATTAAGGGTCTTGTTGTTGCCTACGGCCACTTCTTCCGATAAATAGCCGATGTAGGATATGAGTAGGATCGATTTACCGTTCGCCTCGATGCTGTACTGACCGTTCAGGTCGGTAACTGTCCCTTTGGACGTACCTTTTACCACGACGTTCGCCCCGATGATCGGTTCGCCCCGTTCATCTGTAATGATACCGGTCACTTTCCGGTCTTGCGTCACTGGAACGGAGGCGTTGCCTGCGTTTCCGAGACTGACGGCTATCGTGTTATTCTCTCGCTTAAAATAAAGATTGGCTTGCCGGGTGATCTCGTTCAATACGCTGTTGACGGGAGCGTTTTTGAACTTTAGGTTAACCTGTACGTTCCGGTTCGCTATGGCTTCTCCATAGAAAAATTTTAATCCTGTCTGCTTCGACAAATCATCGAAGACTTTTTGTATGGGTTGGTTTTTTACTTGAATCGTTATTCTTTCTTTTTGATTTTCTTGGGCTTGCAGAGGCTTAGGGGAGCTTAACGCTAAAAAAACTAAAATAATAGAACAACACATCCAATTATACCTAGTAATAGTTGGAAAGTTCATAATTTTGTATGTTTAAAGGTTGTTTTTATACACTTTTAAAAACAGTCCGATTTATGTAATCTCCAAGGGGGTCCAATCCAAGGGTGTACATATCGGGAAAGATAAAGGGAGATCGAAGGTCAGAGGTCGGTTTCCCTTTTTTATGTGGCTATGCTTAGGTCGTATCTTTCATGGCAAATCGATTTTAAGGTTAATAACTCGTTTTGTATAACACGATCCGGTTTCCTTCCGTCCGGTATCGGATGCCGGTTGAATATTGAATTGCGTTCAGTACGGCTTCCAGACTTTTATTGTCGTGCTCGCCATAGATGTAATCGTCGAATACGACATTCGGATCGAGTACGATCTCTTGATTATACATCCGCTCCAAATCGTGTATAACGCTACTGATAGGTGTTCGGTTGAAATAAAGGCCACCTTGCAGCCAAGCCGTTACTTTTTGGGCGTCCTCGTTCTTTTTAAGAATCTCTCCATTTGTGTTATTCACGATTATCTGCTCGTTCGGTAATAGGCGCATTACGCTTTCGGGCATATCCACCTCAACTTTTCCGGTCCGAACGCTGACGGCCATCAACTCATCCTCTTGATAGGCTTTTACGTTGAAAGAGGTTCCGAGTACTTTTACGTCGGCTTGTCGGGTACGGACGATGAAGGGCTTGCCCTCGTCTCTCATGACATTGAAAAAAGCTTCTCCTTCCATTTCTACCAAACGGATGTCAGAGGTAAATTCCGTTGGGTATCGCATGACGGTACCGGCGTTTAGATGAACGACCGTGCCATCGGGAAGGGTGACTTGCTTATGTTCGCCATGATTGACGCTTATTTCCGTTAGGAGATGGTCGCTGGCAGATGTATGCTGCTTCGCTGAATGATTTAGGTATAGTTTCGCTCCGAATCCGATGGAAACGATAATCGCTATGCTCGCCGCATACTTGATGAAAGTGGATAGGGAGATTCTTCTTTCTCTTTTACGTGTCTTATCCAACAGGTCTTGCGCCTCCTTCTTATAAAGCAGATGATTATGGGAATCGGATTGAGGTAAGTCCTGCGCTTCGCTCCAGACCCGGTCCATTTCGCTTTCTAATTCTGCTCGCTCGGTTATGGATGAGGCTAACTTCCGCAAGGTCTCTATATCGTTCCGTGTATAGAGTCCATTTACGTATCGGATTAATAAATCGCTTATATGTTTGTTTTCTTCTTCCATTATTTCTCGTGCTATATTAATAGTACAAAGAAGTCCGGGAGAACTGGGATATCATTAACTTTTATTAGTATATGATTTTATTATCTTCGCGAAACGATATGTGATGCTAAATGGAAGAGAGACAAATTATAAAGTCGTTGAAAGAAGGAGATAGGGAGGCTTTTTCGATGTTGTATAAACAATATTGGGAAAAGGTTTATCATTTCTGCGGGCTTTATTTGAATAATCGGGATGTGGCCGAGGATGTGGTACAAGAGGTGTTTATCAAGGTCTGGGAGTCGAGGGAATTCATCCGGGAGGATGATAACTTCAAGGGGCTTCTGTTTGTCATCACCCGTAACTTGATCTTTAATCAGCACCGGAAGAACGTGAACGAGGACTTTTATAAAATGACGGTCTTGTCCGCTATGGAGACCTCCTACGACTTAGAGGAAGAGATCACCGCCTATAACTTGGGGGAGTATATCGATCATTTGATAGAGGAATTGCCGGAAAGACGCCGGGTTATCTTTAATCTAAGCCGGAAGGAGCATAAAAGCTATAAAGAGATAGCCTTCCAACTCAATATTTCCGAGAAGACCGTTGAGAACCAAATCAGCGAAGCCTTGAAGTTCTTGAAGAAAAATATCATGTTACTTATCTGGTTTATCTAGCGCTTTCCTAGGTCACGTATTTATAGAGTCCGGAAGTGCCACTTTCGTCCTAAGTTTTAGTTTTGCTCGTCTTCTTTTTCAGGCAGCACATAAATCCGGTGTGTTCGATATCCTACGCTGGCTATTACGTTATCCTTGATAAATTGCTTGATATCCTCGCTCGCACGGTAGCGGGTACAATTGTTCAAGCCGGCGTAATCGGTGAGATTTATATATGAGTTTCTTTCTAGATAAGATAACATCTTAGCCTTCCTTCCCTCGATTCCCGTTTTGGGCAGATTTTCCCGTTTAACCAAGATGGGGGCGTTCTTTTTTACCATCTCCTTCAGTCGGGGAGAGCAGCGGAAGTTAACGCCGTGTATGCTAGCGCTTGATTTAGTATTTCCTTTCTGGTCCGTTACTTCTTTGCTTTTTACCGATGGCGAGAAATGTCCCAATCCTTCCAGTTCCACGCTGTACCCATAGGATAATTCCCTGCCGATATAGGAAGTAAGCGCCTCCAATACACCTTTTATGTCGGCGGAGGTGACGGATGAGCATTCGGAAATATACTCACATATATCGTTCATGCGTTTGGTATCTCTGGTGATGACTCGTGCGCAGGATGTTGGCCCGCGTTGTTCATTGCCCGGTGTATTATAAATACTGACTTGGATGCCACTTCTTGGTTTACCCATGATTTTCTCGTTATTTAAATGGATAATGTATAGGATGCCTCGGAGATTTAACGTTTATCTCTTTGGCGTTTCTATTTGATGAAATCGGTTGCCGACGCCCTCGGCAATGCTGCTGACGCTGTCGGAAATATTGCTGACGGCGTCGGAAATACTGCCGACACCGTCGGCAACCAATTTCATTGAATACAAAGGACGGAAATATAAGGATGGAAAGCAAGGAAGATCCGTTATATTTCTTGTATACCTAAGTGAAATTTTTTTATCACCCAATAGGGGGAAGGAAAACATGGCGTGTATTTATAAATAGAACAAGAATAATAAACATGAGCGAAGATACGAGAACGATATTGAAGAAGTTGATGCGGGATGCTCTGGATGAGAAAGATCGGCAACGTTTGCTGTGTGACCCCAAAGTGGAAGAGCGTATGCGTTCCCAATGGGACGAGGCTGCGGATCGCGTGAATCCCGTGGTGGGGAATCGCATGTGGGAACGAATCATAGCCCGGACAATGGCGACAAACGGTGTCCGTAAACTCTGGGTCTATAAGATTACGGCGATAGCCGCCTCCATATTGCTACTTTTAGGTGTAGGAAGCGTAGTTTATTGGTCTCATACGAAAGAAGATCAATATATATATGTAATGGCCTCCGGTGTCCGTTGCATAGAGCCGGTTTCCTTATCGGACGGCACGACCGTGAGAATGGGGCCGAATAGCCAGTTGATTTACCCAAAGAGTTTCGATGGCAAGACCCGTGATGTGGAATTAAAAGGGCAAGCCTTCTTCGACGTAGCGAAAGATCGGGAAAGACCATTTACCGTGCATACCAAGAACATGGATGTAACGGCCTTGGGCACGGCCTTCGAGGTTTTCAACTATGATTCCGAGAGCAAGTTGGAGACGATCCTGTTAAACGGTAAGGTGAAGATTGGCTTGGGAGGTCCCAATGTGAAGAACAGGCGTGAGGTGATATTGAACCCGAACGAGATGTTGGTTTTCGACAAACAAGCGAATACCGTTAGAGTTAAGACGGTTAATGCCGAGGAGTATTCGGGTTGGCGTAACGGTGTCCTCAGTTTTGAGAACGAACGCTTGAGCATGATCCTTACCCGTCTGGAGCCTTGGTTCGGGCGGAAGATAAAATGCCCGAAGGAGATAGCGGAGAAATATCGGTTTACGTTTAAGGTACGGGATGAATCCTTGGAGCGAATCCTGTTTATGCTGAGCAATACGTCGCCCATTAAATACAGAGAGAAAGACAATGAATATGAACTATATATAAAGGGAGATAAATGAGTGTCTAACGTTAAATTCTAGGAGATATGCTTGTTAACAGTTCTTGAGTCTAATAAAAAACAGGAGGAAAAACTAGGTTTCTCCTCCTGATCAAATGTTCTTGACGGCAGGCGTTAGGAGTTGAGAGGCCGACACACCTGCTAATTTATTCATCAGAAACATTACAAAGTTATGAAAAAAATCAGAAAAGTAAACCGAGTCATGAAGATAAGTACGTTGTTATCCTTGGCTTTCGCATGTACTGTATCCGCTTCTACCTATGGACAGAATTATAAGCTTTCCATGAATAAACAGGATTGCAGTATATCGGAAGTGCTAAAAGAAATAGAGAAAAATAGTGAGTACACGTTCTTCTTGAATGATAATCAAGTAAATGTAAATAGGAAAACGAGTGTAAAAGCAAATAATGCTTCGTTAGAGGAGGTCTTAGAGCAAGCCTTGAAAAATACGGGATACCAATATGAGATTGTAGACCGGCAGATTATAATTAAGTCAAAGAGTGTTTCAAGTGTCTCACATCCGAATGCCTTATTCCAGTCTTCGCCACGAAAGATTACCGGACAAGTAAAAGATGCGTTGGGAGAACCCATTATCGGGGCGAATGTTGTCGTTAAAGGCACTACGAACGGAACGATTACGGATATCGATGGAAACTTCAGTCTGGAAGTACCGGACAATGCGATCTTGGTAGTTTCTTTTATTGGTTATACGGATCGTACGGTCGAGGTTGGTAATTCTTCGAAAGTAATGGTTAGCCTGTCCGAGGATACCCAGAAGTTGGATGAGGTTGTGGTCGTAGGTTACGGAACGCAGAAGAAAGTGAATTTAACGGGAGCGATCTCCTCTTTGGATGCGGAGACGTTGGAGAATCGCCCGATCACCAACTCGACCCAAGCGTTGCAAGGTACGCAAGTTGTTTACGTAAATCAAGCGGGTGCTCAGCCGGGAGCGGACGGGGCGACGATTCGTATTCGTGGTCAGGGAACCTTGAACGATAATAACCCGTTGATTTTGGTGGATGGCATCGAGTTCCCGTTGGAAGCGGTAAATCCGAATGATATTGAGAGTATTTCCGTATTGAAAGATGCGGCTTCTTCCGCTATCTACGGTTCTCGTGCGGCGAATGGCGTTGTCTTGGTAAAGACAAAGGGGGGAAAGAAAGGTAAGTTTACCGTCGATTATAATAACTATTTCGGCGTGCAGCAGGCTACCTATCTGCCTAACTTCGTATATGATCCGGTCGTGTTTATGGAAATGAGAAACCAAGCGCAACGGAACGAAGGTAAACTAACGGTGGATTATTCTGATGCGTTAATCGAGGAGTACAAACAAGGTATGTTGACAGACCCGATTATGTATCCGCAGAATAATTGGTTGGATATTATGTATAATAATGCCTTTATTATGGAGCATAACATGCGTTTCTCCGGAGGTGATGATAAATATACGTATTCCGTATCTTTAGGCTATGGTGATCAAAATGGAGTATTGCGTGGAACGGATTCCAATAAATATACCTTAGCTGTGAATACGACTGCTCAGGTAAATAGCCGTTTGAAGATCGGCGCTAATATCAATGCGCATTATCAGATCTATAATGAGCCGGTAGCGGGTGTGGCAAACTTAGTGGAGATGACTTATAAAGCGCAGGCTTTCCACCCGACTTATACGGCCGATGGTCGCTATGCGGATACCTTTATCCGTACTCCTGGGCATAATATCTATCGCCATCCGTTGGCGTTGGCCGATGAGGGCGAGAACAAGCATAAGTCCTTGCGTATGTTGGCGAATTTGTCTGCGGAATATAAGCTTCCGTTTGATATCGTTTATAACTTGAATGTCGGTTTAAACAAATATGATTATCTGCAATCTCGTTTTGCGCCTGATGTATACGAATATCAGTTGAAGACCAATGAGGAGAAACGAGTGGTTTATGACGGTCAGAATACACGCCATGCTTATAAAGGTGATAAGAATAACTTGGCAGTTACAGTATTCAATACTTTATCTTGGGGCAAGAAGTTCAATGATGCCCATGACGTAAAAGTATTGGCTGGCTATAGTTTTGAGAGCGATGATAAGACTGAGTTTTCCGCTAAGGTAGAAGGTTTCTTAGGGAACGAGTTGCACGAATTAAACGCAGGTTCTAGTAATCCGAGTGTAGCGGGTACTTCCTCGAGATCAGTCTTGATGTCTTACTTTGGTAGGGTGAATTATGGTTATAAGGATCGTTATTTATTTGAGGGTAACTTTCGCTATGATGGTTCGTCTCGTTTTGCCAAAGGAAATCGTTGGGGTATTTTCCCATCATTCTCTGCCGGATGGCGTTTGAGCGAGGAAGAGTTTATGAAAGATATTCCTTGGATATATAATCTGAAATTGAGAGCTTCTTGGGGACAATTGGGTAACGAGCGTATCGATTTGTTCCGTTACGTGGACCTAATGAACTTGAAGGTGATAAAAAATGATGGTTCAATTACGGATTATAACTACCCGTTAAATGGAGCGATGCAATCCGGAGCGGCTATTACCGCCTATAACGATCCGAACATCACATGGGAGACAACGACCATGACGAATGTCGGTATTGACGCTAGCTTGTTAAACGGAAACTTAGATTTCTCTTTCGAGTTCTTTGATAAACGTACTTCCGACATCTTGCGAAAGGTTACTTTGCCGGATCAAGTAGGTGGTCTGGATGGGCCGATCCGTAATATCGGCGAGGTGAGCAATAAAGGTTTCGAGTTGAATATGGGGTATCGGAACAATATCGGGAACTTCCGTTACGAGGTAAATGGAAATATGACCTTTATCAAAAATAAGATCGTTAGCTTGAAGGGGCAAACAATCATTGATGGAATGTTTATCTTGGAAGAAGGAAAGCCTATCGATTCTTATTATATGCTTCATGCTATCGGTATTTTCCAATCTGAGGAGGAAATCAAGAATAGTCCGTATCAAACCGCAGCTACTAAACCGGGATATCTGAAGTTTGAGGATACGAATGGAGATGGGAAAATTACCGAAGATGACCGCCAGATACGTGGTGGTGTGATTCCTAAGATAACTTATGGATTCAATATCAACTTAGGATATAAGAATTGGGATCTGAGCGCTTTCTTCCAAGGTGTAACTGATGTCTATACATATGGAGACCGCATTGGTGCTACTCCTTTATGGTTTGGTTGTGGTTTGCCGGAACAATGGTTGACGGATGCTTGGACTCCCGAGCGGGGAACCAGCGCTACATTGCCTATCTTGACTACATATGAAGGATGCTTGAACGAGAATTTCCGTACAAATGATTTCTGGTTGAGAAATGCCTCTTATTTACGTTTGAAGAACTTGCAACTTTCTTATAACGTACCGGCCTCTTTCTTGAAAAGCGGTGTGGTTAAGAGATTAAAGGTCTTTGTCAATGCGCAAAACTTATTCACGTTCTCTCCGATGAAGGATTTTGATCCGGAGAAGAACTTGAAGGGAAGCAACTGGTATGCCTATCCGTCTGTACGGACTTATACGGCAGGTGTTAATGTCACATTTTAAATAATAAGGAATAATAATATGAGACGTAAAATATATAAGATGATATGTGTCGCTGTCGCTTGTATGAGTTTAATCGCTTGCGATAGCTGGTTGGATGTAGATCCTTCCGATCAATATTCCACGGAAACATTCTGGAAGACAAAAGAGCATGCGAGCGCCGGTATAATGGGATGTTACAACGCATTGAAACCTTGGCGTTCATTGCATACGATGGAATTCGATATGTTGACAGCGAATGCGATGCCTTATAACGAGGCGAATGGTACGCAAGCGATTGGAAAGGGTGAACATTTGTCTACTACGGCTCTAATCGGAAGTTTATGGAAGAACTGTTACGTTGGTATTGGCCGTACGAATACTTTCATCGCTAATGTCGGAGGTGTCGATATGGACGAGTCGGAGAAGGCGAAGATGGTGGGTGAAGCCAAGTTCTTACGAGCTTTCTATTATTTAAGTCTGGTCGATAAATTCGGAGGTGTGCCACTGATTATAGATGCTCCCAATGCGGATGAGCAAGCCGAATTACCTCGCAATTCCAAGGAAGAGGTAGTGAATCAGATTGTCAGGGATTTGGAGGAGGCCGCTGCCGTGCTACCGGACACCTATGCTAGCTCAGACTTGGGACGTGCGACAAAAGGTGCTGCGTTAGCGTTAAAAGCCCGTACTTTATTATATAATTCTCGTTGGGCGGAGGCGGCCCAAGCTGCTAAGCAGGTAATGGAGTCTGGCGTTTATCAATTATTCAATGATTATCGTCATTTCTTTAGCGAAGATAATAAATATAATTGTGAGGTAATCTTTGATATAGAAGCGAAATTGCCAGAGTATCCAACGGATTATGATCAGAATATCTGGCGCTTGAATCGTCCGGCTCCCTTGAAGGAACTGGTTGATACATATCTCTGTGTTGACGGGAAGACGATAGAAGAGTCACCACTTTATGATCCGACTCGTCCGTATGAGAACAGAGATCCTCGTTTATTGAAATCGATCGTTTGCATCGGTTATCCGTATTTAGGAAAGACGATCACAAAAGAAGATGTGGCGACTACGGGTTTCGGTGTGAAGAAATACACTTCTTATGAGGATGATGTAACGATTCCTTTAGTAGAACGTTCGGCTTTCAATTTCATTTTGATTCGTTATGCGGAAGTTCTGTTGACGTATGCCGAGGCGCAGAATGAGGCGAGTGGTCCTGATCAGTCAGTTTATGATGCCATCAACCAATTGCGTAGGCGTCCGGATATCAATATGCCGGAAGTACCAAAAGGTTTGACGAAAGATCAGATGCGTGAGGTAATCCGCCGTGAACGCCGTATCGAGTTGACCTTTGAAGGACTCTACTATTCGGATATCTTGCGTTGGAAAACCGCCGAGAAAGAGAATAATGGTATGATGCATAATTATGAGGGAATAGAAGTCGTGAAACGTTCTTTTAATCCGAAACGAGATTATTTATGGCCGATCCCTTATAACCAAACAGTCTTGAACCCTAATTTGGAGCAAAATCCGAACTGGGATTAATTCTTGGGTAAATTAAAAACTGTTATCTTTGAAGTGCCAAACACAGGATGGCACTTCAAAGCCAATATTTCAATAAATAATATCATGAAGAATAAACTAATGTTACTGACGGCCGCCTCAGTTTTTTCAATGGCAGGCATAGCCGCTGATTACACGAATATCGTCCTAATCAATTTGGATGATGTGGGTTACGGAGATTTTTCTTTTAATGGAGCTTACGGATATACCACTCCGAATATCGATAAGATGGCGGCGGAAGGCGTTCGTTTTACGCACTTTTTGGTAGGACAGCCGATCAGTGGAGCCTCTCGTGCCGGCTTGTTGACCGGCTGCTATCCGAATCGTATCGGTTTTTCCGGCGCTCCGGGGCCAGATTCGAACTACGGTGTCCATCCAGAGGAGATGACGATCGCAGAGGTATTGAAACAGAAAGGATATAGTACCGCTATCTTCGGTAAATGGCATTTAGGTAGCCAAAAGGAATTTCTTCCCTTGCAAAATGGCTTCGATGAGTATTATGGTTTGCCGTATTCTAACGATATGTGGCCATTCCACCCGCAACAAGGTGAGGTCTTTAATTTCCCGGATTTGCCGACTTATGACGGAAATGAGATTATCGGTTATAATACGGACCAAACACGGTTGACTACGGATTATACCACCCGTTCTGTTAATTTCATCAAGAAGAATAAGAATAAGCCTTTCTTCTTGTATCTGGCTCATAATATGCCCCATGTACCGTTGGCCGTTTCCGATAAATTCAAGGGAAAGAGCGAGCAGGGTTTATATGGCGACGTGATGATGGAGATCGACTGGAGTGTAGGTGAGATATTCAAGACATTGCGTGAGCTGGGCTTGGAAGATAATACGTTGGTGATCTTGACTTCCGATAATGGCCCTTGGACCAATTACGGGAATCATGCCGGTTCAGCCGGTGGGTTACGTGAGGCAAAGGCTACGACCTTTGATGGTGGTAACCGGGTTCCTTGTATCATGTACTGGAAAGGTAAGACGTTACCGGGTACGACTTGTAATAAGTTAGCTTCTAATATCGACCTTCTTCCTACGTTCGCCGAGATCACGCAGGCCCCGCTGCCTACTCGCAAGATTGATGGCGTTAGTATCTTATCATTGATAGAGGGCAAGAAAGACGCGAATCCTCGTGAATCCTTTGTCTATTATTATAACAAGAATGACTTGGAGGCTGTCACGGACGGTATGTTTAAGCTGGTATTCCCTCATAAATACGTTACTTACGGGGCTTATGAGCCGGGAAACGACGGCCAGCCGGGTAAGTTGACGAATCTGGAGATCATGAAGCCGGAGATGTACGACCTGCGCCGTGATCCGGGAGAGCGTTATAACGTGATTACCCAATATCCGGAGGAAGCCGCTAAATTGATGAAGATCGCGGACCAGAAACGCCATGAGTTAGGGGATGACTTGACTCGTATGAAGGGTACGGAACGTAGGGAACCGGGTTTAGTACAAGGGAAAAAACGTCATGACCTATGAAACAATCGATCATAAGTATCGGAATGACTGCCTGTTGTCTTTCGGGAAACGGGCAGTCTCTCTTTGCCGCCAATAAACCGGCGCAAGAGGAACGTCCCAATATCTTGTTTATCCTATCGGATGATCATACTTCCCAATCGTGGGGTATTTACGGGGGCGTGTTGGGGGAATATGCCCGCAACGAGAATATCCGTCGCTTGGCTGCGGAGGGTTGCGTATTGGATAATTGTTTTTGTACGAACTCGATCTCTTCTCCGAGTCGCGCGGCGATCTTGACCGGAGCCTATAGTCACGTGAACGGTGTCTACACGTTAAGTGATTCCTTTGATCCGGAGCAGGATAATATCGCCAAGCAAATGCGGGCGGGAGGCTATCAGACCGCTTTGGTCGGTAAATGGCATCTGAAAACGCAACCGCAAGGTTTCGACTTCTATTCCGTGTTCCATGACCAAGGCGAGTACCGAGACCCTACTTTTATAAATTGTACGGAACCTTGGCCGGGTGAGCGTAATTTCGGGGAGCGGGTACGAGGTTTCTCCACGGATATCGTGACGGATAAGGCGATCCGTTGGATGAAAGAGGCCGATAAGGACCGGCCTTTCATGATGTGTTGTCATTTCAAGGCTACACACGAACCTTGGGATTTTCCAGAACGGATGAGGCATTTGTATGACGGCGTTGTTTTCCCGGAACCGGAGAACTTATTTGATTGGGGGCCGGAGACGAATGGACGTACTTTCTCCGGACAGCCTTTGGAGGAGTTGGCCCGTCGTTGGGACGTGGCGTCGCAAGACCCTGATAAATGGTGGTGCCGGTATCCGGAGTTGCCTTTTACGACGAAGGGGATGCATCGATCTGCCGCCCGTAGCGCCGCTTACCAGAAATTGGTGCGCGACTATCTGCGTTGCGGGGCTACGATCGACGATAATATCGGGAAGTTATTGAAAGCGCTGGACGATATGGGAATCGCCGATAATACGATCGTGGTGTACGTATCCGACCAAGGTTATTTCTTAGGAGAGCATGGTTTCTTCGATAAGCGTATGATGTATGAGGAGTCTCTACGTATGCCTTTCGTGATCCGTTACCCGAAAGAGATCCCGGCGGGGACCCGCAATAAGGATATGATCTTGAACGTGGATTTTGCCTCTTTGCTGGCGGATTACGCAGGCGTGAAGACCCCGAATGAATCGCAGGGCCATAGTTTTCGCGATAATCTGAAAGGAAATACCCCAAAGGATTGGCGTAAGGAGATGTATTATCGTTATTGGACCCAACATTCGAACCGTCCGGCCCATATGGGTATCCGTAATGAGCGGTATAAACTGATGTTTTTCTATGGCGACCGTCTGAATATGACTGGTTCGGAGGATAAGACCACGACACCAGCATGGGAGTTTTACGACCTTCAATCCGATCCTCGTGAGAATCACAACGCTTACAACGATCCCCAATACGCCAAGATTATCCGGCAAATGAAGGAGGAGATGCTGAAGCTGCGGAAAGATGTTAAGGATGAGGACACGAATACCCCTAAAATGAAGGAGATTATGGAGACCTATTATTGGTAAAAAGAAATGCCTATACTGGTATCGCCTCATGCCACTACTCTTGAGGGCTAGAGGCGATACTGTTGTAGCCTTACGCCACTATTGCCATCGCCCCTCGTCAATACTTGTACAGGACAGCGATGTTTTTAACATATATGATTATCTCTGTTTCGTTAACTCATAAGCCTCTATCACGCACTCCAAAGCGCAAGCGTTTGCTGCCGAGCTTTCCTTGTGGAAAGGGCCGTACCAATAACAACCGAAGCTTTTGGATGTGGGGTCATAATCTTTCGTGATGATGGATTCTGCGTTTTTCAAGATGAAATCTTTATAAGCCGGATTCTTTGTCACTTCATACAGGAAGGCTAAATGACGGATGAAGATACCCTTAAATTGGACACCGTCGTTGCTATCATCGATCTCGGGCTTCATCTCACGAAGTATACCCTCGTCGGTTACCAATTGCGTGGTAATGGTAGCGTCGGCGATCTTTTCCGCTAGCTCCAAGTAAGATTTATCGTTGGTTTGGAGATACATCTCGGCTAAGACAGCGATGGCTACGCCTTGGTTATAGGTGTAGTGGGCGTTGCGGTTGGGGGTACAATCGTCTTTCGTGCCGTCCTCGATTTGGTAGATGTCCGTATTGATCATGCCGGTTTGCGTATACCAATCCACGTTCTTCTTGAACCAGTCGAGATACGCCGGATTTTGGGTCGCTTTATATAATCGGATAGCTGTCAGGGAGAACAGGTTGTTCGCTATGGAGTTCTTGTAATGCAGCGGGTTCTTTTTCCAGAAGATGCCACCTCCGCAAGCGTCGCTCCAGCCGGTTGTCATATCATCGAATATGATCTCGGCCATATCTAGGTACTTTTTCTCTCCGGTCAGTTTGGAGGCCTCGATCCATGCCAATGCCCACCAACCCTCGTCATCGTAATAATCATTGATGAAGTTGTCGCAATAACGGGGAGTACCGGTTGAGTCTACGCCTACTTGGTAATGACGGGCTTTCTCGAATACATCCTCTATGACAGAAGGGATGGCCGGATCTTTGGTTACGGCACCGTAGCGAATGGTGGCGGTTAATACGTTCGCCGAGTTCCACCAGCCTGCTGTTTCCCAGATACCGGTCGTGTCGTTTCTCCAGCTTAGGGAGGTTTGTACGCATTCTCGCATCTTTCCTTCAAAAGGGGAAAGTTTGCTACAGGATAGCATGAAAAATACAAGCAATACGCTTGTCAGGAAATGTTTGTACATACGTATTTATTAAAATAAGATTAGATTAAGCTACAAAGATAAATGATCTTTTTGAACTTTATTTAAACTTTGTACCTTTGTCTGACGGAATCTAAGATACTTCAATATTAATCATAAAAGAAAAACACGGTAAGATGAAAAAGCAAATCTTATTTATTTGTTGTGCGGTAATCGCATACTGCCTGAGCGCCTGTAATACGGCACCTCAGCAAGCGCCTTTGAAAGAGAAGAATCTGCCAAAGCATGTAATCTTGATTGGTTTCGACGGCTTGAGCGCCCATTGCTTGAATAATGGGGCGGATATGCCTACTTTCCGTAAGATGATGGCGGAAGGCGCCTCCACGTTAGAGAATCGTTCGATCCTGCCTTCGTCGAGTGCTTGTAATTGGGCTTCCATGTTTATGGGAGCGGGACCGGAGTTGCACGGATATACGGAGTGGGGATCTCGTACGCCGGAGCTTCCTTCGCGTGTCGTGAATAGCGACAACCGTTTCCCGAATATCTTCGGCATGTACCGGGATAAGGCTCCCGAGGCTGAGATTGGCTATATCTATGAGTGGGAAGGCATGAATTATCTGGTGGATACCTTGGCCATGAGCTTCCGTAAGCATGCCCCGATGTCGACTGAGAACCCGAACGGATGTACCCCGGTAGCCGTTCAGTATATCAAGGAGAAGAAGCCGAACCTTTGCGCGATTATATACGATCAGCCGGATGGTACCGGACATGGCAAGGGATGGAGTTCCCCGGAGTATTTCGCCATGGTGAATCATTTGGACAGTTGCTTGACGCAAGTGATGGACGCCGTTCGTGAGGCGGGTATCATGGATGATACGGTGGTTATACTGACGGCCGACCACGGCGGTATCGAGACCGGTCACGGTGGCAAGACGATGAACGAGATGCAAACCCCGATCGTTTTCTATGGAAAGAACGTAAAGAAAGGCTTCAAGATCCCGGAGAGTACGATGGTATATGATATCGCCGGTACGATCGCCTACCTGTTGGACGTACCGCAGCCGCAAGTGTGGATCGCTCGTCCGATCATGTCTGCGTTCTCAGACTAGGCTAGCCTTGGAATACAGGAACGCCCCGGAAGGATCGATTCTTTCCGGGGCGTTTTGGTTTATCACCGGGCGATTCCTACCTTGGCGGTCGTGCCGTTGGATAGCCTCACGACGTAGAAGCCGGCCGGCAGGCCGTACAAGTGGTTGCTACCGGCGGGGAGGGGAGAATGGCGGATCAGCTTTCCGGCCATTGTCGTTATCGATACGTCGAGCGGGGCGGAGGTGTTGATGTAGAGTATGCCGCCGGAGGAGCGGATACGGCTCTTGTTGTCGGTGATCCGGGCGGTGGATACGATGATATCCTCTATCGTGATCCGGATATCTTCGTAGACGGCTATCGTGTAGCTGCCGTCTCGGTTGGGGGTGATCGTCCGGCCGTTCGCCTTTACCACGGGGGTAGACTGGCTGTAGGCCGAGTCTAGCTCAATGTAGAGGAAGAATTGATCACCCTCCTCATAGTAATAGGTACCGGGAGAGGGGGTGAGGGTTGCGTTTGCGGTCTCGGGGATTACGACCGTGTATACCGGAGGCGACGGAGTGGCAAGGCTGAACGTGCCCGCGCTCTCGTGTCCCGCATGGTCCGTCACCTTGTAGGTATGGAGGCCCTCGCTTCCG
>ERZ827363.2423-NODE-2423-length-16034-cov-3.053570_pt1 | contig 16034 bp, 8 predicted proteins | sample MGYA00519776_ERZ827363 | MGnify/ENA primary metagenome ERZ827363 (study PRJEB31778, sample SAMEA3449288) | human gut metagenome | biome: human gut; feature: human-associated habitat; material: faeces | place: United Kingdom | collected 2010/2012 ...
AAAAGCTGAATCCTTATTTCGTCTTCAAAGCCTGAATCCGTTTGATCGCTTCTTTTGTATTTTCATGGGTTCCGAAGCCAGTCAGGCGGAAATACCCTTCGCCGCTTGCACCGAATCCTGAGCCGGGTGTGCCGACTACCTGTGCTTCGTTTAAGAGCTTATCAAAAAACTCCCAGGAGGTCAGGTTTTCGTAAGTACCGAATTCCTGAGGCAGATAACCGATCAATCCCTGCAATTCTTCCCGTTTTTTCTGGGTATCGATGCCATTGATGAATATTTTTCCATAGCTCTGCTCGAATATGCCGCAGATGATACGCATAAGGGTGGTTTTACCTGCACCGTTAGGTCCTAACAAACCGAACATACCGGTATGGATCTCCATAGAGACGGCGTTCAAGGCTTTGAACGGTTTTTTCTTATATCCGATCATCGGAATTTTTGTGGCGATCTTATATACTCCTTTTTTCAATTCCCTGAACCGACCGTCGATCATATCGATGTTGATATTGTATTTATGGATCCGCTCCGATAAATAGCGGGCAACTATAGCGACATACCAAAGGAGACCGAGTAAAATAGCCATGCCGGAATCCGAGAATTTTATAGAAGCCCATATGAGCGTAAACAAGGGCGAAAAGTAATAAATGAAGATTCCGCATACCCGTATACACCAGCTCAAGCTTTTGATTTCATGAGCTTTAAAATATTCACCTCCGATGGCAATCAATTTTGTCAGCAACATCCAGGTGCAGACGGCAAAAATGATGGCCCAGAAGGTCAATGTTTGATAGAAATAGGTGAAATAAATCAGGAAGCCGGTGATAGGTAACATCCATACCAAAGGTTTTAAATCCGACCATTGCCGGTATTCTTCCTTTAATCCCAGCCGTTCCCGTACACGTTGGCCGGATTGCCATTCCCGTTGAAATTCATTGGGACGGCCGTAGATCTTCACCAGATTACGGATTGAAATATGGATTTCCTGATCCGGAGGGATAATCCGGCTGTTGGCCTGACGCAGACTAGTCTCCATAAACCAGGTGGCTGCCGGTATCAGTATAATGGCTCCGACAAAGTAACCCAATTGCCATATCAGCGAGTCGGTTATCATCACTATACCGATGACTGCCAGGATCAAAAGGGTGAGTTGAATAATCTTCAGGGTTAAACTCTGGGTACGCAGCCGATGAAGTGCTTCTTCCAAACCGGAATATAGGGTGGGGATAATCACCAGGGTCAATAATGTACTCATGGTCAATCCTCCGATCACCGTGATGGCGAAAGGAGCTCCGAGTCCTGATACAAATTCTCCTTGTCCCATGGCTAACGGGAACATGGCCACGATGGTGGTGATGGCTGTGATCAGGATAGGACGTACCCTCGAGATTCCGGCGATGATGAGGGCTCGCGGTTTACGGTTACCCTGTCGCCGCAATTGCGAAGTGTAGTCGATCAGGATGATACTGTTGTTGACGACGATACCGATCAGGATAATGACACCGATCAATACATTGGCATTCATCAACGAATTGCTGGTAAACAATAAGGCCAGTAAGGAACCGATGGCAGCCAGGGGAATAGCGAACATCAATACGATCGGGGCTGTAAGTGATTCGAAAACAGACGCCAGGATCATGTAAATGATCACAAAAGCAGCCAGAATCAGAAAAGTGAATTCGCTGGTTTCGTCCTCTTCATGTACCACCTCGACAGCGATGCCGGTAGGAATATCGGTATTCTGCACCAGTTCGTCTATCTCTGTCCTTGCGGCTTCCAGAATATTCTTCGATTCGTTTACATCGGAATTGAACCGGTAGTTCACCGTGATTTCTTTATCCTGGTTGACCCGGTTTATGTTTCCTTGTCCCCGGGTAAGGTTGATATTACTGAAGCTACGTAATTCGGTAAGGGAATTATTCGTGTTGGTGACTTGCATATTGCGCAAGTCTTCCAGCGTACGTACCGGATCCTGGTTTTCTTCTTCTTTTTTCTCGGCTAGCCGTTTGTCTTTGATGATGATATCGTACTCCTGATCTCCCGCTTTGTATTTGATCGAAGTCGTATTTTGGGGGGCGAAATTATTGAGCTCGGTGACGACATTATTCGGAGTTACATCATTGATTCCCATCAGATATTGGTCGAACATGATCCTGGCTTCGGGTTTTCCCCGGGATGAACTGACCGATGAATAGCTGATATTGTCCAATTCTTCCAATTGGAATTTGAGCAACTCGGCCAGGTTAGCCATTTTTTCGAAATCCTGGCCCTTGATGACAATTTTTTCCGTTTGGGTACCCATACCCATTTTTTTCATCAGTTGGTCGGCACCTCCCATGAGTGAACTGCCACCACCCCGGAAGTTTTCGCTGCTCTCGATAGCTTCGAGGCTGATATCGCTGACTCTTAACCCATCGGAGAGGGATAGAATCGTACTCTTGAGTTCGTTCAGTGTTTTTTTGTTGATCTTTTCGAAGTCCTCTTTTAGTTTGATGGTGACACTGGCATCCGTGGAATAGATCTTTGTACTGTATTGTTCGATTTCCTGGATATCGTTCAAGCGTTCTTCATAAGCTTTTATCGTTTCGTCTGTCCGGTTGAGGGTATTCCCATTGGGGAAAGTCATATAGACATTGAACGTATCGGCTTCGATTTCTTTTAACGTATTCATGGTCAGTGTCAAAGATAAAGCTACCGTGACGATCAATACCAATATCGCAGTAAATACGACTGCTGCCGGTTTGCGCAGGCACATTTTCAGTAAAGCGATATAAATCTGTACCGGCCGGCTATGAATCGATAATGTACTGAAATTTACCCGGTCGCCCTGGCCTTTCATGAATTGATTGACGGCCATAGGGATCAGTAGCAAAGCCACGACCAACGACAGGATAAGAGTCGTGATGATCGACACGCCGATATGTTCACCGATCAGCTTCAGGATAAAATCGTCTGAAAACAGGAAAGGAAGAAATACAGTGATCGTAGTCAGAGTGGCGGCGATAACCGCTTTGGCCACCTCCTGAGTGCCCCTTACCGCTGCTTCCTGACTATTGACTCCGATCGCACGCAACCGGAAGATATTCTCCATGACGACGACCGAATTATCCAACAACATGCCCACAGCGAGGGCTATACCCGTTAAAGTCAGTGTATTGATACTGATACCGAAAAAGTAAAAGAAATAAAAAGCAGAGAATACCGAAATGGGGATTGCCACGGCAATGAAAGTGACGATCTTGAAGTTTCGCAAAAACAGGTAGAGAATGAAAATAGCCAGAATCGCTCCGGTCAAACCCAGATTGATGATGGTGTTGATGTTTTCACTCATCGTTTCGGCTGTGTCCGTATCGACTTTGATAGAAACTCCTTTGGTAGCCAGTTCTTCATTCAACTGGGCGATTTCTTCCCGTACCCGCTGTGAAAGATCGATGATATTGACCAGCGGAGATTTGGAAATAACACAGGTGATAACTTCTTTCCCATTCACCCGCGAATAGGATTCTTCTTCTTTAATGCCGAAATTGATGTCGGCGATGTCTTTCAACAATACCGGACCTTCGGATACAACGATGTTTCCCAGGTCTTCTGTCGCGAGATATTCTGCCGTAACGTTGACAAAAAAACGTTTGTTATCCTGAAATACCGAACCGGCGAAGGTCTTTTCAGACATATTCTTGCCGATCAGTGAGCTGACTTGTGATGCGGTGATATTGAGCGCTTTGCATTTTTCATCGTCGAGAAGGATTTCGATGCTCTTCTGACGTCCGCCCATGACCGTGACCGAGGCTATTCCATCCGTACTTTCAAGGATGGGAGCAATGTCGATATCGGTGATATTCCGGACATAATCGACATCGTCGTCTCCCAGAATCTGTAGAGTCATAAACTGATCACTGGCCATTCCGCTACCGGCTTTATTGACCTGGATGGTGAAGTCTTCCGGAATACTTTTGGTGATCGCTTTGATTTTTTCTTCCAGCTTCAGGTAAGCATATTTGACATTTGTATTTTTGGTAAAGGAAACAGTGATACGGGCGTTCCTATTGGAAATCAATGTCGTTATATCCTCGACGCCTTCCAAGCCGCTGATTACGCCTTCTACCGGAATAGCTGCCTGACTCTCGATGTACTTCGGATCCAGCTCGGTCTTGGTGGAAATAGTTACATTCAGGGAGGGGAACTCCGCATCCGGATATAATTCCATCAGTAAGTACCTGTACGAAAACAACCCCATCATGGTCAAACCGATGAAGATCATCGAAATCAGTACTTTACGATTTATTAGTTTGTTCATTTTTTCTTATTTAGAATCAAAAATGTCAAAAGCTCGAAAATGCCTTTCAAATCTTCTCTACGTTTTTGACTTTTTTGTCAAAAATGTAGTAAACACACGGGATCACTACTAATGTCATCAGGGTAGAAGTGAACAGACCGCCGATCACCGCCAAAGCCATAGGGGATCGCAGTGAAGCACCCTCTCCGAATCCGAAACACATCGGCAATAAAGCCAGAATAGTAGTCAGACTGGTCATGATGATCGGGCGGATACGCTGTTGGGCGGCTCCTTTTATGGCCTCTGTCAGAGCGAATCCTTCTGCCTTGAGCCTGTTGGCTGCATCTACCAGTAAGATGGAGTTGTTGACAGCTATACCTGCCAGCATGATGATACCGATAAAAGCCATCATATTCAAAGAGGCTCCGGCTAGCAAAAATGCGTAAATACAGCCTACTCCGGCCAACGGGATCGTCAGCAAGATGGTAAACGGATGACGCAAGGATTCGAATTGAGAAGCCATCACCATATATACCAATACGATAGATAGTATCAGAGCAAAGGACAAACCTTGAAACGATTCGGCCCGTTTCTCTTCTTCTCCGGTAATTTGTGCTGAATATTTAGCAGGGAATTGGATATCTTTCAACTGTGCTTTGATTTCCGGAGTGACACTGCCTAATGTATAGCCCTTTTCGAGCATTGCGGTGACTTTACCGATCCGGTTTTGGTTGCTACGGTTGATTTCTTTCGGAGCTGTCGTAATCGAAACCTCTGCAATCTCACCCAGACGATATTTCTTTTCTCCTTGTACGATTTCAACATTTTGCAATTCATCGAGCGATACTTCCGGTACTTTGATTTCGATATCGATCGGTTCACCTTCGGATTCGAAATTGCTGGCCGTCTTCCCGTTCAGCTTTTCTTTTATCTGACTGGCCACCGAAGCGATATCTACCCCGTAAATCCCGCTTTTCAACCGGTCGATAGAGATGTTGACTTCCGGAGCTCCTTGTTCCATAGAAGTTTTGATATCGTAGAGTCCGGGGATAGAGGCTATTTTCTCCTTCACCTCCGTGCTGAGTTCGTCGATCATTTCCAGTTCCTCCCCTTTAATCTCGATAATTACAGGAGCTCCTTCCGTTCCGAGGATGCTTTGTAAGGCAGATTGTTCCTTTTCGAACGATATCTCCACGCCCTCGGGAATCGTGTAATTATGACTCAGATTACTGATAATATAATCTGCATCGGCTTTGGCTTTGTTTTTCAATTTGACTTTTACCTCTGCCTGATTTTCGCCTTCGAGTTTCCCGCTAGTCGTTTGGCTTTCGGTTGTTGTCGAAGGTCCAACCTGAGTAAAAATCCATTCCAGATCGTCTCCTGCCAACTCTATAATCATATTTTCGATGGTAGCGGCCGCATTATCCGTGCTTTGCAGACGGGTTCCCGGCTCCAGAGTGATGTAAGTCGAAAATTCCCGGGAATCTGCTTTAGGCATAAATTCTTTATCGATCAACGGGAGCAGCAGGTAACTTCCGATCATGACCACTAACGCGGTCAGGACGACAGCGTACCGGTGTTTCAAAAGTTTACCGACAAACTGACCGTATCCTTTGATTTTTAAAGAAGCCTGATTTTTGGCAGGTGCTTTCACATATTGTGAAGCTAACATCGGGATTAACAATACCGCAACAAAAAGAGAAGACAATAGAGAGAACGAAACGGTCCAGGCCTGTTCTTTAAAAAGTTCTCCGGCAGCTCCCTGGATGTAAACGATAGGTAAGAATACCACTATGGTCGTGAGGGTTGAAGACGTGATAGCCCCTGAAACTTCCGAAGCTCCTTTGATAGCCGCTTCCTTGGGGGAAAGGCCGTTTTCCAGATTCCGGAAAATATTCTCCATGACAACAATGGCATTATCGATCAACATACCGGCTCCCAGGGCTAATCCCCCCAGTGTCATGATATTGATCGTCAATCCGTTGAAGTACATCAAATTGAACGTAGCGATGATGGACACCGGAATAGAAACACTGACGATCAAGGTTGTATTGATGCGGCGCAGGAAAACGTACAATACCAGCATGGCCAATAAAATACCCATAACGGCAGAATCCTTGACCTCCCCGATCGAAGCTCCGATAAAATCTCCCTGGTTACTGATGACGTGAAATTCATAACCGGGCATACTTTTCTGCAATTCTTCCAGTTTGGCAGTGATATTTTCAACTGCCTTCACCGTATTGTATTTATTCTCTTTGTAGACGCTGATACTCAGACTACGTTCGGCATCGTAGCGCACCAGATTTTCAGGATCTTTATTTTTTAGTTCGATTTTGGCAACATCTTTCAGGTATACCGGAGCTTTCACGGTAGAGCTGTTCCCCGACTCGGTGTCGGTACTACCGGGGGTTTTGAAAGCAACGATAATATTCCCGATGTCTTCCAGGTCTTTTAATAAATTCACCCCTTTTACCGTATATTGGATGTCGTCGTTTACAATGGTACCTCCCGAAACATTCCGGTTCATACTTTCTATTTTCGACGCGATCGTTTCGGCAGTCAGGTTGAAAGCTTCCAGCATATAAGAGTCGGTTTTGACCTCCACAAAAGCATTTTCCTGGCCGTTGAGTCGGATATCGGCCACACCTTCCAGTCTGACCAGTTCGCTCCGCATATAGTTTTCTGCTATTTTCCGGAGTTCGTTCATATCCTTGATTTCTTTATGGCTCATGGAAATGATCATGACCGGCGTGGCATTGGCATCGTAGCGGGAAACATTCAGGGAAGTGATTTCTTCGTCCTGAGCGATTTGAGACATGCTGCGTTGCAAATCCAAAAAGGCGGCATCCATATCCTGATCCCAGTCGTATTCCACCGTAATCGTGGCTCCTCCTACCTTACTGCTGCTACTGACGTCTTTCACACCTTCCTGGCGTGCTGCCATAGCTTCTATTTTTTCTACAAACTGTTTTTCGATCTCTTCAGGTGGACGCTCACCGGCTTGCAAATCGATATATAAAGCCGGATTTTTTAAATCGGGAAATAAATCTGTTCCCAATTTATTGTATGATATGATTCCTAGCAGACATACCCCCAGTGTGATCATTAATACACTGACCGGGTATTTTACTGCAAATTTTGTAATTCCCATAATTTAATCGTTTACCAATTTGGACGTTTACCGACAAAGAATTTTTCAGACTGTCGTGAATACAGTTACTTCATCACTTTTACTTTGCTCCGGTTACGTAACCATTCGTAACCTTTCACGACGATCTTGTCCCCGGCTTCGAGTCCTTTTTCTACTTCGATGTATTTATCGTCACTGATACCGGTATGGATGACTTTTTCTTCGGCACTGTTTCTGTCGACCGTATATACTAATTTACCTCCCCGGCGGTTTTTAATGATATCTTTGGGAATAGAGATGACAGAGTCTTTCCGTACTGTGACGATATCTGCTTTGGCGAACATACCCGGACGAAGTTTTAAATCCGGGTTATCGATTTCGATATACCCCGAGAAGGTACGGGTTTCTTCGTTGATGGCCGGAGATAACTGAGTCAGTATGCCTCTTAAAGTATCCGATTTGATATTGTAATTGGTGATATGTACTTGCTGTCCGATTCTCAGTTTGGTCAATGTGTTTTCAGGGAATTGGGTTTCTACATACATTTTACTATAATCCATCAGGCCGACCATCACACTACCGGAAGCGACTTCTACCCCCGGAGTATAGTAGGGAAGATTGACGATAACTCCTTTGAACGGAGCTTTGATACTCAGTTTTTCTAAAGTGATATAACCGTTTTCCAAGGCTAACTTCGCATTGATATAAGAGTTTTCAGCGTTGTTTACGTCTTTTTCGGTTGCTCCGCCTTTCTCGAGCAGGATTTTCTGACCTTCCCATTCCTTCTCGGTGATCTGGATTTGTAATTTCTTACTTTCCAACTGCACGTTGTTTTCATATTCCTTATTTTCCAGACGGATGATGACGGCTCCGGCTTCGACGATGTCACCCAGCTGATAAGGACGACCGGTTTTCGGATTTTTCTGTAAGTAGTAAGCTCCGTTGGTTTCCGATTTTATTTCTATCGTTTTAGCTGCCTTTGCTGTTCCGGTTGTTGTAATATATTCCTCAATGTTTCTGAGTTGTACGTCCTCGACCCATACTGGGGTAGTGGCTTCAGAAGAGTTATTTCCCTGATTGTTATTACAGGAAAACGACATGAATCCTAACATAACAGCTCCCAGGATTTTAAAATTCTTATTCATGATTATCGTGATTTTACTTGTTAACGGACTTATAGGGTTATTTTATTTCAATAGATCTACAGGTAAATAACTTTTATGGGTTTCAAAATCCCAAAGGGTTTGGATTTTCAGGTTCAAGAGCTCGATTTTGTAGCTGATAATAGCGCTCGTATAATCTTGTTTGGCAGTAGTCAACTGGTTTTGGAACTGTTGTAAGTCCATACCGGTCAGATTACCGTTGCGATATTTTTCCAGATTGATTTCATAGGTACGTTCCGCATTTTCAATGCTTTTCTTTTTGATTTCGATTTGACGGATCAGCGTCGGCAGGTTACGGCAAATCTGGCGGACATCGATGACAATCTCTTTTTTCTGTTCTTCGAGGCTGATTTCGTCCGATTCCATAGCCAGTTGGCTGGATTTTACTTTTGCCTTTTTAGCCCCCCAATCGAAGATCGGAATGGTGAGGGTTACGCCAATCTCTTCGTTGTCGGTGGGCTTGTCGTACATATTTTTTACTTTTCCAGCCAGGGCATCCATACCTACCCGGACACTTAAATCACCTTTGAATTCGCTTTCTGCTTTTGTCCGGATAATCGAAAATACATCCTGTTCCAGGGTAATCTGTTTTTGGCGGATTTCCATGCGTTGATCCAGGGCGTATTTAACTGCATCGTTAATATTGACATCGACTGTCGGAATATTATTGTCGAACAGTATCGCGATATCTTCATCCAGCGACATTCCCAGTAAAAGCTTGAAATTGTCTTTCGCATTTTCAAAACTGATCTCTTTCGAATATACAGTGGATTCACTGTTCGCCAGATTGACTTCCGCCTGATAAAGTTCTTCTTTGGCTAACAGCCCGGCTTCGACCTTATTTTTGATGATATCGTAGTTTTGTTTCTGGTTGTTGTATTCATCCCGGGAGATGTTCAGATCCTTTTGTTTTTGATATACATCGTAAAATTGGCTGGTGACGTTTTTTTCGATACTTAATTGTTGGAGGGCATAACTGATTTTGGCATTTTCGAGTGCATATTCCAGTTCTTTGAGCTGCATCTTTGTCCTGTTATAAGTGAACAAAGGCTGCGAAATACGTAAAGACAGATTATGGTTGAAGGAGGTATTGTTGCCACCGGAAGTCCTGTTGGAAGCGTCCTGCCAGGAAAAGTCATTATATAGAGAGATGGTTCCGTCTGTCCATTTTATGGGTTGCGTGATACCGAATGAAGCCGATGACATTTTGGTCTCGTTGGCATACCATTTACTGTTGAAATTATCGTATTGGTTGTTACGGGTATACCTGAAAGGAGTGACATCCAATGAAAATTGTGATTTCAGGGAAGCATCCTGAGCTTTTAGATTCAATTGACGTTGCTCGAGGCTGAGTTTGCTTTGAATCAGTGAAGGACTGTGTTCGAAAGCCGTGTTCAATGCTTTTTCGAGTGTAAGTACTTCCTGTGCATGCGCACTATATAACCCGCTGAGGGTTAAAAGACCGAGGACCAAAGTTTGTTTAAGCATATTGTCTGCGTTTATCGGGTTATTCGTTTATTATTCTTCTGTGGCTGTAAATTTAACGGCGTCTGCAATGACGTAATCTCCGGAAACTTTATCTGTCAAAGTGATGATGACTTCTCCTTGAGGTAGATAGAAATTCCCGATCGAAACCCATCCTTCGGTTTCTTCATCCAGGTCCAGTGTCACCGATTCTTTCTCTTTATCGTATTGGATGGTATAAGTCTGATTACGTTCCTCTTTGTGACGACCGCGGCGTCTGTCCATAAAAAACATTCTGCCCGACATTTTTGCATTCCAGATGGACACCTCGTAGTAACCGTCTTTAGGGATTTCCGTTTTCCATTCTACGGCATTGGCCCCACTGCCTTTATTTTTATAAACCGCAGAGTTTATCGTTTCACCGTAGCAATAGTCGGCGGCTATGGCCGTCCATTGGGAAGGCATCCACCAGGGCATAAAATTCTTATACTTTTCGTCATCTTTTTTCTTGAAAAGATCCTTCAGTTTATGCCGGTTATTCGAGGCGATCGTCCTGAATCCCGGATCCTCATTGTCGATAATGATTTCATTCGGATTCGGCTTGAAGACATCCGGGTTTATCGGATAAATTCCCGAAGTAGTATCGCTGATCGTATTGTCGATTTTAGAAAAATTGAAATTATGCGATGTCGGTAGGTTGTGTGAAATATTGGTATTTATCGAAATATTGGCCGGGCGCTCGTCACTGATAATCTTGATTTCCCGGGCTTCTCCGGCCGGAATAATGTAATTTTTCTTCTCCGTTTCAAAACTCATACCGCCTCCCCGCCGCATACCGCCTCCTCCGCCTTGCATGACTTCCGTACTGATGATAGCATCTATGTCGGAGGGATTGTTGACCTTGAATTTAATTTGGTATTTGGTAAACTCATCCAACACAATTTGATTGGCATCCACATCCTTGATATAGATGGTCGGGGTATGGGAGGCCGTATACCAGGTGTCGATAAAATCGGACAACCGAATCCCGAACCTCTTCTCTATTTCGTATCGGAGTGTATCGAACGGTATATTCTGGAACTGACGGCTAGTAAAAAATGCCTTTAGGAATTGATTGAAATCTTCCTGTGTGATCTGGGAAGTGATATAGTTATTCAATGCTGCACTTTTCAATTTCAGCAATTCATAGAAAATTTCCGGCTTCAGTTCGGTATCTCCGATCGCTGTCTCGAAACTATGTGATTCCAGATAGAGGTTGGCTCGCTGTTTGTCGTTGATGATACCTCCCCAGAAACGGAAGCCCTGATCGGAAGAAGTATTCATCATGTTGTTGACTGCGATGTCGATTACCGGATATTCGGGAGAGCTGATGTAGTTCGTATGTCCGAACAACATCGGAGTGATATTGGATTTATTGATCAGTTTATTGTCCGGATTCCAGCCATTTTGGCTGTTTTCGGAGGTTAAAGAGCTCACGAAACGATTGAAGAGGGAAATATTTTGTTCCGTCTCGTCCATAGGGCCCCCATGCCGTCCCCATTCATTCATCCGTCTTCTTTCTGCCTCAAAATCCTGGCCTAGAGAAATTCCTCGTTCCGGGACGAAGAGGATTTCAGGCATGACATATTCGGTATAACCTTTCCAGTTACGGGCATAAGTGGCAAATTGTACCGGGGTTTCGGCTAAGACAAATTTTCCGAAAGGATAATCCCGGTCTTTCTCTATTTCCAGGCTGTTTTTTACTTCCCGAATGACTCCGGGCAAGGTATCGGATAAGGGTTCGAAGTATTTTGAAAAATAATCGTGGCCTTTAAAGTAATAGATCTCGTAATCCGTGGAATCTACCCGTAAAGCCTTTTTATCATAATCGGCGATGGTTAGACTGATTCCGGGCAAGGCGGTGGCGTTCGTAAAGGTGATTGCCGGGCCGTCGATCTTACTTTTGCCTTGTGACAAAACGGTCTTGTCGCCTTCATAATGAACGGTAAGTGTATAGTCTGTGAAATTCTTCCTGACATTGTACGGAGCTCCCGGGTTAACGGGGGCGATGGTTACCGGATACCAGATACATTCGGGAGTCAATAGGGTAAAGGTATTACTCAGCCATGCATAACGTTTACCGAAACGCCAGAATACCTGCGGGACTTTAGTATCCAGGTAATCTTCTGTCAGGACATCGGTATAACAAATGTTTTCACTGATTTTCCCTTCATAGTTGATCGTCAACGTAAGCTCTTCTTGCTGCTGGATGGGTTGATCTACTTCGATAACCTGGTGATCTCTTCGGAAGGGCAGGTTTTTCCCGGCCATTTCTACAGAGGTAACCGTTAGCTCCGGATTAAGGTAAAAAATAATTTTATCCAGAGGCTTTGCATTGTTATTGGCTACTTTTACCGTACTCTTTCCTGCTAGTCTGTGTCCTTGAGGAGTAACCGAAATATCGTTGACCAGCAAGTCGACATGCGGGACATCTGCATATTTATCGAATGTCATGATGTACTGATTACGGAGATCGAGCTGATGATTATAATGCAGGATGTATAACAATCCTCCGAGACAGGCTGCCAATAGAAATAGTGAGCTAAAAGTATATACGACAGCTATTTTCCACGGTTTGTGAGGCAGGCGTTTCACCAGAGCGATGGTCATGCTGATCAGGCCGATTCCTGCCAGTAGATAAGAAAACCGCTGGAGTAAAAAAAGCCGGAGATCGGCATGTCCCGTGACATCTGAAAATATGGCCGGGATATTTACTCCGAAGAAATCGAATACCCCATATAACGTATCGGTCAGGTAAAAGAAAACAGTGCCGATAATTCCCAGCATTACGATGAAAGTGACCGCCTGATTTTTAAGGATGCACATGGCCGTAAAGGATAAGCCCAGGACAAACAACAGGGAAGGTACCGAAATCGTCAATAAATAGAATAGATATGGAAACAGATCGAACGGAGATTTATTGATCAGTATGTTTAAAAAAGCCGTAAATAATAAGGTGATAATGTTCAGTGTAATGAAAACCTTTACAATACCCCAGGTCTTACCGACAATATAGTCGGCATTACTCATCGGCCGGACATAGATGACTTCGGCGGTATCGAGTTTTTTGTCTCTTTTCAAGAAGCTGCCGGCCAGAAATACGACGATGACCGATTGAGCGATATTATAAAAATAAGTGTTACAGAATGGCATCAGTGAAGAAACGGCGATTCTCGGCCAAAGATTATCCATCCGGTTGACGATACCGGTTTGATAACCCAACATAATGGCAGAGATGAATAGCAGCGCGAGTATGGCAAAAATACGAAACAACCAGCTTCGTTTCACCAGTTTTACTTCGTATCGGGCAATAACATTTATATGGTTTAAATTCATATCAAAACATTAATACATTATTAATTAAATAGGTCTCCACCGATTTTTTCGCTATACATTTCCATTTTATCCTTTAGCAGATAGTCCATAAAATAGACGTAAGCATGTTCGATATTGGGGATAATGGCTTTGCCGTCGAAACCTTCCAATTTTTCGGTTACGATTTGGATCTCCCAGCCTCCTTCCGAAGGAATAGTAGAAATGATCGGATATTTTTCCTTGATTTGCTGCAATTCAGGGTCGGTAACGAAGATTTCCCATACTTTCCCCCGGACTAATTCAATCATATCGTCCGGAGAACCTTCGAATTTCAATTCTCCCTTGTTCAGTAAGGCCAGTTTTTTGCAGGTGCTGGATATATCCCCCACAATGTGAGTGGATAAGATAATGATGACATCTTTATCACTGACTTCCGAAAGGATATTTCTGAACCGGATTCGTTCTTCCGGGTCCAGACCTGTCGTCGGTTCATCGACGATGATGACTTTCGGATTACCGATGATCGCCTGTGCAATCCCAAGACGTCTTTTCATACCACCCGACAACCGGTTAGCCCAACGGTCCCTGACTTCATACAAACCGACCTTTCTCAGCATCTCATCGACGATTTCCGACCTTTTCCGGGTGCCTTTTATTCCCGCCAGTCCTGCCCCGTAGTCTAGAAATTCCCAGGTTTTTAGTTTTTCGAAAAAACGGAAATCCTGAGGTAGATAGCCTAAAACAGAACGAATAGCCTTACGATCGCGCAAAATATCGTAATCATCGAAAAAAATAGTACCTGAAGAGGGATTTTGCAAAAGAGTCATAATCCGCATCAACGTCGTTTTACCTGCTCCGTTAGGCCCCAGTAAACCGAACATGCCGGGTTCTATATTCAGGTTCAAGCCGTTTAACGCCTTATGACCATCCGGGTAAACCTTGGTCAAATCTTGGATTTTGATATTCATATTCCTGTTTTTAAAGCTCTACTTGCAAATCTTGACGATAAATATAATAAAAGATGTTAACTTTGTACTGCAATATTCTCATTTTATAAAATATTTAAAATATTCTTTCCAATCAGACGGGGAAATAACATTTTTTTTAACAACACTCTGAACTTTAAGACAATTTCTCAACTTCAAAGTTTATTTCTTTTTTTTATTTGACCAAATATTATAGACGAAGGGTATTTTTCTATCGACTGTTGGGGAAATATCGGGAATGTTCAGGCAAAAACTTCCCGGATAACCTGTATACTTTTAATATTGAAATTGATATTCAGATGGATGCTGTAAAAAAGCAGGATAACATCCAATAGAATATTGCGCGATTGCCGGTTGAGAGGAATGGCTTTTATTTCGGCCAGAGGACAAGTACATAGCTGGTAAATGATTTTAGCGGTATTCGGTCCCGAAATATACGGAGTGGCCGGATCGGAAGGATAAAAGCTCCCGTTGTTGATATTGAAAACGTAATTCTCCTGCCATGAAGAAGTGTTGATCCGAAAACCGATAAAACCGGCCAGACGATAGAGAAAATAAAGGTTAAAGTTTCCGATGTCGTTATGGGTCGAGTTCAGGTATTCGATGGAATGGGTCAGGTAATCGAACAGCTCTTCATTTTTCCCTTCATTTTTTAAAATCAGGTTCAGAATTTCTCCCCACAACAAAAGGATATTCATCTTGAAAATATCGAAATATAACTCGGGCAGGTTGATGATCGGAGAGATTTGACGGAGTTTGTGCAAATCGCTCTTTTCATTCTCGAAAAATTCGATCTCGCTGATTTGCAGGAGATGGACAGTTTTGGTTTTTCTTTTGAATACGACAGAAGGGGATATCATGGACAGATACCCCTTTTCTTTCGTATAGATTCGGATAATTTTCTGAGTTTCCGAGTAAGGGCTGGTTTTTAATATGATTCCCTGAACAATTTCCATTTTTGAGTTTTCACTTGTTGTGTTGCTCTTTCAAAAATGCGATTAATTGCTGAATAGCTCTTCCCCGATGGCTGATTTTATTTTTTTCGTCCATAGGCATTTCAGCAAAACTGAGGTCGAACCCTTCGGGTTGAAAAATCGGGTCATATCCGAAACCGGCTTCTCCTTGTTGGGCGGTTAATATTTTGCCGTCTACCCTTCCTTCGAACAGGTGCTCTTCTTTTCCTTGAATTAAAGCGATAACCGTACGGAAACAAGCTTTCCGATCGGATATCCCCTCCATTTCGCGAAGTACTTTCTTCATGTTTTCGACAGAATCTTTTGCAGGACCGGCATAGCGGGCAGAATATACACCGGGACGCTTATCCAGTGCTTCGATTTCAAGCCCCGTATCATCCGCAAAACAGTCGTACCCGTAATGTTCTTTGATGTATCGGGCTTTTTGCAAGGCATTTTCTTCCAGAGTGTCGTGATCTTCCGGGATATCCTCCTGGCAACCGATTTCCGCAAGCGAGCCGATTTCGGCTTCGCCTTCTAATAAATGGCTGATCTCTTCCAGCTTATGCTTGTTGTTCGTTGCAAATACTAATTTCATAGAGCGATAACAATTGATTCGTTTGTCGACGCAAAAATAGGTTTATTTTTATAGCTTTGCAGGTATAAAATGATAATTTTGGACGAAAAAGATGAAAAGAGGAATTGTCG
>ERZ827363.2436-NODE-2436-length-15956-cov-2.688699_pt1 | contig 15956 bp, 10 predicted proteins | sample MGYA00519776_ERZ827363 | MGnify/ENA primary metagenome ERZ827363 (study PRJEB31778, sample SAMEA3449288) | human gut metagenome | biome: human gut; feature: human-associated habitat; material: faeces | place: United Kingdom | collected 2010/2012 ...
CTTCGTCAGCCGGAGTAAATACAACTGAGAATGCCATGCTCTTCTTATCCGGTCCAAGCTGGATTCCTTCGTAGACATCGAATAATGTTACATCTGTCACATAATCGCAGGCTTCTTTGATACCATTTTCAATCTGTGCACAGGTGATGTTTTTGTCTACCACAAATGCGAAATCACGTTTTTCTTCTGCATATTTTGGCAACGGAGTAAAGATCTGCTCTTTTCCATACCATTTTTTCAGGGATGCAAGATCAATCTCCATGACGTAAGCCGGTACACGCATATCAAGTTCATCCATGATCTCGTAAGAAACCTTTCCAAGATATCCGACTTTCTCGCCCTCACAGAAAATCTCTGCTGTCTGATACGGATGAAGGAATGTATTCTCGGCTGCCTCGTATGTGAATGTAATATTCAGTGAATCTGCAACCGTCTCTGCAAATCCTTTTAATGTGTAGAAAGATTCCTTCTCGCCAAATAATCCAACGCACAGTGTCTCTCTCTCATCCGGATACTCCGTAAGTGGGAGATCTTTTGGAATAAATACATTTCCAAGTTCAAAAATTCTTCCCTCTAAAATTGCTTTTTTCTGGTTTCTTGCCATCGCATGGATCATCTGCGGTGCAAGTGTAGTTCTCATCAGTGAAAGATCAATATTAATTGGATTGATCAGACGGATTGCATGTCTCTCTTTTGCATCTTCCGGCAGTCTTAACAGATCCAGATCAGACGGTGAGAAGAAGGAGTAATGAATTCCCTCATAAGCTCCTGCTGCACAGAGTGCACGTTTGATTTTAAGTTCTGTCTTCTGTTTTAAGTTTAATCCACCTAATGTCACTTTCGCAGTCGGCATAAAGGTTGGGATTACATGCTCATAACCATACATACGGATCACTTCCTCCGCCACATCCGGGTAAGAATCCATATCTTCACGGTAAGCAGGAATCTGCAATGTCAGCTCATCACCGTTGATGACCGGTGCAAAATTTAAAGCAGTAAGAATACGAACGATGTCAGCATCTGGGACTTCGATTCCAAGAACCCCATTGACACGTTTTACACTTACTTTCATCTCTTTTGGCTCGATGGAGTTTCCGGTAGACACTTCAATGTGTGTGGAAGAAACTTTACCACAGCCTAACTCCTCTACTAAATGAAGGGCACGTTTCATTGCCATAACAGTTGTGTATTCGTAAACACCCTTTGCATACATTGCGCTGGAATCAGAGGACTGTCCCAGTGCCCTGGAGCTTTTACGGATGTTGTCGCGGGCAAATTTTGCAGCCTCGAACATCACTTCTTTTGTGGTGTCCTGAATCTCAGAATTTAAGCCACCCATAATACCTGCCAGTGCAACCGGTTTTTTACCGTCACAGATGACAAGATTTGAATTATTTAATTCAAATTCTTTTTCGTCTAATGTTGTGATCTTCTCGCCATCATCTGCACGTCTGACATTAATCTCGTCACCCTCTAAATATGCATAGTCGAATGCATGCATCGGCTGACCTAACTCTTTTAGGACGTAGTTTGTGATATCTACGATATTGGAGATACCACCGATTCCGACTAATGCCAGTCTTCTTCTCATCCATGCAGGAGATTCCTTGATCTCAACATCATGAACATAGTGTGCGATATATCTCGGGCAGAGATCTTTCGCAGAAACAGTTACATGGAAATCCTTCTTTACATCTGTCTCTGTGAAATCAAGTGCAGGCTCTTTGCATTCTTTTCCGAGAACGGCTGCTACTTCTCTTGCGATACCGTAAATGCTCTGGCAGTCCGGGCGGTTTGCGGTGATCGCAATGTCAAAAATCCAGTCATCCATTCCAAGGATCGGTTTTACGTCTGCTCCAACTCTGGCATCTTCCGGTAACACAAGTAATCCGTTGTATCCTGCGCCCGGATATAAATCTTCGTTTAATCCAAGCTCTGTTCCGGAGCAAAGCATACCAAAGGATTCATATCCACGGAGTTTGCCTTTTTTAATTGTCATCACACCTTCGATCGTGACATGGTCTTTTGCAGTTGCGTAAACAGTCGCTCCTACCAATGCAAGAGGATATTTTCCACCTGCATGGACATTGTCCGCTCCACAGCAGATCTGGAATGTTCCATGCTCTCCCGCATTGACCTGACATAAGCTTAAATGTGTCTCTGTTCGCAGGATTCTACAAGACCAACGACAACGCCACTGATATCTTTTCCAACTTCAATCAGTTCCTCAACTTCAAATCCACAGGAAAAAAGTTTTTCCTCTAACTCCTTTGGAGTAACATCTATATCTACATAATCTTTTAACCAGCTTAATGGTGCTAACATGATAAGTCTCCTTTTCTTTTATCTCTATCTGTTTGTCTTAGTCATCGATCTGTTTTAATACACGCATATCGGACTCAAACAGTAATTTGATGTTGTTGATACCATATTTTAACATTGCGATACGCTCAATACCGATACCGAATGCAAAGCCACTGTACTCATTGGTATCAATTCCACAACCCTCTAAAACTTTATTGTTAACAACACCTGCTCCTAATACTTCAATCCATCCTGTACCTTTGCAGAGTTTGCATCCGCATCCGCCACACTGGAAACAACTTACATCAACTTCTACGGAAGGCTCTGTGAATGGGAAGTAGGATGGACGAAGACGTGTGGTCGTCTCTTTTCCGAAAATCTTCTTTACAAGTTCATCTAACATTCCCTTTAAGTCGCAGAGTGTAATTCCCTTATCTACCACAAGACCTTCCATCTGTGTAAACATTGGGGAATGTGTTGCATCATCATCGGAACGGAATACCTTACCAGGGGAAATAATCTTGATTGGTGGTTTCTTTGCTTCCATAACATGTATCTGTCCTGCAGATGTCTGGGTACGGAGCAGGAATTCCGGTGAGAGGTAGAAAGTATCCTGCATGTCTCTTGCCGGATGATCCTGAGGTGTATTCAAAGCTGTGAAGTTATAGTAATCTGTCTCAATCTCTGTTCCCTCATAAACTTCAAATCCCATAGAGGCAAAAATATCAATGAGCTGGTTACGGACCTGTGTCACCGGGTGCAGATTTCCTTTTTTATGCTTCACTGCCGGCATCGTAACATCGATTTTCTCTGCTTCATATCTTTTCTTTAAGGCATCTGCCTCTAATTTTTTCATTTTCTCTTCGAGAATTGTCTCGATTGCAGAACGTGTATCGTTTACCCACTGTCCTACTTTTGGTCTGTCTTCAGGTGCTACATCTTTCATTCCTTTTAATACTGCTGTAAGTTCACCTTTTTTGCCAAGCACTGCCTGTCTGACTTCGTTCAGACGCTCTAATCCGTCAGATCCCTCGATCTCTGCAATTGCTTTCTCTCTGATCTGCTGCAATTTGTCTTTCATTTTCATTTCTCCTTTTTCATAAACATCTTTCAGGACATAAAAAAGGAACCATTCTCCCTCACTTAGGGACGAATGATTCCGCGGTACCACCCTGATTCTTCTCTTCTTTATCCGAAGAAAAGCACTTTGTAGATACGTAACGTGTATCAGGCGTCATCTGCTATTTACAAGATCTCCTGCGTTCACAAATGCGGCTCCTGTGTGAAATTCGATTCCTATCTTACCTTAAGCTGGCTCTCAGCCGGTGACCCGCTCTCTCTTTAAAAAGTATAGTGCTCTACTGACACATTCACAGCCTTTTCCTATTTCTGATGCCCATGATCAGCATCAAATTCAATTGCTATTCTATCACAGGGTTTTCTAAAACTCAACCCCTTTTTTTCTTTGTCCGGTCACGCTTGAGCCATTTCCGGAAGCTTTCATTGAAGATCACGTTCACTTCTGCACTCATCATCATAATATACATACAAAAATACAGCCAGAGCATGATCAGTGCGATCGTTGTCAGACTTCCATACATGGAAAAGCCATTGAAATAATCCACATAAATGGACAGTGCAAACGAGAACACATACCAAGCCACTGCGCAGATCGCAGCCCCCGGGATCTGGCTTTTAAACGTCAGTTTTTTGTTTGGCAGCATAGTAAAAATAATATCAAAAAATACAAATAAAATACCAAAAAGCACAAAGCCACGAAATTTCACGATCAGATCCGTGATACTCTGCAGCAATGGAATATACTCTACTGCAAGGTCATGCAGCGTATTTCCGAATACCAATACTACAAGTGTAAATACAACTGCAAACAAAAACACGATCGTATAGACGATTGCCCAGAGTCTTAGCACAAACCAGTTGCGGTTTTCCTCAAGGTCATTGACCGAATTCAGTCCATCGGTCATATACTGGATTCCCTTGGCAGCAGACCAGATTGCCACGATCGCCGTTATGGAGATGATTCCAACTGAACGGTTATATACTTCATCTGTAATTGAGATCAGAAATGCTGAAACGTAATCCGGCAATGCCGTCTGATACAATTTTAACAAAGTCCCCTCTGTGATCGGTGTGTATTGAAGAAGGGAAGAAAACACCATCAAAAATGGGATTGTCGATAATATAATAAAAAATGCTGACTGGGCAGAATATGCATTAATCTTATCCCGCTTACATTTATCAAAAAAAGATTTTCCGTTTCCGATAATCTTCCAGATCAATTTTCTTTCCTCCATTGTTACTGTAGTTTATAATAAGTAAATTTGTGTTTGCTCCGCACTTCATCTTCCTGATACGCAGATCATTTTTCTGCCAGACTGGTGATTGAGATATCTTTATAGAAGAAATTCAAAATATCTTTATAAGTCATCCCGGTTTTCGCCAGACCATTGGCACCATTCTGGCTCATGCCAAGTCCGTGACCATAACCTCCGCCATACAGAGTGTAAACATTATCTGCCTCTTTTACGAGACTGACCGCTGCACCTGGCAGGATCGTCCCTCCGGTGCTCTCACTTCCGTCCTGATACGTGATATTTGTCACACCAAGTCCTATGACTTTACGGATATTATACTCGGAAAAAACTTTTACCATTCCATGTTCATAGGAAAGCCGTAATGTCAGGATGGAACCCGATGTACTCCGTTTCTCCACTTCGATGCCTTCGAGCATTCCAAAATCTGCCATGGAATCCGTCTCGTTTTTACCATCAGATTCATAATATATCACGTTCCTCGGAGAAATGGAATGTCTGTTTTCCAAAATCTGCCGGATTTCGTCTTCTTTTCCATGGAAGTCAGCCTGCGCTGTCCATCGATAATACTTGATCTCACTGTCAAATCCTGTATGCGGTGTCCGGATATAATCTGAAAATGTCTTCTCATCTGACAGATCAAGATCCGTCTCCGGTGTGTTCAAACATACTTTTTTCAGGTAACCATAATGATCCATCTCTTCTGGATTCCATACCTCTGCAGTGTCAGTGTACCCCATCGACGTTGAAAAATAATACGCCTCGATTACTTCGTCCGCATAAGTCATTACCTCATGTTTTGTCTCCTCCACCGCCTGTCTGGATGCCTCGCCCGCCTCTACTTTATTATAAACCTGATAGGACGTACTGTCGTTGATATGCGCTCCGAAAGCCGCCAGATCTGCCCTCATAAGCTGAATATAGGCATAGCTTCTCGCACAGACTGCCTGCGCCTTTAATGCCTCTTTTTCATAGGTAGATGGCATCTCACTTGGAACCACTGCGGTAAGATAAGTTTCAAACGGAACACTGTTCACAACGGTGTAGCCCTCCTCGTAACGGCGCACCTCCACACTGCCGGAATATCCGTTTGAGATGGTATTTCCCGCTTCATCACACAGAAAAATCTTCCCATTTTCCGTTGCAGGCTGAATGGAAAATGTATCATCACGTTCTGTAAACCATGTACTTACATCAAGCAGCGTTCCCGCCGCATAGTCCGACACAGTTTCACCAAACTTAATACTTGCATCAACATCTGCTTTCAGATAAACTGCGGAGCGGAATTTTCCACCATCGTCTGCCAGTAACAGAACCCGGATATTTTCGATTACTGCCGGTGTCCTGATCAAAATTGCACAGACTTCTTCTTCCCCGATCACATAGGATACTTCCATGTTTCCGAGAACCACTTTCGAAATCGAACTCTCCGTGACATCTTCCCCTTCTAAAAGTTCATAAACCGGGATCTTCCCGGTATGGGAGATTCTTCCATAGCCTTCAATCTCTATCGTATTTTCATCATAGGACAATAATTTTCCACCGATCTCCTGTTCTTTTTTTCGCACGATCTGGAGCTTTCCATTTGAAAAAACAAGATCCGCCACGCCTTCTGTCACATCTTTTTCCGATGCATCCATTGTAATCTCATATTCTGCACCACCGGATAAAAAAGTAAGTGTTCCATCTTCGACAGCCTTGATATAAGTATTATATACCTCTGCTTCCTCTCCACTGATTCCCGCAATTCCAACACATTTACCATCTAGCAAATACAATCGGTAATTATCCCATGCTGTGAGAAAATGTTGTCCAAACTTTGATGGATAATCCCCCTCATTTGTGACCAGAATGCATCCGCTGTCCGATTCAATCACATCCATCAGCAACAGATCCTGTGTTGTAACTGTTTTTTCATCATCGAGATAAGCAAGGATTTCTGTATAAACAGCGTTCCACTCCCCGCGGTCTAGCGCAGCGTTCTCACTTTTCTCTGGAAGTTGTATGTAATCCTTTAATCCAAGAAACTCTAAAATTTCGCTGGCAGCCTTTTTTGTCAGATACTCCTGTTTCTGTAACAATATCTGCTCCCAGTCCATCTCCTTATATATAGAAAAAGACAGTTCATCCTGCACCTCTTCTACCGGAACATAATGCTCTGAATAAACGTCTTTATGATACCCTTTATTCGTTCCTGCCAATAGCATGCCGCACAATATGAGTAACAAAATGACAAGCAGTCCGATTTTTCTTTTCAAACGCACTTTCCCCCTCACGCACTACCTAAAAAGAAGCTGCTTTCTAAGAAAGCAGCTTCTCGCTTTTGTATCTTCTGTTTTATTCTCGTGTGTATCTTCTATCTTCATTGGTACTTTTATGATTCTTTTGTGTCTCAAAAATGCTTTTGTACTTTCGGAATCTTTTGTACCTCACTATAAATCTTCTGTGTCTTGTGAACGCTTTTGTGTCTTCAAAACTTCTTCTGTACTTTATAAATTCTTTCGTACATTCTATCTTTTGTAATACCCAAAATGCCGTTTCCTACAATTTTGACTCCTAGCCAACGCTAGGTGGGTAACCTCAATCAAGCTTTTGCCTTCCCCCGCCGCCGTAGCGAATTACTGAGGCCTGGCATCCAATTGAAAATGTTGGAATCCCGTTTAAAGTAAATGTAGGTTCAAAATAGTAGGGTGTCGCACATCCCAGGCTGTTTTTTGATAGTCTTATTATACTTTAATGTTCCCTGATTCACAAGCAAAAATTAATGCCGGAACGTAAAAAATACTACCAAAATTACTACTATTTTCTTGTAGTTTTATCCATTGACAAAATGGCAAAAACATGTTCCACCTAGTAAACTCTGGCTTTTTCTATATCGTCCTTTGTGAATGCACCCGGAAACAATTCCCCAAGCGTATACTCCCGATATTCTCCATTCTTTTTGGAAACAAAAATTCGAAACGTATCCGGCTCGCAGAATTCTGCCATGACCTGTCTGCACACACCGCACGGATACAGATAATCGTCTCCATCTCCATTGATCGCAATTGCTGCAAACTCACGCTCTCCCTCATAGACTGCCTTAAAAAATGCTGTACGCTCCGCACAGTTTGTCGGAGAATATCCTGCGTTTTCAATATTGCATCCCTGATAAACCTTACCGCTTTTTGTTAGAAGTGCCGCTCCAACCCGAAAATGGGAATATGGGACATACGCATGCTCCTTTGCCTCCATAGCTGCTTTTATTAACTCTTCCGCTTCCATCCTGTCAAACTCCTGTTTTTCCATTTTTATACTGTTTTTTTCCAACAAACGACATATTATTTACATTTTTTATTGTAATCTAATATCTCCTGAAAGTATAGGAATAATTAAGAAGTTTCATGTTTATATGTAAACTTTTTCTAAAAATTTTTTAATTTTTTTTAAATTTGGAACAATTTTCTTGTATTAATTTTAGTACATATGCTATTATAAGTTAACGTGATAAATTGAAGGAGGGCTTTAAATGACAAAAAATAATCCATTTTGTGAGATAACACCGGAGTTAGAGCATCTGTCTGAGTTAAGTGCCAAATGTTCTGTCATTGATCCGGAATTATATAGCAAATACGACGTAAAACGCGGGCTGCGTGACATAAACGGTAAAGGTGTGCTCGTTGGACTGACCGAGATTTCTGATGTATGTTCGACAAAGATCGTGGACGGAGTATCCCATCCAGCAGACGGCGAACTCTATTACCGCGGCTATAATGTAAAAGATATTATTGCCGGAATTGACGAGAACAGCCATTTCGGATTTGAGGAATGTACCTATCTTCTTCTGTTTGGCAGTCTTCCAACAAAAGACGAACTAAAAGAATTCACTAACATGCTGAGCAAATACCGCACACTGCCTACCAGTTTTGTACGTGACATCATCATGAAAGCGCCAAGCAGGGATATGATGAACACCCTTGCGCGGAGTGTGTTGACACTTTACTCCTACGATGACAGGGCGGATGATATTTCTCTTCCAAATGTATTGAGACAATGTCTTCAGTTGATCAGTTTATTCCCATTGCTTTCTGTTTACGGTTATCAGGCATATAAGCATTATCACGATGGTGCCAGCTTATTTATCCATCCTCCAAAAGAAGAATATTCTACTGCAGAAAATATTTTACATATTCTCCGCGCTGACAGTAAATTCACACCACTGGAAGCGAAATTGTTAGATACCGCCCTGATCTTGCATATGGAGCACGGTGGTGGTAACAACTCCACATTCACCACGCATCTGGTATCTTCCTCCGGAACCGATACCTATTCCGCGATTGCAGCCTCTTTAGGTTCCTTAAAAGGACCGAAACACGGTGGTGCCAATATCAAAGTTGTAAAAATGTTTGATGATATGAAAAAACAGGTGAAAGACTGGTCAAACGAGGATGAGATTGCAGATTATCTGACAAAATTGTTGCATAAAGAAGCATTCGACCACGCTGGTCTAATTTATGGTATGGGACATGCGGTTTACTCACTTTCCGATCCACGAGCTGTTATTTTCCGCTCTTTCGTAGAAAAACTCTCCGAAGAAAAGGGCTATGAAAAAGAATTCAAACTCTATGCAACGGTCGAGCGGCTTGCCCCTGAGATCATTGCAAAAGAACGTAAGATCTACAAGGGTGTCAGTCCAAACGTTGACTTTTACAGCGGCTTCGCCTACAGCATGTTAGGACTCCCGGTAGAACTTTACACACCGATTTTTGCCATTGCACGAATCTCCGGCTGGAGTGCACACCGTCTTGAGGAAGTGGCACACAGTGGCAAGATCATGCGTCCTGCATACAAGAATGTTGGCGAACGAAAAGCTTATGTTCCTATGGAGGAACGTTAAAATAAGAAAACAGTTGCCACTGGGAACACACCGGATATTACCGGTTCCGGTCTGTTTCCATGACAACTGTTTTTTATGTAACTCATATTATAAATGTAAAAACTTTTCTCTCGCTTTCGCCAATGAATTCTGAAACCAGATGAAAGCTGCAAGGAAAATGATCACTTCCAGGATACTTGCTTTTCCAATCGGCATAACGGTCTCATTTAAGACTCCAAGAACCCCAACGATCAATACCAGCGCACCAAACAACATCTCCCGCCAATACAAAAATTCAATGAATCCCTTTGTATCTTTCACTTTTTTTAACTCTTCCTGTGCCAGTACCATGGAATTAATCTTACCACTCTTCTTCATCTGAAGTGCTGACCATATCATATAGGCACCGAATAACGCAACCACCACGTTAAATACAAGCATTACATCCATCTTCTTTTACCCTTCCATTTCTGATTTTACATAATTTTACAAAGATGCACTCATTATAATCTCTCCATCCTTAAGATTCAAGAACAAAATCAATCCATATTTTGCGTTTTTTCGAGAAAAAACAACACGAATTTTGTATATTACAATTGCATGCCCATTTTTTTTAGTGTAAAATAGGTTCTATAAACAAATTAGGAAAAGGGGATTTACTATGAGACTAGACAATGCAAAAATTCTTATTAGTGATGATTCCATACTTGCACGAAAGCAGTTAAAAGATTTTATTTCAAAATATGGTACACCAACTTTTTTCGAGGCATCCAACGGACAGGATGCAATTGATATCTATAAAAAGGAAAAGCCTGATTTATCTTTTCTTGATATCGTTATGCCAGTAAAAGATGGCAATGCAGCAATCCGTGAAATTATTGATTTTGACAAAGATGCAGAAATCATTATCGTTTCTTCTGTCGGAACACAGTCACAGCTGCGTTCCGCCATTGAAGCCGGTGCAAAGGATTTTATCCAGAAACCTTTAAATCCAGAGCAGCTGCATAGCATCCTTACCTCAAGATTTGAAGGGAGATAAAATATGTACGCACAGTTTTTTGGAACATTTTTATTATCTCACAATGTAGTGACAAAAGATCAGCTGCTCAGTGCCCTTGGCAAAAAATCCTCCCAGCATATGAAGCTTGGCACTCTCGCCATTATGAAGGGATATATGACTGCAAATGAAGTAGATAATGTCATCATTTCACAGACACATAATGATTGTCGGTTTGGCGATTTAGCTGTCCGCGAGGGATATCTGACACAGGAACAGGTCGATGAACTTGTCAAGACACAGTATCCGGACTTTCTGTTATTAGGACAGACACTTGTAGAGGAAGGTTATATTAACAATGCGCAGCTGGAAACACTGATCACGGATTATGAATCAGAAAACGAAATAACGGATTTAGATTACAGCAACGAAAAACAGGATGATCTTGACCGGATTCTTGCAAATTTCTTCCATACAACTGATGTAGCTGCAGACGAATACAATGCTTCCTATATGCGATTGCTGTTCAATGATCTGACGCGTTTTATCGGGGATGATTTCACTCCGCTGTGTTTTAACCCATGCAAAGAGTATCCTGTAAATTACTGTGTTTCGCAGACGATCCATGGCGATTTATCCGCTAAAGTTTATCTGGATATGCCTGAGACAACCTGTATCAGCTTTGCATCCAGATACGTAAATGAGGAATTTACAGAGTTTGATGAATATGTTCAGGCTTCTCTGGAAGATTTCTTAAATCTTCATAACGGATTATATAATGTGAATATTTCAAATACACTCGGAAAAGAATTAACATTAGAGGCTCCTGAAGTTGTTTCTGACGAATTGATTGAATTGTCCAGTTCATCTTATTTACTTCAGGTCATGTATCCGTTTGGTGTTATTAATTTCATTTTTGAATTGAAGAAATAATAATGGAATTGTATCAATAGAAAATCAATTTTCAGGTCACAAAAATAAGGCTGCTGATAGTTTTATCAGACAGCCTTATTTTTTCTATTATCGTTTTAATAAGATACAAATGCTAAAAATCTGCACGATCATTTCACGTTCAAAAATTCTTTTACAACCTTTGGCATCTCATCCACTTCACATACGGTCTTATGTCTTACCTCTGCGGTACGGATCTCTTCGATGGCATTTGGAATCTTAACATTTCCAATTTTGCTCAGTTCGTCAACAAGTTCAAAATCTGTCATTGCATCATACTTCTTATCAATCGCATCCATCACGCTTCTTGTAAACTTGAACGGACTTGCAGTAGATGCGATCACGGTCTTGGTGTCCGTATCCTTTGTATCTTTTAAATACTTATGATATACACCTGTCGCAACTGCTGTATGAGTATCAATAATATAACCTGTCTTCTCGTATAAGTTCCGGATCTCTTCTGCTGTTTCTTCCTCACTTGTATAATTTCCATAGAAATCTGCAAGCTGTTCTTTCATTGCAGGCGTAATCTCATACTTTCCGTTTGTATTTAATGCTTTCATGAAATCTGCATTCTTTGCAGCATCATTTCCGGCAATACGGTAAATCAGACGCTCTAAGTTACTGGAAATCAGAATATCCATGGATGGAGAGCTTGTCAGCATAAATTCTCTGTTCTTATCATAAGTTCCGGTTGTGAAAAAGTCGTAAAGAACCTTATTCTCATTGGATGCACAGATCAATTTTGCAATTGGGATTCCCATATTCTTCGCATAAAATGCTGCCAGAATATTACCAAAGTTACCGGTTGGAACTACGACATTGATTCTCTCATCTTTTCCAATAACACCATTTGCATATAATTTTGCATATGCATATACATAATAGACAATCTGTGGCACCAGACGTCCAATATTGATGGAATTCGCGGAGGAGAACTGATAACCTGCAGCTGCTAATTCCGCTGCCATTTCTTTATCACCAAAAATCTTCTTCACACCAGTCTGTGCCTGGTCAAAGTTACCATGGATACCTACAACAAATGTATTATCGCCCTTCTGTGTCACCATCTGTTTTTCCTGAATTGGGCTGACACCGTTCTTTGGATAAAATACAATGATCTTTGTTCCCTTTACATCTGCGAATCCGGCTAATGCTGCTTTTCCGGTATCCCCGGAAGTAGCTGTCAGGATTACAATATCATTTTTCACCTGATTCTTTCTCGCTGATGTGATCATTAAATGTGGCAGGATGGATAATGCCATATCTTTAAAAGCAATCGTTGAGCCATGGAACAACTCCAGATAATACGCTCCGTCCGCCTGAACCAATGGTGCGATCTCTTCTGTATCAAACTTGCTGTCATAAGCTGCATTGATACAATTCTTTAATTCTTCCTCCGTGAAGTCTGTCAAAAACTTCTTCATAACTTCATAAGCTGTTTCCTGATAAGTCATTCCTGCAAGTTCATCTACCGTCTTATCCAATGTCGGAAGCTGTTCCGGAACAAATAATCCTCCGTCCTCTGCAAGTCCTTTTAAAATAGCCTGTGAAGCTGTCACTTTTTCATTTGCATTTCTGGTGCTTGTGTACATCAATTCCATTTTCACAATCCTCTTATCCTTTTTCTCTCTTTCGCTCATTATAGATAAAACGTTCTCTCATGTCAATGCATTAAAGCATTAAATTGTCCGAAATCCCCTGAAAACGATCTGATTCTGCTTTCAACTGGTCACTGATCTGCTGGTTTGTCTCCATTTTCTTCTTGACCTTATCCATGTTTTCTACAAGGATATCGGTATTTTCCGCAGCATTTGCGATTCCTTTCGCACTCTCCTCAATCGCCGTGGAAATATCCTCTACTGACTGTTTCATCACAAGGACAACCTCTTTCAGACTGTTTGCACGCTCCTCGAAGTGATCCATGGTACTATTGACATAAGTTGCATCGGTCCGGTACTGCTCGCCTGTTTTTACGAAGCTGTCATAATCCGGCATGATCGTATCATCAATATAGGTAACAAGCTGGTTTGCGCTGTCAGAAAGCTTTTCCACCGCATCTGTGACCTGTGCGTTGATACTCTGGATATTATTCGCTGTCTCTCTTGTGGAATCTGCAAGTTTCCGGATTTCATCTGCCACAACTGCAAATCCTTTTCCTGCCTCTCCCGCTCTTGCCGCCTCAATAGAAGCATTTAACGCGAGAAGGTTTGTCTGGCTGGATACGCTTAAGATTTCTTCCGTCAGTTCATTGACATGTCTGACACTGGTACTCTCCTCGATCGCTGACTTCAGCGACTCGATGATGCCGGCGATCATCCGGCTTGTATTTTCCTGATTGTTTACTGCCTTCTGTTTTAACTCTTCGGCACGCTCCTGCATAGTGGATGCATAATCATTCATTGCCTTCGAATCATCCGCAATACTGATCACTTCATCATTTACATTTGAAATATTATCGGTCACGGTTGCAGCGGAAGAAGAAACCTCCTCCATCGTTGCAGAAAGTTCTTCCATAACAGCAGATACATCATAGGCATTCGTATTGGCTGTCTCCACACTCCTTCCGACATTCTGGACGACATCCCCTATCGCATTGGAGTTTGTTGCGATTTTTCCGAGAACTTCCTGTAAGGTGTCAAGGAACACATTCATACCGGATGCAAGTTCTGCGATCTCATCATTTCCCTTTACGGTCACACGTTTTGTCAGATCTGCATGACCGGACTGCATATCTTTGACGATCACTTTCAGTTCCTTTGACGTCTTCCTGATCGGACGAACTACTTTAAAGATCGTTATATACAACGATGCGATCAGACTCACAACAATAAGTCCGATAACGATCAGATTTGCATAATTTCCACTGTCATATACCGTACTCTGGTTTGCAACCACCCGGTCTACATCTGCATTGTAAAATTCAATATAAGACGCAAGTTCATCACTCAATTTATTTGCCGCTTTAAAAAGTTCAAGATTACAGTATTCCTGTGCCTGTGTCTTATTACCGTTCTCAATACTGTCCGTCACCTTCTGGTATGCATCCGTAAAGCCCTGATAATAAGCGGTGATATTCTTCACCCTGCTCTTCTCATCCTCTGTCACTGCCATCTGATCTAACTGTTCCAGCAGACTATTGATCTCTTCCTTGGTTGCTGCGCTCTGTTCGAGCATACTGGCACGGTCATTTGTCGACTTTGTCACACACATGCTGTAAGCAAGGATCTCCATTTCCTTAAATTTGTCCGAGATCTCATTCAACTGTGCTGTTTTTGTCATATAAACACTTGTGATCTCATTGCTCGCCTGATACATGGACTTTAAATTCCGATGTCCGATCACAGAAGATAAAATTGCAATGATCACAAGACAGATAACAGGGATCAAAACTTTCCGGCTCATCCGGCTCTGTAACTTTACGCCTCCTGCTTTTCCACTTTTCTTTTGTTTTCTGTTTGTTCTTTCGCTCATATCTGTTTTCCTCTTTTCAAATTCCAATTGCATTTTTGATCAGAAAATCACTTTGTAATATTATACCAAATTCTTACTTACGAAACAATATTTTACAGCATATCAAATTTATATTTTTACCATATTCTGAATCACTTTCTTACACAGCAAAACAGCAAGTGTTTTTCTGCTGAGCGAACAGTCACCATAATTTTCTTGTTCTTCCTGTTCTGTCATGTTAAAATAGCATATATCATCTCATAAGTGTAAAGTAATCATTTTATGGAAGGAAAACTATAACATGCAAACTGGAGTTTATTCTGCCCAAAAAAAGGACGGAACCGTCTATTATCGCGCGAACATTACATACCAGACAAAACACATCAGTCTCGGCAGTTTTTCATCGGAAGAAGATGCACACTCTGCCTATTTAGAAGCCTGTAACCTTTTGGAAAATGAAGCAGTCACACTTTTTAACATCCACAGTCAGATTCGCCATCTGTCCTTTGACAAAGCAGTATGTCTTTTAAACTTCCGGGATAATCATCTGTATTTTCATAACCCTATTTATCTGCGCAAAGGCTACTTCAGTTATTTTCTTTCCGATGATATGGAACTGAAATTCGACATTGATGATCTGTTTTATTATGCCGGTCATCGCATCCAGAAACGCCAGGGACATTTATTTGTAAGCGATTATGGCATGCAGTACTCCATTTTGTCCCGCTACGGGATCAAACCCTATGCAGTTACCGGCAGAGACTATCTGTTTTTTAACGGTGATACGCATGATTTCCGTTATTCCAACATTCTGAACATCAACCGTTATCATGGTGTTTTCAGCTATGAGAAAAACGGTGCTACGCATTATAAAGTTTTTATCCATATTAACGGCAATTACAAAATCGGAAGCTATGCCAGCGAAGCCAGTGCTGCCGTTGCTTATAATAAAGCTGCCGATCTTGCAAAAACATTCGGTGTGACCAAGCAGTTCCCGGAGAACTATGTAGACACGCTGAATCCAAGAGAATATGCCGAACTCTACACCCACGTAAAAATCTCA
>ERZ827363.2450-NODE-2450-length-15876-cov-4.607800_pt1 | contig 15876 bp, 13 predicted proteins | sample MGYA00519776_ERZ827363 | MGnify/ENA primary metagenome ERZ827363 (study PRJEB31778, sample SAMEA3449288) | human gut metagenome | biome: human gut; feature: human-associated habitat; material: faeces | place: United Kingdom | collected 2010/2012 ...
AAGAACTTTCACTTGGATTTCTTCACCTACAGTTACAACTGATTTAGGTGATACGTTGCGTTCGTGTGACAATTCTGTCAAGTGAACCAATCCATCAACACCACCAAGGTCGATGAAAGCACCGAAGCTTGTGATACGTGCAACTTTACCAGTTACGACATCACCAACGTTCAATTTACCAAATACTTCTGCGCGTGCTGCAGCTGATTCAGCTTCAACAACTTCACGACGTGAAAGGATAAAGCGGTTTTCTTTTGGATCTACTTCTTTGATTTTAGCATCAAATTCTTGACCTACGAAACGTTCAGTGTTACGTACAAAACGAGTATCAAGCATTGAAGCTGGAATAAATCCACGAAGTCCTTCAAATTCTACTGAAAGTCCGCCCTTAACAGCGCGAGTTCCTTTAACAGTAACAACTTCTTCTTCACGTCCGACCAATTTGTCCCATGCTTTGCGAGCTTCCAAACGTTTTTTAGATACAAGGTAAGTTACTGTATCAGTATCTTTACCAACTACTTGACGAAGAACAAGCAATTCAAGTGTTTCACCTGGTTTTACCAAGTCGTTGATGTCAGCATCACGATCGTTTGTCAATTCGCGAAGAGTCAAGACACCTTCGACACCAGTTCCAGAGATTGCAACGTTAGCTTGGTTCGCGTCAACTGTCAATACTTCAGCAGTAACAACGTCACCTGGTTCAACTTGGCTAACACTGTTTAGCAAATCTTCAAATTCATTCATCTAAAAAATCCTCCAACAATCAAGTTTTCTAAAACTTGACATACTTATAATTATTTTTCCTAAGCAAGCACTCGCAATGAGATCAACTACAATCTTTAACGACTCATCCTATAAAGAAATAAAATACCTGGATAGATATTTTATCACTTATCTGATATTACCTAAGAACTGGGGTAGCTGGATTCGAACCAACGCATGAGGGAGTCAAAGTCCCTTGCCTTACCGCTTGGCTATACCCCAAAAGACTCTTATTATTCTACAGAAAAACTAGTAGGCTGTCAACACTTTTTTAAACTTTTTTTCAAAAAAAGCAACCGGAAATACCGATTGCTAGGAGTTAGGAGATTTCATCATCTAAGCGAACTTAGATAGATGATATGAGGTCGCTTCAACCTCATATGAAAAAAGAAAAGTTTTAGGATGGTTTAATTATATGTTTTGCTAGAAATAAAGTCAAAGAATTTGACTCATAAAATCCGACTTAGGGTTAAGAGTTATGATAACCCTCTCTAGCCCCTAGATAACAAGCTTAGTTGATAGCTTTATTCATCATCCTGCGAAACCAAATGATGTCTAAAGGCATAAACAACAGCCTGAGTACGGTCATCAACATTGAGTTTTCCAAGGATATTAGACACGTGAGTTTTAACGGTCTTCAATGAAATAAATAGCTCATTAGCAATAGTTTGATTGTCATACCCCTTAGCCAGAAGGGCCAAGATATCACGTTCACGTGCCGTCAAGTCGTCGTGTAGGTCCGGATGACTATCATGGTATTTAATCTTATTGTCCACCTCAGTTTCGATAGCTTCTTCACCACGGTAAACCTTACGGATACTATTGAGAATCTCTGCCGCACTACTAGTTTTAAGCATATAGCCTTTAGCACCAGCTTCAATGACTGGATAAATTTTTTCATTGTCCAAATAGCTAGTCAAAACCAAAATCTTGGCTTCAGGCCATTCTTTGAGCAATTCCAAAGTCGCTTGAACACCATCTAATTCAGGCATAACAAGGTCCATAACGACGACATCTGGTCGCAGTTCCAAGGCAAGATCAACACCCTCTCGACCATTCCCTGCCTCTCCAACGACTTCTACATCTCCTTGGAGATTCAAGAAACTCTTAAGTCCCAAACGGACCATCTCATGGTCATCGACCAAAATCACATTAATCTTATTCGACATTGTCTTCTCCTCTTAATATCGGCACACGGACATCAATAGACGTCCCCTTACCTTTAGCTGATAGGAACTGCACAGTTCCTGCCATTTCATCAACACGCTCTTGGATATTTTTCAAGCCATAACTCATCTCGTCAGTCGACGCATTTAAGTCATAACCAACACCATTATCCAACATTTTCAATTGAATTTCCTGACTATTTTGATAGAGATAAACCTCTATCTGGCTAGCCTTGGCGTGTTTAAGGGTATTAGAGATAAACTCTTGGGCAATCCTAAAGAGATTATTTTCAATACGCTTGGGCACTTTCTTAACCATGTCCTTGTAGACGACATGGATATTGGATTTATCGGTTAATTCCTTAAGAATCATCTGCAAGCCTTCTTGCAAGGTCTTGTTCTCAAGCTCTGTCGGACGAAGATGCAAAAGCAAGACACGCATATCATTTTGAGCGTCCGTCAGCATAGCCTCAACCGCCTGGATCTGATTATGCAAATCTTCTTTACTTAGTTGGTCCGCCATCTGAGAGACTCCAGATAGGATCATACTAGCCGCAAAAAGCTCCTGACTAACGGTATCGTGAAGGTCACGAGCAATACGTCCGCGCTCCTTCTTGATAATATCACGGCTTTGTAGAGCTTGGGCATTCTCAGTTTTCTGCAAGTCCTTAGTCAATTTACGCATCTTATGAGACAGGCGCATCATATTCTTGTCTAACTCAATATCTCCCTGACGTTTGACTGGTTGATTATTGATAATACGTCGCAAATCCTGATTGACTGAACGCATACTGTTATCATTGGCAATGGCCCAGAGAATATAAAGCAAAATAAGCAAACTCAGAACCACAAAAACCATGTTAAAAAGGAAGTGGAAGGCCTGAGACAGATTGCCGAAAACCAGTGAAAAGTTGAGGTTAAAGCTATCCATCACTACAAGGGTAACGCCAACCAAAACAACCACCGAGTAAATCAGGATTAAAAATAGGTACTGTTTCTTCATTTGCGACGTACCTCCACTGGTCCAGCTCCCACATTGAGAATCAATTTAACCGTCCGATGGGCATGCTCATACTCTGCCCCCTGCAAGGTCAAGCTTTCATAACGGAGGTCGTATTCATCTTCATTAAAGAAGGTGACAGAGCTATAGATTGCTGATATGTTGAGTTTAACGGAAACATCAATTGGTACCAAGATAGTCGTCGGTCCATAGAGTTTCTGCAAAATCACGACATTATCTCGCCCCGAAACAATAACCTGAGTCAAATCAATCACATCTGTCCCAAAGAAACGGATGATATTGATATCATCAAAGTCATAACGATCACTGACAGGTTCCATACGAGTCCCAATCCACTGATTTCGGACAGCCCGAGGATTCAAATTATCTTCTTTGAATTGGATGAGGGCATAGCGATTCTTTTTCTTAACCTGTGAAAAATGGTTTATCATGACATAGGCCACACCCACTAGGATAGCAAGCACCACATAGATATTCCACATGGAAACCAGAAAAAGTGAGATCAAACAGATGGTCAAGACAAAATCACTCTTGGACTCCTTGTTAAAAAAGCGAACGGCCAACAAGGTCAAGACCAGAATGAAAATAAAACTGGTAATATCATTATTAAAGATGGTGATCAGGCCCAGAGTCAAAAGCAGGGCTTCCACCACTAAGAAAAAATTAAATTTGGTCATAAGGACCTCTCAAATAAAAGTATACAGGCTTCATTCTATCAAATTTTAAGGCAATTGACAAAAAGACCCAGTTTGAGCACCGACTAAGCAAGATAGAAAAGGGGCCGCAGAAAGCAAAAAAAGTGCCTCCATTACAGGAAACACCGTCTTTCATTCAAAAATCTTAATCGTCAGTTTCGTCCATCTTGCTATTTATGAGTTGCACCGTACTCCTGATTTCCTCCAGTATGACACGCTGCTCTGCCAACTCCTTCTCAATCTCAGCCAATTTTCTTTCAGTCTGACGACCTGACCGCACAAAAATATTATTGAGAGAGCTTGTTAACAAGCCCAGAGTGGCAATCCCACTAAACATAAGAACGACCGCAACGGCCTTACCTACCAATGTTCGAGGAACGATATCTCCATAACCTACTGTGGTAACCGTTGCTACAGACCACCAAATAGCATCAATAAAATTATGGTGCTCTACTCGGGCAATGACAGCACTACTGATAAGGATGATAATACTATTAACCGAAAGCAGAAAATAAAAGCCATTTCTGCGATTAATGCGATTGGAAATGTGCTTGAGCTTACTACTCAAACCAATTAAGCGAGAGAGTTTGGCCAAACGAGCAAAGCGTCCCACCCTTGAAAAACGAAGGAAGGTAAAGACTTCATTGTAGGGAATAATAGCCAACAAGTCCAAGACATGTGTTTTAACAAAAATTCGCTTACGAGGTGCCAAGGAGAAACGAATCGCATAATCAATGGCAAAGATGAGCGTTATAGACTGATCTATCACTCTGAAAGGTCGCCTTCCAATTGAAATTAATCCAACCAAATCAAAGATAACCAAGCCAATGGAAATCAGGGCCAGGACCGTCATGACGATATCGTAGGTAATGATATACCTTCTCAGTTTTCTACGGTTTCTCATAGCGTCTCTCCTATATGTGATGTCTTCATTATAAAAGAATCTCTGACCCCTGGCAAGCAGGCTTTTTAAGCTATCGACAAGAAGTCTAGATAACAAAAAAGAGAGATGAAATAACCTCTCTTTTTTTGTTACCTTAGTTATTTAAAACTACTGTAGCTCTGTGTGAGTAGCCTCTGTCGAGGTTTCAGTGCTTGAAGTTGTACTGTCAGTACTTGAGCTCGTCGATGACGAATGTGTCGTACTGCTTGAGCTTGACTGTAGGCTTGAACTTGCTGTTGCAACCGAAACATAGAGAATCACTGTACCATCAACACTTGTACCAGCTTGTGGATCTTGATAAAGGACCTCTGTACTGCTAGGAACCTTATCCTTGTCTAACTTAGCACCAGTATTATAGTCATGATACTCGATGCTACTACTTGAGATACTCTTACGATTCAAGGTTTGAACCGCTGTTGAAACCGTCAAACCAGTCACATCAGGCATGGTAACTGTCTTAGGAGTTGCCACACGGAACTTAATCTTAGCCTTACTATCCTTAGGATTGAAAGACTTGTTTTCCCCTGGACTTTGAGATAGGATTTCTCCCTCTTCAGCACTGTCGTCTTCGACATGCTGAATATCAATTTGGTCCTCAGAAACACCATAATTCGAAGTTAAGTCCTCAATGGCATCCTTATAGTTTTTACCCTTGTAGTCTTTCAAAGCGAAACCTTTACTACCAGAAGAAACATAGACATCAATGCTTGATCCTTCTTTTCGTGTAGTTCCAGCTGTAGGATCAGTCTTGATGACCTTGCCCGTATCGACAGAATCATCTTCCACTTCTTTGACTTCTCCTACCTTAAATCCAGCACCCTCAATTTTAGTCTGAGCTGTGGACAACTCTTGACCGACCACATTAGGCACCTGGACATTATCAGGATTGGTAAATACCAAATAGGCAAAGATGATAATACCAATAAAGACAAGTCCTAGGAAAACCTTGAGTAAGGTTGAGAAGAAATTCTTCTTTTTCTTCTTAGCTGGTGTCGTTTTTTTCCTTGGTTGTTTACTTGGAGCAGGTGTAGGCTCTGATGGCTCAGCAGCAACAGCCTTTTTCTCAAGGCTTGCTGATGGAACTGGATCAACCTTTGGCAAGGTCTTAGTATCCGTCATATCATCAAAGACTACCTTGGCATCGCGTCGATGACTAGGATGCAAACTCGTTACCAAGTCACGGCTCATTTCCAAAGTACTATTATAACGATTTTCTAGTTTTTTGGCTGTTGCTCGAATAACCACGTTTTCCAAGGCTTGGGGAACGTTACGGTTCTCTGCCAAAATCGATGGGAGTGGCTTTTGGAAATGTTGGAGTGCAATGGTTACTGCACTATCACCATCATAAGGAATATGACCTGTCAACATTTCAAAAAGCATAATACCCATAGCATAGATGTCGCTTTGGATAGTTGCTTTCGATCCACGAGCCTGCTCTGGTGAGAGGTAGTGGACAGACCCCAACATAGAGTTAGTTTGAGTTAGACTAGTCTCTGCAAAGGCAACCGCAATTCCGAAGTCTGTAACCTTGGCTGTACCGTCCTTAGTTAAAAGAACGTTTTGTGGCTTAAGGTCACGGTGGATAATGCCCTTTTGATGGGCAAGAGTCATGGCGGAAAGAACCTCCCCCATGATACGCACAACATCTTGGTTAGAAAGTGGCGCATGGTCTTGAATATATTTCTTCAAGTCCGAACCATCTACATACTCCATCACCAAAAACTGCTGGCCGTCTTCTTCGCCAATATCTCGGATAGCAACGATATTAGGATGACTGAGTTCTGCCATGGCACGCGCTTCACGCTGGAAACGCGCCACAGCCACCTGATCCGTTTGGTAATTGGTACGTAGCACCTTAATAGCTACTCTTTCATTATCCAGAATCAGGTCGTTAGCCAGATAAACATCCGCCATACCACCACGCCCGATAGACTTAAGGATTCGATAACGTCCAGCAAACAATTTGCCAACTTGGATCATTATCCTTCCTCACTTTCTATCTTAATGAGAGCAACGGTAATATTATCAAGACCACCTGCCTCATTGGCTGCAGCTACCAAACGACTCGTTTTTTCTTCGACGAAACCAGGGCTGTTGACAATATGAACAATCTGTTCAACTGAAATCATATTGGTCAAACCATCTGAATTAGCCAAAATATAGTCTCCTGGTTCCAATTGTTGGACACCAAGGTCAGCCTCAATCGGAGCAGCTTGCCCAATAGATTGCGTAATGATATTACGTTGTGGGTGAACTGCTGCTTCTTCTTCGGTCAACTGACCAGCCTTGATAAGAGCATTGACCAAAGAATGGTCATTCGTCAATTGCTTATACTCACCATTACGGATAAGGGCAATACGTGAATCCCCGACATGGGCGAAAATCACAGCATTATCAACAAAGGCAAGAACCTCGATAGTTGTTCCCATTCCCTTATATTCTTCGTTTTGGCCAAGTTCATAGATTTTACGATTTTCTGCATCAATGGCAGCAATCATCCAATCACGAATCTGACTCAACTCACTAAAATCAGTGTTAATCCAGTCACGACCAAGGTCAGTCACTGACATCTCACTGGCAATATTTCCAGCACGGTGTCCACCCATTCCGTCTGCAACAACGACAAGGGTAACACCAGCTTGGTTGACAAATTTATTAACAAAATCTTGGTTATTTGACCGTTTTTGGCCAATGTCCGTTAATAATGATATTTCCATAGTTTTCTTTCTGACTTGCGTCAGCATTTCCTCCTCTGTAACCCTAAGCTTTTTTACGCAACTGTGCGATGAAAAAACCATCAGTTAGATACTGTTCGGGGGTAATTGCCAAACAGCCATTGACCACGATGTCTTTACATGGATGGTCTAAGGCAACTTGCTCAAAATCAGGATGGCTCTCAAGAAAGGCTTGAATCACCTCTTGATTTTCTTCTGCTATGATGGTGCAAGTACTATATGTTATTATACCACCTTTTCGTAGGGTTTGACAAACGCTGGATAGGATATCCAACTGCACAGCCTTGAGGGACTCAAAGTCTTGGAGATCCTTGTTATATTTGATGTCAGGTTTCCGACGAATGAGCCCAATTCCTGAACAAGGTGCATCCACTAAAATCTTGTCAAAACTATCAGCCGGAAAGACTTGATGTACCTGACTAGCATCCAGTTTCTGTGTCTTAACCTTATCAGCTAGGCCAAGACGTTGGGCATTTTCTTCGATAAGGGCAAGCTTATGATCATAGAGGTCAAGCGCCGTCACATGTCCACTCGTCAAATAAGAGGCCATATGAACCGTCTTACCACCAGGTGCCGCACAGGCATCCAGGATTTCTTCCTCGCCTTGAATCCCTAAAGTTGGTGCAACCAGTTGACTGGTCTCATCCTGAATGGTCAACAAGCCCTCTTTAAAATAATCTGTCCCAGCAAAGTAACCTGAAGACTTAACAAGCCCGACTGGTGATAGGACTGAACGATCAGCCCCAGTGGTCTCCGCTATCTCTTTCAAACGTGACGCATCCGTTACACGTACACTAGCCTTATTTCTCACAAAGAGGCTTTGGAAAATAGCAAGGGCACGGTCTTCCCCGTACTGGTCGATAAGTTTTTTAACCAACCATACAGGTAGAGAATACTGAACAGAATAGCGTTTATTGACACGTTTAATCTGGCTTGGATCTGGCAAAGGGTGGCTAGATAGTTTACGAAGAACCGCATTTACCAGCTTCTCAGCACCCTTTTTATTGCCACGATTTTTGGCAATAGAAACGGCATCATTAACCACCGCATGGGCTGGAATCTTATCTAAATAGGCCAACTGATATAGACTCAAAAGTAATAAGTCATAAACCCAAGGTTCAAGCTTATCACGGTCCTCAATGACATGGGCTAGCATCCACTCCAAAGTAATCTTACGAGCCACGGTCCCATAGACAATTTCCGTCACCAAGGCCTTGTCCTTATCTGTCAGCTGCGACTTGCTCAGATGTACATTGAGAGCAATATTTGAGTAAGCCCCTTCCTGAAAGACTTCTTCTAAGACTTCAAGTGCCTGTCCACGGGCTGTTTTTTTCCAATCATTGGCCAAATGCATCACCTACTTCAAGATTGCGTCCGACCCCATTAAGGAAATCAGCAATAGCCATACGAGGTTTTCCTGCAGGTTGAACTGTCTTAAGCGAAATGGCTCCTTGACCAGTCGCAACTACCAAACTCTTCTTGGTTTTTTCAATAATATGACCCGCCTGTCCTTGACCTTCTGCCAAGTCCGCCTCATAAATTTTGAAACGTTTGCCATCAAGCAAGGTATGTGCCACAGGCCATGGGTACATACCACGGATTTGATTGAAGATGTCACGAGACGATTTATTCCAATCAAGACGCTCCTCTTCTGGACTAATATTTGGCGAAAACGTTACCTGACTGGCATCTTGAGGAACAGGTTTGATTTCGCCAGCAATATAGGCAGGCAAGGTCTCAAGCAAAAGGTCACGACCCAAGACGGCCAATTTTTCAAACATGGTACCAACATTATCCTCGTCAAGAATTGGCAAGGCCTTTTGGCTAACCATGTCACCAGCGTCCATCTCCTTGACCATTTCCATAATTGTCACACCTGCTTCTGCATCCCCATTGATAATGGCATAATGAATAGGTGCCCCACCACGGTATTTTGGCAGGAGTGAAGCGTGGACATTCACTGCAAAATCCATGCTATCAAGTAACTTGCTTGGCAAGAATTGTCCATAAGCCGCAGTAACAATTCCATCAGCACCAAGCGCCATAAGCTGTGCCATTTCCTCAGAACCTGACAACTTTTCAGGTTGATAAATTGGCAAGTCATGCGCCAAGGCAACTTCCTTGACCGGTGTCATGCGAATTTCTTTTTTACGGCCGACAGCACGGTCTGGTTGCGTCACCACAGCGACAATATCATAACGCTCATCGGTCAAAAGTCCTTCCAGCACTGTCGCTGAAAAGGCAGGCGTTCCCATAAATACTAATTTTGTCATATTCTTCCTTTTCTAGATTAGGTAAAATTCTGAGGTTCGTGATCAATAATCAAACGCAGGTCCTTGTTTTCAGGTTCCTGAGTCATGTCAAGAACCCTATTAAGCGTTTCTTCCAAGTTATCCTCAAAACGGTATTTGATAATAATCTGATAGTGATAAAGGTTATGTGTTCGGGCAATTGGCTTAGGCGTAGGCCCTAGGAAGGTCACCTTGTCTGACAGGTGCTCTCTTAAATAAGCCATAACCTCATAGCTCTTGCGAACCACAAACTCTTCATCCTTGTGAGAAAGCGTAATTCCTACCGTATAGAAATAGGGCGGATAGGCCAACTGACGGCGAATCCCCATCTCATAGGCGTAGAAACCTTCATAATCCTGTTGCTGTGCAAACCGAATGGCATAATGACTAGGATTATAGGTTTGAATAATAACTTCCCCTTCCTTGTCAGCACGACCAGCACGACCAGCCACCTGAGTCAAGAGTTGGAAGGTACGTTCAGCCGAACGAAAATCTGGTAAATTTAGCGACGTATCTGCATTCAAGACCCCTACCAAGGTAACATTTGGAAAATCCAAGCCCTTGGCAATCATCTGGGTTCCGAGCAAAATGTCGGCCTTACCACTTCCAAAGGCCTCCAAGAGTTTCTCGTGAGCCCCTTTCTTGCGTGTCGTATCAACATCCATACGAATCACTTTGGCTTCTGGCAAAAGTTCCGTCAATTGGTCATAAGCCTTCTGTGTCCCAGTCCCATAATAGCGAATCTGACGACTCTGACAGTTAGGGCAGACATGTGGTATCGCTTTTTGAAAATCACAATAGTGGCAATTCATGGTCTTGGTATCCATGTGTAAGGTTAGTGAAATATCACAGTTGGGACAATCATCCACATAGCCACAGTCACGACACATGACAAAAGAGGAATACCCACGACGATTTAACATCAATACGACTTGTTCCTTACGTGCCAAACGTTCCCTGATTTTTTCCAAAAGAGGTGGTGTAAAATCACTCGCCTCTTGACGGCCCACAAAATCCTTGAAGTCCACCACTTCCACCTGCGGAATTTTAGCATTAGGATTAGCCCTTTGTGTCAACTCAAGAAAATGGTAAACCCCTTTCTGAGCTCTCGCCCGAGTCTCAATAGATGGTGTTGCTGACCCAAGGACAAGCACGGCTCCATGACTCTTAGCCCTAAGCAAGGCCACATCTCTAGCATGGTAGCGAGGATTAGACTCCTGCTTATAAGTAGCCTCATGTTCCTCATCGATAATGATCGCGCCGATATTGTCCAAGGGAGCAAAGACAGCCGAACGCGCTCCTACGACAACCTTGGCCTGGCCTGACCTAACCTTTCTCCACTCGTCAAATTTCTCACCGTCTGACAAGCCTGAATGCATAATCGCCACCAAGTCCCCAAAACGCGAAATGAAACGATTGGTCATTTGGGGTGTCAAGGAAATCTCTGGTACCAAGACAATGGCCGTTTTCCCCATAGCCAAGGTCCTCTCGATAAGATGCAGATAGACCTCTGTCTTACCTGATCCCGTTACCCCTTCCAATAAGAATGGTTTGCCACCTTGGCTGATTTGGCGCATCATTTCTTCAACCGCATGCGCCTGTTGAACATTAAGCTCAAGAAAATCCGTCTTTTCTACCTTCTCAAAGTAGCTGTCGGCACGATTGACCTCAACTTCAGTGATGACCAAGGCACCAGCTTCAATGAAAAACTTAACCACATCTCGTGAAAAAAGCTTGTGGAGGTCTGCCACCTTCCCTAGATCACTCTTCTCTAGCAAGAAGTCTCGCAACTCCAATCGTTTCTTAGCCCTTTGCGAAATAGCCAAAGTCTCGAGAATACCCTTTTGAACACTATAATGCTTCTCAGTCTTAATATTCTGCTTATCTTTAGCAAGGTAATCAACCGTTACACGCCCAGACTGGACCAGACGAGGAATGGCTTGACGTTGTACCTCTGACAACTGCGAGAAAAGAATATGATTCTGCCCTTGAAGGAGAGTCTCTTTTTCCTCTTCACCCAGTTTATCAGTTGCCATGATAACCTTATCGTACTGCGAATTAAGGAGACCAGGTAGCATTGACTTCAAGATGGAAATCTTATAAGAAAAGACCGTATGTCGCATCTGATCAGCCAAATCCAGCTGTTCCTGATTAAGCACTGGCTCATAATCTAAAAGCTCAGCGATGGGTTTTAGTTCAGGAAAATCTCTTAAATTTTCCTGCTCTTCCAAGCCAATAATAAAACCTTGAAGTAAACGATTTCCTTTACCAAAAGGCACATGAACCCGCATACCGATGGCGATTTGTTCTTGCATGGCTTCCGGTACCAGGTAACTATAAGGTCTGTCCGTCTGCATCAGAGGAACGTCTACAATAATTTGTGCTACTAAAACCATAAATTTCCTCCTGTCACTTCCTTAAGACCAGTATCTTTCAAGCTCAAGAAAAGCTGAGCTCTTGATTATCATCATAAAGAAGGAAGCTGAGACACTATGCCTCAGCTCCCCTCTCCTCATAAACCAAAGCATGACTTTGATTTTAGATTTTATCGCCTTCTTCTTTTTCTTTAGCGATTTGTTCTTTGATTTTACGTTCTTCTTCCTCAGCAGCAAGACGTGCTTGAATCACTTTCAAACGTGCCAATTCACGTTTAGATTCTGGATCTGGGTGAATAGTCACATTTCCAGTTTCAATTTCTTCAAGGGCTTGAAGGGTTGGTTTTACTGACGTAAACTCTTGAGTTGGTTCAGCACCAGCGGCCAATTCATGGGCACGTTTTGCTTGCAAAATAACCAATGAATATTTTGAAGGCACTTTATCCAAAAGTTTGTCAATAGAGGGTTTCAACATCATAATTCTATACCTATTTCTAATTTATTTATCTGATAATTTCTTTTCTGAAATCATATTACGATAGCGGCCAATCACACGGTCAACACGGAAGTGTTCTGCTTCAATAACACGTTTGACACGTTCAGCAGCTAGAGGCACTTCGTCATTAACAATGGCATAATCGTATTCGCTCATAAGAGCAATTTCTTCACGCGCACGCTCGATACGTTGAGCAATAACTTCCTCAGAATCTGTCCCACGACCAACCAAACGCTCTTGAAGCTCGTTCAAATCCGGTGGTGTCAAAAAGATGAAGACAGCATCTGGGACCTTTTTCTTAACCTGAAGGGCACCTTGAACCTCGATTTCAAGGAAAACATCAATACCTTTATCCAAGGTTTCATTAACATAAGTCAAAGGTGTTCCGTAGTAGTTACCCACATACTCAGCATATTCCAACATTTGACCATTACGAATAAGCTCTTCAAATTCCTCACGCGAACGGAAGAAATAATCCTTTCCATCAACTTCACCAGGACGTTGAGCACGTGTGGTCATTGATACTGAGTATTCAAATTTGTGGTCAGGTGTTGAAAAAATCTCCTGACGAACAGTTCCTTTTCCGACACCAGAAGGCCCTGAAAAAACAATCAAAAGTCCACGTTCAGACATGTCTTCTCCTTAAACTAAGATTAAAAATCTTCTTATGACTCACCTTAAAAAAGAGAAAACAATCATCTCTTTTTTTGGCTTAGGGGTTGTTCAGTGATTAAGTTACAGCTCACTTTTCAGAGCATGCGTTTTTCCTTACTATTTTACCAATAAAAGCGACTTTTTTCAAGGTGAGGACACCATTAAAAAGAGTGAATCCTTTTTCCCAGTACTCACTCTTTTTAAACACTCTTTTAAACCAAACCAGTCAAGAGACCTTGCATGAATTCTTCTGAATGGAACTCACCAATATCATCAATTTTCTCACCAAAACCAATTAACTTAACTGGAATATCCAACTCTTGGCGAATGGCCAGAACCACACCACCCTTGGCACTACCATCCAACTTAGTCAAGACAAGACCTGTAAGAGGTGTGATTTTTGAAAATTCCTTGGCCTGACTAAGCGCATTTTGACCTGTTGAGGCATCCAAGGCCAAGAGGGTTTCATGAGGTGCTTCTGGAACCACACGTTTGATAATACGACCAATCTTTTCAAGCTCTGCCATAAGATTGTCTTTATTTTGCAAACGACCCGCAGTATCAATCATAAGGACATCAACTCCTTCAGCAAGGGCCTTTTCCATACCGTCAAAGACCACTGAAGCTGGGTCAGCCTTCTCAGCACCAGTCACTACTGGCACATCAACACGACGCCCCCACTCAACCAACTGAGCGACAGCTCCCGCACGGAAGGTATCAGCAGCTACCAACATAACTTTTTTGCCTTCTTGTTTGTATTTATGCGCCAACTTACCGATAGACGTTGTCTTACCAACCCCGTTGACACCAACGAAAAGCATGACTGTCAAACCATCTTGGAAATTAATCTGCTCCTTGTAGACATCATCCTTCTCGTAGATATCCACAAGTTTTTCGATAATCAAGCGTTGCAAATCTTCAGTCTTTTTGACATTTTCAAGGCGGGCTTCATAGCGCAAGTCTTCCGTTAATTGCGTGGCAACATTAACCCCAACATCGGAAAGAATCAGCATTTCTTCCAATTCTTCGAAGAACTCCTCATCAACACGACGGAAATTCGCAAAGAATTCATTCAAGCGGGCAGCAAAACCTGTTCGCGTCTTCTTAAGGGTACGATTGTATTTTTCTTGTTCTGTTTCAGTTTTTAAAGCCTGAACTTCTTCAGGTTTTTCCTCAACTTTACGGGTTTGAACAGCCTCAAAAGTAACCGTTTCACCTTTTTCTGCAGCAGCAGCTACCTGAGCCTTTTTAGCATAGTAATCAGCCATGACATCCGCAAAGTGGTTATCCACAGCGACTTGGCTTTCTTCTGACTCTGATACGCCCTCTGCTTCGCTTGAGGCCTGATCATCAACAGATAGGTCCTCATCAGACGCTACTTCACTTTCTTCTGTCACTGTAGATTCGCTTTCTTCAGCAGATTCTGTAGACGAAATCTCTTCTACTTGAGTCTCTGACTCACTGAGCTGTTCTGTTTGACTTTGGCTTGTCCCTTCACTTGATGACAAGTCTTGATTATCAAGAGACTCAGTTTCTGAAATTTCCTGATTTGCTACAGTCTCCTGTGACTGGTTTTCCTCTTGTCCAAATAATCGATCAAATAGACCCATTTGGTTCTCCTTATTTCTCTAGAATATATTTGTGGATGGCCTCAGCCACTCCAGATTCCTCATTAGTTTTTGTCGTTACTGCCTTGGCAACAGCCTTAACCTTAGGAACAGCATTTGCCATAGCCACACCTAGACCAGCCCACTCCAACATGGTCAAGTCATTTTCCTCATCTCCCATAGCCATAACCTGACTTTTATCAAGGGCAAGATAATCAGACAAAAGTTTCAAGCCTACAGCTTTATGAACCCCTTTGGGCATAACCTCAAGGATAATTTCACGAGACTTAAAAACTTCAAAATTCTGGTATAGCTGTTTAGGTAGTTTTTGAATTTGAGCATCCAAAAACGCTTCCTCACAGACCGTAACTACCTTATTATAGACGATATTTTCAGGAATGTCATCAATACTCTCCACATCAACGAAGGTCAAGGTAGGATTAGCCTGACGATAGAGAGAATGATTGCCTTTACTTGGCACACCATAGACAATGCCATCACTGATAACATCCATAGGAAGCCCTAGAGGTTCAAAGACAGCATAAATCTGCTTTAAATCTTCTCGACTCATTTCTTTCTTTATGAGGATATCCCCATTATTACGCTGAACCAAGCCACCATTGAAGGTCACACTATAGTGCTTATCATCCAACAAGCCCAAATCTTCCAAGATATGAGTAATAGCTGGCAGAGGACGACCAGTCGTAATGACCACATGAACTCCCTTAGCTTCTGCCGCCTTCAGAGCAGCTCTATTTTCAGCTGTTACTTGCTTATCCTTAGTAAAGAGGGTCCCATCTAGGTCCAAGGCCAATAATTTAATCTCAGACATCTGAGCCCACCAATCCTTCCATGTAGTCAAAGACTGCACCATCTTTATGGTGGCCAATCACCTCATCTGCCACTGCCTTAATCTCATCACGCGCATTTTCCGTAGCAACCGCACGCCCTGCGAAGGTCAACATCTCCATATCATTGAGATTATCACCAAAGGCTACAACATCTGAAGCTTGACGCCCCAACTCTTGACAAAGATGGTAAAGACCAAAGCCCTTATCCACACCTTTAAGGATAATATCCATAGAATCAAAGCCAGTTGTCACAGCTGTCATATCCTCAAAAATCGTGTTG
>ERZ827363.2459-NODE-2459-length-15813-cov-22.899416_pt1 | contig 15813 bp, 14 predicted proteins | sample MGYA00519776_ERZ827363 | MGnify/ENA primary metagenome ERZ827363 (study PRJEB31778, sample SAMEA3449288) | human gut metagenome | biome: human gut; feature: human-associated habitat; material: faeces | place: United Kingdom | collected 2010/2012 ...
GCCGGAGCGTCCGCAGACGCTCCGGCATTGCTCTATTAAAAATAATTTTTCCGCTGAATATGCCCAAAGCGCACGCGGCGGGCATTTCAAATCGTCCCACATAAACGGCAAAAGCCCCGCAGGGCGGTATGCTCTGCGAGGCTTTTGTCCATAGGGAAGGAGGCGTAATAAAGAAAGGACGAATCAGAAATCCACCTCGGTATCGTAGTAGCAGCACTTGAGCAGCTTCTCCATCTCCTCCTGGCTGGGCTGGCGGGGGTTGGAGCCGGTGCAGGCGTCGGCGATGGCGTTCTTGGCGATCTCGGGCAGACGCTCCAGGAACACATTCTCCGGCACAAAGCCCTGCTCAGTGGGGTAGGAGTCCGGGCCGTAGTGCTGGATGCAGTGGGGGATGTTCAGCGCATCGTTCATGCCGCGCAGATAGTCGATAAGCAGCTTGACCTTCTCGTCATCGTTTGCGCCGCCCAGCTTCATCTCGTCTGCGATGACGCCGTAGCGCTTCTTGGCCTCCGGGTCTTTGGCGTTGAAGGCGATGACCTTGGGCAGGTACATGGCGTTGGCCGCACCGTGGATGATGTGTGCGCCGTAGTCTGCAAAGGCAGCGCCGGTCTTGTGTGCCATGGAGTGCACGATGCCCAGCAGTGCGTTGGAGAAAGCCATACCGGCAAGGCACTGGGCGTTGTGCATGGAGTCGCGCTTGGACATATCGCCATTGTAGCTGTCCACCAGATCACCCTGGATCATGCGGATGGCGAAGATGGCCAGCGGATCGGTGTAGTCGCAGTGTGCGGTGGAAACATAAGCCTCCACGGCATGGGTCATGGCGTCCATACCGGTGTGGGCAACCAGCTTCTTGGGCATGGTCTCAGCCAGATCCGGGTCAACGATGGCCACGTCCGGGGTGATCTCGAAGTCCGCGATGGGGTACTTGATGCCCTTCTGGTAGTCGGTGATGATGGAGAAGGCGGTCACCTCGGTGGCAGTGCCGGAGGTGGAGGAAATGGCGCAGAAGTGTGCCTTGCGGCGCAGCGGCGGGATGCCGAACACCTTGCACATCTCCTCAAAGGTGATCTCGGGGTACTCGTACTTGATCCACATGGCCTTGGCTGCATCGATGGGAGAGCCGCCGCCCATGGCAATGATCCAGTCGGGCTCAAACTTCAGCATGGCCTCAGCACCGCGCATGACGGTCTCCACGGAAGGATCGGGTTCGATGCCCTCGAACAGCTCCACTTCCATGCCGGCTTCCTTCAGGTACTCCACGGCACGATCCAGGAAGCCGAAACGCTTCATGGAGCCGCCGCCGACACAGATCATTGCCTTTTTTCCGGTGAAGGACTTCAGCGCTTCCAGAGCGCCCTTGCCATGGTACAGATCACGGGGCAGAGTAAAACGAGCCATAATACAAAACCTCCAAAAATAGTACGGCACACGCAGCGCTGTGCCATATTTCATTATTATGTTAATTATATAACAATTTGGAGGCAGCTTCAATTGACGTACCGGAAGAAAAAGTCGTTCTATTTTGGGCGGTTTCTACAAGCAGTAGGATGCAACAGCTCCCTGCCCTGAAAAAAGCGCAAAAAAACACCCCGAAGTCCTAAGACTTCGAGGTGCTTGCCTTTGGAGCTGCTATCCAGATTCGAACTGGAGACCTCATCCTTACCAAGGATGCGCTCTACCAACTGAGCTATAGCAGCAAATGGCGACCCGGATCGGGCTCGAACCGACGACCCCCAGCGTGACAGGCTGGTGCTCTAACCAACTGAGCTACCGGGCCATGATCGCTCAAGTTCGTGCGGCATCTTACCGCGGGAACGTGCTCTATTATATCGGAAAGTCGGTCTGTTGTCAAGCACAAATTTGCGGAAAATGCAATTTTTTGCAAAAGCGGGTAAAGGTGGGCTGTTTGGAGCGCTGAGACGATTTTAAATGGCTTCCGCTTCGCTCTAGCCATCTTCAGCGGAAAAAATATTTTAAATTTCGCGTTTGTCGCGCTCTGCGGAGCGCTCCAAACGCTATTTTCACGGGAGGAGTCGTGGCGGGAAACGGCAGCTGCTGCGCTTGCTCCCCGGGGGGAGCTGTCGCGCAGCCCCTTTTTCGTGGCTCCAGCGCGTCGAAATCGCTGTGACCTTGCTGTGCTGAACGCACAGCATTTGCTGCGCAAACCGGTCTGCGACTTGAAAGCCCCACTGGGGCTTTCATGCCTTGCAGGCACCGCCGCACTTTTCTTCTCTTTTGGTGTCAAAAGAGAACATCCCCGGCAGCCGCCTCTTGCCCAGCGGAGCGTCTTTACACTCCGCTGGCGACTGAGGAAGCAAAAAAACAAAACGCACAAGTTCCGAAGAACCTGTGCGTTATGGCAGGGGTAGTAAGTTTCGAACTCACGGCACGCGGTTTTGGAGACCGCTGCTCTACCAGCTGAGCTATACCCCTATATACATTCGCTGAATGCTTGATTATTATAGCCGATGCAACGGGGAATGTCAAGCCTTATTTTTACTTATTCTCATTTTTCGCGCCGCCGCAGCTGCAGCAGCTCTCCTGCGCGGCGGAATCCGGCGCAGGCAGTTGGCTTGCCAGCTGTTCCAGCGTAACGCTGTCGATATACTGGTTGATCACCTCGTCCAGCCCCGCCCAGAACGGCAGGGTGAAGCACTGCTCGGACATGGGGCATTCGTTGGTCACGCTGCCAAGGCACGGAATGGGCGCTACGCTGCCCTCGATGGCGCGCAGGATCTCGCCGGCGGTGTAGTCGGCGGGATCTTTTGTCAGGCGGTAGCCGCCCTGACTGCCCCGCTCGCTCTTGACCAGCCCCACCCGCGCCAGCGGGGTGACGATCTGTTCCAGATATTTCAGGCTCAGGTTCTGCCGCTCACTGATCTCCTTCAGGCTGACGGTGGTGCCCGGCGCATAGCGCGCCAGCTCCGCCATCAGGCGCAGGGCGTAGCGGCTCTTGGTGGAAAATTTCATGGTAGTCCTCTCCTTGTTGCAGTTTATAGTATAGCACGTTACTCGGATTTTGCAAAGGAGAAACCTCTTGTGCAAACAAAAAAGGTCTGTTATCATAGGATGGAACAGAACCTATCTTTGAGGAGTGAGAGTATGACAGAAAAGATCACCGCCGCAGACGCCATCCGTCTGCTGGATACCGGCAAGGCTGTCGCAGTGGATGTGCGCGAGCCGGACGAATACGCCGTTGGGCACATCCCGGGGGCAAAGCTGCTGCCGCTGGGGCAGGTCATCGACCGCGCCGCCGAGGTGCTGCCGGACAAAAACGCCCTGTGGCTGGTGTACTGCCGCACCGGACGCCGCAGCGCCGACGCTGTGCAGAAGCTGGAAGCCCTTGGCTACACCCACCTGCGGGACCTTGGCGGCATTTTAAGCTGGCCCTACGAGATCGAGGGCGATTTTGAGGGGCATTTTTAAGGTTATATACTTTATAAGAAGCACAAACCCATACCAGAAAGGAAACCATGCCATGTCGTTTCACGCAAAAGAGTTCGCGGGCAGTCACTGCGGCTGCCGTTACCAGCAGGATTACCGCCCTACTTTAGGTCGGGACGGCAAAAAGGAATCCGGCACGCTGGAGGTCATCAAGTTCTACTACGATGGCGCTATCCGCTTTGAGCAGCACTGCTATGGCGAGGCTGCCACCTTTGTGTTCGGCGTGTGGGCGTCCGGCATGGATGAGGACGGCACGCTGCACTGGGTACTGCCGGACCGCCGCAAGAGCTATTACGACGAAAGCTATCTGCCCAAAAAGCTGGACCGGGTGGACGAAGCCGGAAACCTGTACTTTGACGGCGGCATCTTCCCGTGGAAGCTGGCGGACGACTTTGCCGAGGATAAGCGCTGGGGCTACCCCAAGTGGAAGGTGGCGCTGGGTAAACTGACCGGAAAGGGCAAAAAAGGTGACTGAATCACGAAAATCCAGTATTCATATTGACATACTAGGGAATGATATGGTATAACTTATCCGTTGAAAGGATTCCGCATCTGCACAGGGCATTCAAGGCTCCTGCAGACGCGTTCAATAAGAAAGGATCATTCCTATGGAAAACATGGAAAAAGTGGTTTATCTGGATAATGCTGCCACCACTCCCTGTGCTCCCGAGGCACTGGAAATGATGGTCAAAGCCCTGAGCGGTGCCTGCGGCAACCCCAGCAGCCATTACAGCATCGGCTATGAGGCAAAGGAATTCGTGGACACCGGCCGTGCGCAGGTGGCAAAGGCCATCAATGCAAGTCCGGCTGAGCTCTTCTTTACCAGCTGCGGCTCCGAGGCCGACAACTGGGCCGTAAAGGGCACCGCCTTTACCAAGGCACGCCAGAACAAAAAGCACCTCATCACCAGCGCTTTTGAGCATCATGCCATCATGCACAGCATGGCTGCACTGGAGCGCATGGGCTTTGAGGTGACCTATATCCGTCCCACCTCTGAGGGCTACATCCGCCCCGAGGACGTGGAGGCTGCCATCCGTCCCGACACCGCACTGGTCAGCATCATGATGGCCAACAACGAGATCGGCACCATCCAGCCCATCAAGGAGATCGCCGAGATTGCCCACAAGCATGGCGTGTGGATGCACACCGATGCGGTGCAGGCTGTGGGTGCCATCCCCGTGGATGTGAAGGAGCTGGGCGTGGATATGCTGTCCATGAGCGCCCACAAGTTCAATGGCCCCAAGGGCATGGGTGCACTGTACTGCCGTAAGGGCGTATGGCCCCAGAACTTGATCGATGGCGGCAGTCAGGAGGCCCGCCACCGTGCAGGCACCGAGAACGTGGCCGGCATTGCTGCCATGGGCAAGGCACTGGAGATCGCCACAGCGCATCTGGATGAGCGCATGGCCCACGAGAGCGAGCTGCGCGATTACGTCATCGACCGCATCCTCAAGAACATCCCGGAAGCCCGCCTGAACGGCGGCCGCAGTCCCCGTCTGCCCAACAATGTGAACATCAGCTTCCCGGGTCTGGAGGGCGAGACCATTCTGCTGGATCTGGATATGCACGGCATCTGCGCCTCTACCGGCTCTGCCTGCAACTCCGACAGTCTAGACCCCAGCCATGTGCTGCTGAGCATCGGCCTGCCGGAGGAGATCGGTCACGGTTCCATGCGGTTCACCTTTGGCCCGCAGAACACCATGGAAGAAGCAAAATATCTGTGTGACGTGCTGGAGGAGGTCATTCCCCGCCGCCGCGCTATGAGTTGTATGTGGCTGCAGGGTCAGAACAAGGCCCGCCAGTTCAGCCTGAAGGGAGAACAGTAATTATGGCAAGTATGTATAGTGCCAAGGTCATGGAGCATTTCGCAAATCCGCACAACGTAGGTGAGCTGCCCGATGCAAACGGCGTGGGTGAAGTGGGCAATCCCAAGTGCGGCGACATCATGCGCATGTACCTGAAGATTGAGAACAATGTGATCGTGGACGTCAAGTTCCTCACCTTTGGCTGCGGCGCAGCCATTGCCACCAGCAGCATGGCCACCGACCTGATCAAGGGCAAGACCGTGGATGAGGCGCTGAAGCTGACCAACAAGGCCGTTGTGGAGGCGCTGGAAGGTCTGCCCCCGGTCAAGGTGCACTGCTCTGTTCTGGCTGAGCAGGCCGTCAAGGCTGCTCTGTCCGACTACTACCGCCGTCAGGGCATCGACCCGGAACCCATCGTGGGCAAACTGGAAGAGGATTGCGAGCACTGCGAGAGCTGCGGCAACTGATCCTGACAGTATCCTAAGCAAAAAAGAGGACACCGCTTCGTGCGGTGTCCTTTTTTGCATCCCCACTTGTGAAAAAAGGGGTTCAGAAACGCCCGCAGGCGTTTCTGAACCCCAAAAAATCAAATCGTTTTCCGCGCCTTACACCCCGCCGTGACGGCGCTGCTCGGCGGCAAGCTCCTGCTGCAAAGCGGCCTTGCGGTGATCCAGCAGCAGATCCTTGTTGTACTTGAAATACCGTTCGCAGCCGTTCTCGGTGAGGAACTGGTGAGAGGCGGGGTTCACCGTAAGTTCGGTGACAAACACCACCATCTCCTGACTTTCCGCAAAAGCCTGCTCCATAAAGTCGAAGGCGGCTTCCAGCGCAGCAGCGGCGGTCTTTTGGGCGGCTTCGCGCTGGTCCGCCAGGGCACGGAACTGACCGCGCAGCAGGTCGAAGGCCTCCTGCGTACCGGCGGCGTTGGCGCGGCGCAGTTCGCCCTCCCACTGGCGCAGCGCGGCCTGCACCTGCAGACGGTTGGTCAGCTCTGCCTTGCCCAGCAGCCCGGCATCGCGCTTTTGCTGGGTCTCGGCCTCGTAGTCCTTGATCTGCTGGCTGAACAGTTCCGCAGAGCCGTCCGGGATATCCTCCGGCAGGGTAGCCAGCGCCTTTTTGGTCTCCCGCAAAAAGGCGTAGCAGGCATCGGCCACGGCATCCGCCTGCAAAGAGGCGGCAAAGCGGGTGTCCAGCCCCGCCAGCAGCAGACTGACAAGGCTGAGCCGCTCGTCAAAGGGAGCCTGCAGCAGCCGTGCGAACACGGCGGGCTTTGCCTGCCCGGCAAGAATTTCCTCCACGCCGTAGTCGTCCCGGTACTTGTAGTACAGGTCCAGATAGGCCGAGAAGTCCTCGGCGATCTTCGGGTGCTGGATGTATTCCCGGATCAGCTCCTCATCTGCCTGCAAGCCCAGTGCTTCGTAGGTGTCCAGCAGGTTGGAAAGATCCTCCCAGCCGCGGGCGGTGACGAACTGGGTGCCGTCCACGTCCGCGTTGATCTGGTAGAAGTTCTGGGGATGCAGTTCCAGATAACTCAGGATGGCGCTGTGGATATGGGCGGCGCGGGCGTAGTCCTTCCACACCGGCAGGTCGGGCTCGATATCCATGCGGCGCACGCGGTCAAGGGTTACGATGTCAAAATCCCGGACGGATTTGTTGTACTCCGGCGGGTTGCCTGCCGCCACGATGACCCAGCCCGCAGGCACAGCCTGATTGCCAAAGGTCTTGCACTGCAAAAATTGCAGCATGGTGGGGGCAAGCGTCTCGGACACGCAGTTGATCTCGTCGATGAACAGAATGCCCTCCGAAAGGCCGGTGGCCTCCATTTTAGCGTAGATGCTGGCAATGATTTCGCTCATGGTGTACTCGGTCACCGACACGTCCTTATCGCCGTAGTGGCGCTGCCGGATAAAGGGCAGACCCACGGCGCTCTGCCGGGTGTGGTGGGTAATGGTGTAGGCCACCAGTGCCACCCCGCACTCCCGGGCCACCTGCTCCATCACCTGCGTTTTGCCAATGCCCGGAGGGCCCATCAGCAGGATGGGGCGCTGCCGGATGGCGGGAATGGCGTATTCGCCCAGCGCATCCTTGGCAAGGTAAGCTTTTACGGTATGCTCGATCTCTTCCTTAGCACGTTTGATGTTCATAATATTTCCCCCTCTTGTCAGGAGTTGTTCAGCTCGCGGTACAGGTCGTCCTCCTCAGCCAGAGCGTCCGCAAGGGCGCTGGCCGGGCGGGCTGCCGCACCGGTAAATTCTTCTTCGTCCAGTACCACCTTCATCGCCCACGGCGGCACGTTGGCATCGTCGAACCGCTCCCCCAAAAACAGAAAGGCGGTATCGTAGCCGGGACGCCGCGCCGGGTAGGTGCCCATGCCGTCGGTGAAGTACAGCAGGCCGCGCAGGTTGGAAAACTTCTTTTCGGCGCAAAGCTGATCCACATATGCAAAGGCCGGACGGAAGTCCGTTCCGCCGCCGCCCCGCAGCTCAAAGTGGTTCATGGCATGGATGAGTTCATCCTCGTTGCGGATGAGGATATCCTGCCGCACGGCGTTGTCGGCCTGAATAAGGTGCAAATTCATGCGGTGAAAAAAGTTTTCCCGTCCTTTCAGCAGGGTGTAGGTCTCAGCCAGAAAGGCGCGCACCAGCTCGCCGGAGGTGGAGTAGCTGGTATCAATGACCAATGCCAGCTCCTCGATTTTTTTGCTTTCCCGGCTTTCCAGCGGCTCGATCAGGGGCAGGTTGCCGTACACCGAAAGGCCGTAGGTGTAGAAGTTCAGATCGAACTCGTCCGGGTCCAGTTTTACCTCCTCGCGCAGGACGCAGAACCGGCGCAGAAAGTCCTTGTAGCTGCGGCGGCTGCGGTTGGCGGCCTTCACCTGCTGCTTTAAGGCATCGGCACCCTCGCCCGCCTCTTTATCCCGCAGGTCCAGCTCGGTCTGCATCCGCTCGCCGATCTTCTGCCACGTTTTCTGCGGCAGAGGGGTGGGCATCTGCTGGGGCTGCTCCGGGGCATCCTTCGGCCACAGGCGGTGGTCGTCGGTGACAAATTCCCGCTCCAGCTGCCGCAGCACGCCGGGCGTCTGCCGGGTGAGCCAGCGGTACACCGGCGCTGCCGCCACCACCTTTTCCTCAGCGGTGATCTGCTGGTAGGCGTTCTGTCGCACATAGGTGAGCGGGCGCATCACGCTTTTGCGCTGTAAGCTGTCAATGACGTTTTCCACCGCGATATCACACGCAAGGCTCCACAGCTGCGGCTCGCGGTGGCCTTTCAGCCACAAATGCCGGAATACGCAGTGGAATATTGTGTGCAGATACAACCGATTGAGATATTTCGGGTTCTCCTGATAAAGCTGCAGCAGGCGCTGTGGCTGATAATACAGGGTCTGTCCGTCCGTAGCCAGCACCCGGCAGCGCTCGTCCGGGGCGGGGTTCAGGGCGCTGAGTGCCATATCCAGAAACCGGAAGTCCAGATACAGCCCGCTGCGCACCACCGCCAGCACCTCGCCACCCATGCGTGCCTGCCACTCCTCGTGGGTCTCCGGCCGCTGGGATTGGAAGGGCTTGCGGGGGTCGAAAAATTTTTCCTTTGGCAACGTGTGGTCACCTCTCAAAAATCAAAATCGTACCGCTGCTTTTTGGACTGGGGAGCATATTTTTTGTGCTCCGCATCTGCCAACAGGGCGGCAGCAGCGGCGTTTTCTGCCTTGGCGGCAAGGGCGGCGGCAGACGCAAAAGCGGCTTTATCCAGCACGTCCAGCGCCAGCAGGGCGCGGATGCTGTCGGTGTCCTGCGCCTTTAAAAGGCGGGCGAACACCCGGTCGGTGTTGGCTGCCAGAAACGCCCGGTAGTGCCCGGCGGCAGCTTCGGTCAGCTGCCACGGGTACCGCAGGCGGGCAAAGCAGAGCATGGCCATAATGGCGGCGTCATCGGCATCGTGCCCCTGCGGGAAGATGGCATCATATTCTGCGGGGAGGAATTTATTGTCGAGAAAACACTGTCTGTAATGGTATCCCTGCCCGGAAAAGGTGTGCAGCAGGATGTGGGCGGGGGTCTCCTCGATGTCCTCCCAGTAGGCAGGGTACCACAGCGCCGCCAGCGGCGCGGGGGCGTCGGCGGGCCAGAACTGCGCCTGCACGGCCTCGGTGATGTTGTTCACCAGTGCAAACAGCCCAGTGGGCTGCTCCGGTGCGGCCTGCACCCGCAGGGTCTCCAGCGCAAAGCAGTTCAGAAACACATCACTGCCCACGGTCAGTCCCCCGCTGCCCACCGTGAGCAGGCGCAGGCTGCGGCAGTTGTAAAAGGCGCAGCTGCCGATGACCTGTACGCTGTCCGGCAGGGTGGCTTCCTCCAAAAAGCTGCCGCACACCGGGTGCAGTTCCTCCTCGTCCGCAGCCGGGGCATCGAGGTCAAAATCGTACCGACGGGCGGGCTTTTGCCCCACCGTCTGCCCGAACGCCCGGGTCAGCCGCACCGTATCGTCTGCGCCTACTGCATAGCGGCACAGGGCATCCGGCGCAGGCAGGCTGCGGGGCTTTTCGGAAAAGCAGTAGTCGCCCAGCTCGGTCAGGGCAAAACTGCCGCCCGCCGGGGCGGGCAGAGTGCCCGGCAGCGCCACGCAGGGCGCTGTGCCGTACACCCGCACCAGCCGTGCCGTCTGTGCCGAAAGGGGCAAGATATCCAATATCAGTTCATTTGCCTGTTCCACCATGCTGCGACCTCGTTTTTCTGCATTTCATTCAGCTTTCAGTATACCGCGAACAGGGGGTGATTGTCCAGTGCAGAGAAAGATTTGAACGGGTCTGTGCAGCGGGGCGCGGCACCCGGCAGCTCTGCCGGTACTCCCCTTTTGTCACATCTCGTTCAAGTTCTCTGCCCCGCCGGTGCTGTTAAACGAAATTGCCGTATAAAACAAAAAAGACAGCTATCAAAAGCTGTCTTTTTTGTGGTGCAGGAATGCAATCCAAATCCGAACCATTTCCCTTTGATGCGGCTTTTGCCGCTTCTCCAAAGGTGACGGTCTGTGTTCCTTCTTTATAATTGAAGGTTATCAAAACCTTATCGTCATACAGGTAAATCGCATTGATGAAGGTATCCACCAGTGTCTGCCGCTGGTCTTTCAGGCGCATGTCCAGCTTGCGGAACCGCAGCAGCCATCGCAATCCAACTTTTGATCGTTTGCAACATCGTTGAATTGCATATCGCAAATATGCTGTTTTCGTGTTGCACTATTTTCTTAACTTGCGAGAAAAATCACAGCAGTGCGTTTTCCAGATCGCTCAGCATTTCGCTCAGTGCCTGAATGCCGCCCTCTGCGGTGTACCAGACATTCGGGTGTGCCAGATAAACGACGTGGCCGTTCTTGTAAGCATCCGTGCTCTTGACCAGCTCGTTTTCCAGGATCTCCTGTGCCATCTGCGCGCCATCGGTGCCAATGGCTGCATCGCGGTCCATGGCGAAGATGTAGTCGGGGTTCTTGTCCACAATGAACTCGAAGGAAGCCTCGTTGCCGTGGGTCGAAGTGTCGATATTGGCATCTACGCCGATATTCTCAAAGCCGATCTCCTTGCCGATGATGGAGCAGCGGCCATCGTTGCCCAGAACATTGAAGCTGCCGCTGGTGGTCATGCCGACGATGGCAGTCTTGCCCTCCGCAAAGGCTTTCAGGGCGTCGATGCGGCTGTCAAAGTCCGCCATCAGGCTTTCCACCTGATCTTCCAGACCAAAGATAGAAGCGATGGTCATGGCGTTTTCACGGGTGCTTTCCACAACGCCCTTTTCGGCATCGGTCGCAAGGAAAACGACGGGTGCGATCTCGCACAGAGCATCATAGGATTTGGACAGGCGTCCGCCGATAAAGATGATGTCCGGCTCACAGGCCATGACCGCTTCCATATCGGCCTCCTTGATGTTGCCAAGGTTCGCAATGCTTTCATTGGTGACATAGCTCTGAAGATAGTCCAGAGAGGTGGATGCCGTGCCGACCACACGGTCGCCAACGCCCAGTTCATCCAGAATGTCCAGAGAAGCAAGGTCGAGGATGGCGATGCGCTGCGGGTCAAAGGGCACTTCCACATCTACCAGTTCCTTTGCACCGTTGAACGCCTTGATGGTCACCGACTTCGGTGCAGCTTCCGAAGAGGCTGCGGCTTCGCTGGATGCTGCCACAGAGGACACCACAGAGCTTGCCGTGGAGGAGGAAGCGCCGCAGGCGGCGAGAACACCCGCTGCACTCACAGCGGCCATAGCGGTCAAAAACGAACGACGAGAAATTTTCTTCATAAGAATGCTCCTTTTTAAAAAGTACTGAAATCAATAATATATCGACAAAGGCTTGCCTTCGATCTGCATGATCTCAAAGTCTACCTTGTAGATATCGGACAGGTTTTCTTTGGTGATCACTTCCTGCACGGTGCCAAACTTTGCGATTTTTCCATCCACAAAGGCACAGATGTAGTCGGAATAAAACGCAGCATAGTTGATCTCGTGCAGAACAAGGATCACCGTCTTGCCCAGCTCATCGCACAGGCGGCGGACGATGCGCATGAGGTTGGTTGCGTGGTAAATATCCAGATTGTTGGTCGGTTCATCCAGCAGGATATACTCGGTATCCTGCGCAATGACCATGGCAATATAGGCACGCTGCCGCTGACCGCCGGACAGTTCATCGATGAACTGCTCCTCAAAATCGCCCAGTTCCATGTAGGCAATGGCACGGTCAATGATCTCGTTGTCCTCTTGGGTCAGCCGCCCGCCGGAGTACGGAAAGCGGCCAAATGCAACCAGCTCCCGGACGGTCAGCTTCATCTGGACATTGTTGGCTTGGGTCAGGATGGCGAGCCGCTTGCTCAGCTCCCGGCTTTTCCAGCGCGTGATCTCCGTCCCCTCAAAATCCACAATTCCGCTGTCCCGTGCGATCAGGCGGGACAACATTCCCATCACGGTGGATTTTCCCGCACCGTTCGGACCGATAAGGGAAAGGACTTTGCCTTTCGGAATCTCAAAACTCACGCCATCGACAACGGCTTTGCCATCGTAGCGTTTGGTGATCTCTTTTACAAACATGGTGTTATGCCTTTCTCTGGGTGAGCAGCAGATACAGGAAATACACGCCGCCGCCCACGGTGATGAACACGCTGACCGGAACCGAGTAAACGAACACCCGTTCCACCAGAAGCTGTCCGCCGATCAGAACGACCATACCGAACAAAACAGAGCCGGTGATGAGCTGGCTGTGCCGGTAGGTGCGCAGGAACTGCCGGGAAAGGTTGGCAATGATAAGCCCCAGAAATGCCAGCGGCCCGACCATAGCGGTGGCTGTTGCAATGTACAGTGTGACCCCCAGCAGCAGCCGGCGGATGCAGCGGTCATAGTCCACGCCCAGATTGATGGCCTGATCTTTGCCCAGTGTCAGAACGTCCAGCAGCGCAAGCTCCTTTCGGAGGGCAAAGGCGACCAGCGCCAGAACCGCAACGGACAGTACCAGAATCGCCGAATTGACATTGGAAAAGCTGGCAACCAGATCCGTCAGCAGCGTGTCGTACTCGTTGGGGTCCATCACACGGGTCAAGGTCGTCTGGATGCTGGAAAAGAACGAGGTCAGCACCGTGCCGATAAGCAGAACGTACAGAACATTGTGGTTCGTTTTCTGGAACAAATAGCTGTAAATTACGGTGGCAACAGCGCCCATAATGGCAAGGTCTACCGCAAAGGCTGCGTTGGCATTGACCGCCAGAAAGCTGCCCGAACCCGCCACAAAGAACACCGCTGTGTGGATCAGCGAATAAAGCTGGTCCATACCCAGCAGGCAGGGCGTGACGATGGTGTTGTTGATGATGGACTGAAACACGATGGAAGCACTTCCAATGGCAAATGCCGTGATGAGCATGGCGATCAGCTTGGGTGTGCGGATACGCATGGCGTAGGCAAATAATTTTTGGTTTTCAAAGTGGACACCCACTGTCATATAGCCTACGCAGGCCAGCAGAACAAGAAGCAGAAGGATCAGCAGTCGCAGATGGTTTTTGTGCGTTTTCATGCTGCACCTCCGGTTTTCTTGGCCGCTTTGCCCAGCCGGACTGCCTTGCGTCCATGCCGAAGCCGATACAGCAGCAGACCGACAAACAGGATACTGCCGATAACGCCAACTATCAGCTCGATGGGCAGCTCGTAGGGATAGATCACAACCCGCCCGATCATATCGCAGACCAGCACGAACACAGCGCCAAACAGAGCGGTATCCACCAGCGTTCCGCGGATCTGGTCACCCTTGAACATTGCTACGATATTGGGCACGATGAGGCCGATGTAGGAGATCGAGCCGACCACGACAACAACGGATGCCGTGATCATGGCAGCAATGGTCAGACCCATAAACAACACCAGATCATACGGAACGCCGAGGTTCTGCGAAAAGTCTTTTCCCATGCCCACGATATTGAAGTGGTTGGCAAATACAAATGCCAGAATCACCAGCGGTACCGTCAGCCAGACAAGCTCATACCGCCCACGAATGACGGTGGAAAAATGACCGACCAGCCAGCTGGAAAGAGCCTGTGTCATTTCATATTTGTAGGCAAGATAATTGGTAACACCCATTACGATGTTGGAGAACATGATGCCGACCAGCGGGACCATGACAACATCCTTGAACTGGATACGCTGAATGAACCAGACAAAGACCCATGTGCCCAGAACAGCACAAACGAAGGAAAAGGCAGCACGTCCCCACAGGGTAGAACCCGGTGCAAACAGCAAAGCCAGCAGAATGCCAAACTGTGCAGAAGAGATCGTTGCGCCTGTGGTGGGCGAAACAAACTTGTTCATGCAGAGCTGCTGCATGATAAGCCCCGCCACGCTCATGCCAATGCCTGTGCAGAGGATGGCAAGCAGACGCGGCAGACGGGAGATCAGAAAGATTTCCCATGTTTTCACGCTGCCTGTAAGCAGGTCAGAAGGCCGGATGTCCAGCACCCCGACAAACAAAGAACAAACCGAAAGAATCATCAGCAGAACGCCGAGAAAAACAGTGGAACGATGATTACGAATGAAAAGCCCTCCTCAAGATTAGTGCAAACTAACTTTTTGAAAATAAAAAGAGAACGCCTGCGTGTGAAGAAACTGGTCTTACGTGTTCACACACAGCGCGTTCTGCTGGAGGGATTATATCATATGGCATCGATGGGTTTCAAGTGGCAAACTCTCACGAAGGTTTTTCATAACAAACCATCCTTCTTTGTTGATTCCTACAAAGTTGCTCCGATTTATATCCGCACCAAAAGTATAGGATCGAATTTTAAAATATACGATGATAAAATAATTTAAACGTTTCCCGATCCTTTTGACCAGTGGTAGATCTGCCGGACGCAAAAGACCGCCTCCGTTTTTAAACGGAAGCGGTCTTTTCGTTGCGGAAATCAGTTGAGATAAAAATCACCATGCGGCTTTAGCGCAAAACCTCCAGCAGACGCCTGCCGGCTTCCTGCTGCGATTCCCCAAACGCCACCGCCAGCTCCTCCCGCAGGACACGCTCTACCATCTGGTAGAAGTAGGTATCCATAGCGTTGATCTTCCGGCCGCGGCTTTGCTGCTGGGTCTGCTTTTGCCCCAGCTCCTTGAACAGGGTCAGGTACTGGTAAAAATCATTGGTGTGCAGCAGTGCCTGATAGTGTTCTGCCAACGCTGTCTGTACCCCCGCCGGGATAGGCAGCTTCTCCGCTTTGATGCGTGCAAGGTCGGCTTTCGCCTGCTGTGCCGTGGTCACCGGGCGCAGTGCCGCTTCCTTTTCCGTGGGGATATAGCTGCGGTCGTGGGAATCCGAAAAATAGGGCCGGAGGGTGTAATACTCTCTGGCGGACTCATCGCCAAAGCGCCGCAGCCCAACGCCTTCCACCTCATGCACTCCCAGATTCCCGTAGACCACCAGCGCTCTCGCTTGAAACCGTGACATGGTATTGCCTCTTTCCCTTGTATGGAAAGGCTGCAAAAACAGACTTTCCAGCGTAATTTTACTCTTTACTTTATTGTACCACGGTAGGTTGACGGGCTTCAAAGGGCATCTTCCACAAAGTTTTCCTCGTGCAATCTGCGCAGAATGCCCAGTACAATTCTTGTGCAAAAATGCCTTTGCAAATTCCAGACAGGCAGGCTATAATGATTTCGTACAACGAGTAGCACTCATGCGTAAAACCGGTTGCATGAGGGCTGCCCGTTGTTTTTATTTGCCCCAAAATGGAAAGGTAAGGTGAATCCCATGGAAAGTTCCAATCAGTTTCTCGGCACGGAACGCATCGGCAAGCTGATGCAGAAGTATGCGATCCCGTGCATTATTTCGCTGCTGGTCGGCGCACTGTATAACATCGTGGACCAGATCTTTATTGCAAACGCCAGCTATCTCGGCTCTTATGGCAACGCCGCCAATACGGTCGTTTTCCCCCTGACGGTGGTAGCGCTGGCAATCGCAGTCATGATCGGTGATGGCTGCTGCGCCTTCGTCAGCATCAGCCTTGGGCAGAACGAGGTCCCCAAGGCAAAGCGGAGCGTCGGCAATGCGGTGGTGATGTGTC
>ERZ827363.2460-NODE-2460-length-15806-cov-4.118088_pt1 | contig 15806 bp, 13 predicted proteins | sample MGYA00519776_ERZ827363 | MGnify/ENA primary metagenome ERZ827363 (study PRJEB31778, sample SAMEA3449288) | human gut metagenome | biome: human gut; feature: human-associated habitat; material: faeces | place: United Kingdom | collected 2010/2012 ...
TCTTCGCTTGCAGCTCCCTTTCCAATATCTCATAAAGGCGGTTTTGACCGTCAACGGTTGTCGCCAACCCCTGTAAACCGGTTGATAGCGGTTCACGCTTCATTTTTTTGAAAACTGCTTGCTTAGAAATTCCGATTTCCCGAACCGATTTTCAGTATAACACACCCCGAACCTGATAGCAAGCAGCCCATAAAAACAGTAACCTCCACCGACCGTTTCCCGGCGTTTTTTAATCCGTTTTACCGGAACTTCCCTCCTTCCGGTGTCAAAACGCCGGATCGGCGAATACCATGGAAGGAACGGAACCTGCTTGAAAATTGCCGCAAACCACCGTCTGGAGGGATCGGAAATGAACGACCTGCACTTTTTTCTCGGGGCGAACACCCCCATCGGGTTCGTCTCCTTTTACGACGAGATCACAAAAACCACCCCGGATTCCCGGAACTTTCTCATCAAGGGAGGGCCTGGAACCGGAAAATCCTCCCTGATGAAGCGGATCCGGGAGGAATTTGCCCCTTCGGAGGACTTTCCGGAGTCCATCCACTGCTCCTCCGACCCGGATTCCCTCGATGCCCTGATCCTGCCAAATGCAAAAACCGCTTTAGCGGATGCCACCCCGCCCCACGTCATCGAGCCCCAGTACCCCGGCGCCTGCGAAACGGTGGTGAACCTCTGCAGCTGCTGGGACGAAGACGCCCTGCAGAGCCGCCGAAAAGAGATCCTCACCCTTTCCCGACAGATCGCCGCCTGCCATCAGCAGTGCGTTCGCTTTTTAAGCGCCGCCCATTCCCTGCTTTCCGACAACTACGTCTTCGCCCTCAACTGCTTAAACCCAAAAAAGATCGCAAAAACCGCCGCCGGCATCTTAAGCCGGGAGTGCCGCCGGAAAAAGGACGGTTCCGCCGTCGAAAAGCGCCGGCTCTTAAGCGCCGTTACCCCCAAAGGCATCCTCTGCTTCACTGGAACGATCCGCACCCTCTGCCCACGGATCTATCTGATCAAGGATCCCTACGGCGCAGCCTCTAATCTCCTCCTCACAGCCATCCGCTCGCTGCTGCTCCAGTACGACGTGACCCTTTACACTTGCTGGTGCCCTTTGAACCCCTATGGGAAGATCGACCACATTCTGGTGCCGGAGCTGGGGCTTGGCTTCGTCACCGCCGGAAGCAGTTTCCCGATGGAAGAATTCCCGGAGCCTTACCGGGTGGTCAGCTTCACCCGCTTCACCGATTTGGAAGAACTTTCCCGGAAAAAGCAGCGGCTCCGCTTCAACCGCCGGGCCGCCAACGAGATCTTAGACGCCGCCGCCCGCTCCCTGCGGAAAGCAAAGCTCCTCCATGACGGGCTGGAGAAGATCTACACCTCCGCCATGGACTTTGACGCCTGCGAAGCCCTGACCGAACAGACCGCCGAAGCCCTTCGCCGCTGGAAAGATGCGTTATAAAAAACTCCCGGAGGATCCGAAGATCTTCCGGGAGTCTCTTATTCTTCTTTTTCTTCCGGTTCGTCTGTGCTGAGCTTCTGGATCTTTACCTTTGCGACCCTTCGCTCCTCCACTTCCGCCACCGTGAACTGATAATCCTGATAGGTGAAGCCGGGGGTCTCACCCTCTTTGGGGATCCGCCCCAGCATATGGGTCATGAAGCCGCCCAAGGTGTCATAATCCTCGTCTTCCTCGAAGGGAATCTTCAAAAGCTCACTTAAGTCCTCCAGCTCCATGGTGCCTTCTACCAGATACGTCCCATCGCCCAGATCCTGAACGGTCTTTTCCTCTTCGTCGTACTCGTCCTCGATCTCACCTACGATGGCCTCCAAGATGTCCTCCATGGTGATGATGCCTTCGGTGCCTCCGTATTCGTCCACCACCACGGCCATGGCAGTCTGGCTCTTTTTAAATTCCGCAAAAACGTTGCGGCATTTGGTGTGCTCCGGCACATAAAGCACGGGACGGATGAAGTCGGCAATGGTCAGGCTCCCCGGCGACTGCCGGTCCAGCAGACAGAGAAGATCCTTCACATGGATGAACCCTAAGATGTTGTCCAGATCCTTTTCGTAGACCGGGAGCCGCGAAAAGCCCTCGCTGGTGGCAAGCGCCACCACTTCGCTGACCTTGGCGTTTTTCTCCACAGCTGCGATCTCGGTGCGGTGGGTCATGACGTCGCCGACGGTGGTGTCGTCGAACTCGAAGATGTTGTTGATCATTTCCTTCTGGCTTTCCTCGATGAAGCCCATTTCGCTTCCCGTGTCCACCAGCATCCGGATCTCTTCCTCCGTGACCGTGTCCGCCGTCTTTCTGGGATCTGCCCCAAACAGACAGGCAAGCCCGGCAGAGATCCCCCGGATGGGCCCCACCAGAGGCATCAGAAACCACAGCACCCCAGGGTACAGCTTTGCTGCCTTATAACCGAAGCTCTCGCAGTACCTTGAGCCCAAAAACTGCGGCAGCTTGATCCCAAGACTCACGAAAAGGAAGGTCAGCACCACGCCGCAGACGGCGGCGCTCCCCAGCAGCAGCGGATGGGAAAGGCTTTCCTCCTCCCGTCCGGAAAGCTCGGAAAAGAGCCGGTAAAGGGGTTCCACCGTTAAGATCATCGCCGGGATCTCCGCTAAGATCGTCGAAACGATAGCGGAAGTCCGGATCCGGTCTGCAATGTCCGGAAGAGCCAGGCAGCGGGTGAGCTTTTCCGCCCGTTTGTCGCCGTTTTCCGTCCGTTCCTTCAGTTGTGCGTCATTGACGCCGATCATCGCCGAAGCGCTGGCCGCAAAAAAGCAGCTGAAAGCAAGAAAGAGCAAAGAGAGCAGCAAATACCACGATCGTCCGTCGTCCAAGTTGTAAAACCTCCCGTTTTTCATCCGGTCTGTTCCCGGATATTATCTCTTTTATCATACCCGGTTTTCCGTATTTTGTCAATGCAGATCCGTCATTTTATCCAAAGCAGATAGGATCCGTCTCCGACGTCAGCTTCTCGAAGCGGTACCCCAGCTCCCGATAATGGTCGATGAGCATAGAAACGCACTCCGCTGCCGTCGTCCGCAGGGCATCGTCATGAAGAAGCACCAGGATCCGTTCCTTTTCCCCGGCGGTCTTTACCACCGTCTCAAACATCTGCTCCGCCGGAGCAGGCGTCTCCCGGTCGTCTTTTGCGATGGCGTTCCAGTCAAACCAGACGACCCCCTTTTTCCGAAGCCGCTTTTTGATCTCCCGAAGGGTCTCCTTGGAAGCGTGGCGGTTGTTGCTTCCGCCCGGGAACCGGCAGATAGAAGGCCGCACCCCAACGGTTTCCTCCAGGTGGTCGGAAAGCCGTTCAAAATCCTTTAAGTAAGCGTCGGCGCTTTCGTAGATCTCCCCATACCGATGGGAATAGGAGTGGATCCCCAGGGCGTGCCCCTCATCGATGATCCGCTGATACAGCGCCTTCCCCCGCTCCGTGGTGGCACCGATGACGAAAAAGGTGGCAGGGACCTCCTTTTCCTTCAGCACATCCAGAATCTCCCCCGTGACCGCCGAAGGGCCGTCGTCAAAGCTCAGATAGACCACCTTTTCCCCGGCTTCTGGTTTTTTTTCGATGGTCTCCGCCGCCGAAGGCTCCATTTGAGCCCCCTCCGGCCGGTTCAAAGCCCTGACCCCCATCGCCGCCAGGTTCCCGACGATCGCCGCAGCGATCCCCACGGCTGCCAACCCGTAAAGAAGATTACGCAGCCGGAACGCTTTCACAAACATCCGATTCTCCCCTCCTTACAGACTTTGTTTCCAGTCTATGCGAAAGGGAGCTTGTTTCATGTGGCGGTTTCCCCGTTCTCCGAAAGGAAAAACCGCAGCCCCGTGTAGCGCAGGGTCTTTACGTTGTTTTCCACCATGAATTCGATCCGTTTGGCAGACCCCACCAGCACCAGCAGCTTCTTCGCCCGGGTCACGGCTGTGTACAAGAGGTTACGGAAATAGAGCTTGTCGTATCCCCCCACGATGGGCAGCACCACAGCATCGTACTCGCTGCCCTGACTCTTGTGAACGGTGACGGCATAGGCAAGCTCCAGATCCCCGATTATCTCGAAGGGATAGCTGCACACCCGCCCGTCAAAGTCCGCCTCCAGAACGGCAGAAGCCGCATCGATGGAGCAGATCCGACCGATGTCACCGTTGTAGATCCCCATGCCCTTCTCGCCGTTCTTGTCCCATTCCAGGTCGTAGTTATTCCGATTCTGGATGATCTTGTCCCCTTCCCGGAAGGTGAAAAACCCGCTTTTGTGCTCCTTTTTCTCTGGAGACGGCGGATTCAGCACCGCCTGCAGCCGCACGTTCAGCTCATAGACACCCACCGTCCCCTTCCGTTGAGGGGAAAGGACCTGAATGTCCGTCAGCGGCGACATCCCGTAGCTTTTCGGCAGCCGCTGGGCCGCCAGTTCCACCACCGTTTTCGCCGCCGCTTCCTCGCTTAGCCGGGAAAGAAAGAAAAAATCCCGGTCTTTTTTCGTCAGATCCGGCATCTCCCCTTCCACGATCCGATGAGCGTTGGTAACGATCAGGCTTTCCGCCGCCTGCCGGAAGATCTGCTTGAGTTCCACCGTTGGCACCCGTCCGCTGCGGATCAGATCCCGAAGCACGTTTCCCGCTCCCACCGAAGGCAGCTGGTCGGAGTCGCCGACCAAGATCAGCTTGCACCCCGGCCGGATTCCCCGGAGCAGCGCTTCAAAAAGCTCCACGTCCACCATGGACATCTCATCGATGACCACGGCGTCTGCATTTAAGGGGTTCTGCTCGTTGTGGATGAATCCGGAACGCCCCTCCTCGGAAAAGTCCACCTCCAGAAGCCGGTGGATGGTCTTCGCCTCATGGCCGGTGACCTCCGACACCCGCATGGCCGCCCGGCCGGTTGGGGCGGCAATGGCAAGCTTCATCCCCTCCTGCTCCAACAGCTCGATGATGGCATTTAAGGTGGTGGTCTTTCCGGTTCCGGGGCCGCCGGTCAGGATCAGAAGGCTCCGGGAAAGCGCCTCCCGGATGGCCTGCCGCTGAAGCGTTTCATATTGGATGCCTTTTTCCTTTTCCACCCGGTCGATCATGGCATCCACGTCCCGGGTCTCGAAAAACCGGTTCCGGAGCATCAGCTCCACCCGGAAGGCAATGTACTTCTCCGCCGCATAATAGCCGGGGAGGAAGAGGAACTCCTTCCCCTTCCGCACCATGGAGCAAAGCTCCTCTTTCTGGAGCCGCTCGTCGATCTCGATTTCCACCGGATCCTCTGAAAGCCCCGTCAGTTTCCGGGCCAGCAGCACCACCTTGTCCCGATTCAGACAGGTGTGTCCGTTTCTCAGATTGTACCGCAGCACATGGCAGAGGGCGGCATAGATCCGCTGGGGCGCCCCCCGGTCGATGCCGAAGGAAGCCGCCATCCGGTCCGCCGTCCCGAAATCCACCCGGATCTCGTCGTCGCAGAGGAGATAGGGGTTCTCCCGGAGCAGGTCGGTGGTCAGCGGACCCCATTTTTTATAGATCCGCACGCTCTGGGCGGAGCCGATTCCGTGACCGGCCAAAAAGATCATCACCGTCCGCATCCCGAAAAGCTGCCCGAACTCCCGGGTCAGCTCCTCCGCCTTTTTAGCGGAGATCCCCCTCACCTGGGAAAGCCGTCCCGGATCCTTTTCCAGCACCTCCAGCGTCTCATCCCCAAAGGTGTCCACGATCCGGGAAGCAAGAGCCGCCCCGATGCCCCGGACGGCTCCAGAAGCCAGATATTTCCGGATGGCAGCGGTGGATTCCGGCAGGCTCCGCTCAAACAAAGCCACCTTGAACTGGTATCCGAACTTCGGGTGGGAAACATACTGTCCCGTTAAGGTCAGCGCCTCGCCAGGAGCCACACCCTGCAGATTTCCCACCGCCGGAACATAATCCTCCCCGGTGTCGATCTCCACCACGGCAAAGCCGCTGGAAGCATCCTCATAGAGGACCTGCTCCACCGTGCCTTTCAGCTCCACCATTTCCTGCTCCGCCATCTTTTTCCCTTCTTTCCCGATAAACAGCCGCAGGGACGCTGAACTCAGCGCCCCTGTCTCCTCGGATCCGCCTTCGGCAGTCTTTCTGCCAGAAGTCCCAGGTCCTTCTCTTCACAAAGCCTTGTTCCGTTAAAACGAAGAACCACCCGGCGGGCGTCTTCGCTCATGCCCCGATCCGCCACGAAGATTCCTCCGGCGGAAGATCCTTCCTCCGAAAGAATGTGCCTCGCCTGCCGTAAGAGAAGCTCCATCCGCTCCATTTTCCCCGCAGCCGGGATCACCACAAAATGCCGCCCGCCTGCTCGAAAAAGAGCCCTCGGGCGGATCAGCTGCCGCACCGATTCCACGAGAACCCAAAGGATAAGCCCCACGAGCAGCCCGGCCCAGAACGAATCCCACATATTTCTTCCCCCTTCTGTCCGTCTGCATCATTCTATGAAGCGACGGGAAAAAGGGTTCCGTTTTAACCTACACGGGTCACGGTGTTAGTTTTGGGAAGGGCGTTCCGGTATGCGCCGATGATGGTTCCGATGCTGGCGGCGGCCATGAAAACGTATCCGATGACAAGGTCGCCTATAAAGGCAGTCCGCACCTCGCTGCTTTCGCTTAAAAAGGCAAAAACCGCACCCAAGCAGTCAAAAACACTGTAGCCTTCCGGCAGATACACCTTGCAGATCTCGATGCCGTAGCAGAGATAGGTGGCGGCAAACAGCATCACGATGCTCACGATCGTCGAGGTCACGACCCCTTTCAGATCAGCGCAGCCGCCCAGCTTCTCGTACCCCTTCAGAGCAAAGAAGAAAAATGCCAGCCCGCAGACGCCGACGATGTACCCAAGCTGATACACCAGCACCCACAGCACCACGCCGACCAGAGAGCCTAAAATCGCCCCGATCAGCCCTTTCGGGAAGCTGCTCTTCACCTTTGCCTGCCGGGAGGCTTCCTCCTCCAGCCGGGCCTGCGCATTGACCGCACACTCGCCGCAGAGGAACTGACTGCTGCCCCGGAGGGTGTAAAGCCCCAGATTCTCCGTTTCCCCGCAGTCCATGCAGCAGGAGATGAACCGGTTTTCGGAAAGATAGCCGGTCACCGCTGCAAAAACATCGTTAAAGGTGGCGAGCAGCTTCTTATAGCTCCGCCGGTTAACGGCGATATGAAGGGCGTACCCTTCTGCCATGACCCCGGCAATGTCCTTCCGACCGGCAGCAAAGCTCTTTAAAAAGTCCCCCGGAGCCACCTCCGGCGCACCGGCAGAAGGCCGTGCCGGAAAGGCCAGATAGTATCTTCTCTGCTGTGCGTTTTCCGTCACCACGACCCGATAGCCGCCGATCGCACCGAAAAAGAGGTTATTTGCTCCGTTGCAGGTGAACCCGAAGGATCCTGCCAGCCGTTTTCCAAGTCCAGAAATCATAAAAAGCCGCTCCTTTTCCCGAATTGTTTACTCGACGATAGCTTTTAAAAGAGCTTCTTTCCGGTCGGTCTTTTCCCAGCTGACGCCCAAGTCCTCCCGGCCCATGTGGCCATATTTGGCAAGATTCCGGTAAATGGGCTTTCTCAGCTCCAGTGCGTTGATGATGGCCGTAGGACGCAGGTCAAAGACCTTCTCCACCGCCTCGGCGATCTTTTCATCGGAGTATTTGCCGGTGCCGAAGGTGTCCACTAAAATCGACACAGGCTGCGCCACGCCGATGGCATAGGCAAGCTCCACCTCGCACTTCTTAGCAAGCCCGGCAGCCACTACGTTCTTTGCGACCCAGCGGGCGGCGTAAGCGGCGGAACGGTCCACCTTGGTCGGATCCTTTCCGGAGAAAGCGCCGCCGCCGTGACGGGCATAGCCGCCGTAGGTGTCCACGATGATCTTACGGCCCGTCAGGCCGGAGTCGCCCTGCGGGCCGCCCACAACAAAGCGGCCCGTGGGGTTGATGTAGTATTTCGTGTTCTCGTCCAGCAGCTCGGCGGGAATGACCTTTTCAATGACCTCGCGGCGGATGTCCTCATGCAGCTGCTCCTGGCTGATATCGGGGCTGTGCTGGCTGGAAATGACCACCGCGTCGATGCGCACGGGCTTGCCGTCGTCGTACTCCACGGTGACCTGGCTCTTGCCGTCCGGGCGCAGGTAATCCAGCGTGCCGTTCTTGCGCACCTCGGTCAGGCGCTTGGCCAGCTTGTGGGCCAGGCTGATGGGCAGCGGCATCAGCTCGGGCGTCTCGTTGCAGGCGTAGCCGAACATCATGCCCTGGTCGCCCGCACCGGCCACGTCGTCGTTGGTGCCCAGCGCAATGTCGGGGCTCTGGCCGTCGATGTTGGTGATGACGCCGCAGGTGTCGCAGTCAAAGCCATACTTGGCGCGGTCATAGCCGATGGAGCGGATGACCTCGCGCGCCGTGCCGGGGATGTCCACGTAGCAGCTGGTCGTGATCTCGCCCATGATGTGGACGAGGCCGGTGGAGCAGGTCGTCTCGCAGGCAACGCGGGCACCGGGGTCCTGCGCCAGGATGGCGTCGAGGATGGCGTCGGAGATCTGGTCGCAGATTTTGTCGGGATGCCCCTCGGTGACGGATTCGGACGTGAAAAGAACTTTGGACATTGGGGAAAGCCTCCTATAAAATATTCGGCAGAAACGCAACCGTGGAAACAAAAAGCGCGCAGCCGGAAAGACTGCGCGCGGTAACGCTTATCTTTCGGTTTCCCGCAGGACTTGGCACCTTGCGTTTGCACGCAGGTTGTCGGGCTTCATCGGGCCTGTTCCCTCAGCCGCTCTTGATAAGTTGCTATTCTGTTGTTGTGTAGTTAGTGTACCATAGACTTTAGGCAAAGTCAACGATAATTGGTTGTGCAGTTCGGCAGGTTTGCACAAAAGTGGGGCAGATTGCGTGGCGTGTGTGGTTTTTACTTTCTGCCATGCAAAATCGGCGACAGGGGCTTATAAATAAGGAAGCAGAGCACCGCATCCAGCAGGCCCTTAAAAAGGGTGAACGGCAGATTGAAGGTCAGCAGGCAGGCCAGCAGGCCATCCACGCTGGGATTGATAGCCTGGTACATCCCGATGATGGCCTCCAGCGGCAGGTGGTACATAACCACATAGGCCGGGTAAACGATGAAATAGTTGTACGGTACGCTGACGACGGCCATAGCCAGTGCGCCCATCCCTGCGCCGATGAGGGCACTTCGGCGGGTCTTGCTGCGCTTGTAGACAAAGCCCGCCACGCCGACGAACAGCGCACCCATGACGAAGTTGAACAGCTCACCGACAGCGGCCGTGCTGGTGCTGGGCAGCTTGATCAGGTTCTTGATCAGGCAGACCGCGATGCCGGACAGCGGGCCGTAGGCATAGGCCGCCAACAGGGCGGGCAGTTCGGATACATCCAGCTTGACGAAGGACGGCATGATGGGAATGGGAAATTCCAGGTACATCAATACGGCGGCGACAGCACCCAGCATGGCGGTACCGGTAAGTTTGCGGACATTGGTTGTAGAGTTTTGCATGAGATTTACCTCCCGAAAATAGTGTGAAAGTCAGCTCACGAACCCGGGAGGCTCTGCCCTGCCCTTTGCAAAAGAAAACGCCCTGCCGTACAAATATACAGCAGGGCGCAGAAAAGCAAAGCAGTCAGCTTTCCGTTTCTTTCATCCGGACTATACCGTCGGCCCCGGAATCGCACCGGGTCAGCGGCTGCCAAAACAGCCGGTCGCGGGCTTACGGCTTGCGCCGTTTACCGCCGGTGGGGAATCACACCCCGCCCTGAAACAGACTTTCTGTGCAATAGTATAGCACAGTTTTTGCAAAATGCAAGAGGGTGTGGTATAATCAGCGCAGAAACTTATGCGCGAGGTATCCTATGTTTGATTTTTCGTTTGATTTGGGCACGCTGGTTCCTTCTCTGGTGCTGGCGCTTCTGGCCGTTGTGCTGCCGATGCTCTTCTGCCGCATTGCCGATGGCTTTCTAAGGCGTACCAAGTCCCACATGGCATCGTGGCTGCACATTTTGCTGGAAAGTTACGTTTTTCCGCTTGCTATGATACTGCGTGTTTTTCTTTTCTTGCTGGCTATTTCCATGCTGCCATTTGTATTTGTCACAGATGCCAAATTCCAGAATGTATTGGATGTCGGCTCCGATCTGTTGGTCATCTTTTTTCTTGGGCTTGGCAGCTGGCGCGCTGCGCCGGTTTCCCGTTTGCTGCTGCACAGTGCGGAGAATCGTCTTGACTTGCAGACCCACCAAACAATGGGCCACTTTTTTGAGAATATCTTTCACGCGCTGGTCGTGGTGTTCACCGGCATTGCGGCGCTGGACCGCCTGGGTGTGCCGGTCAGCGGTCTGCTGACCGGTGCCGGGGTTGCCGGCCTCGCTGTTTCACTGGCTGCGCAGTCCACACTGTCCAACCTGATTGCCGGCATCACGCTTGTGCTGGAGCATCCTTTTGGTATTGGGGATTATGTGGTTTTCGGAGACTATGAAGGAACCGTCGAGGATATCTCCTTCCGCTCCACACGGATACGTACCCCGGATAATGTTGTTATTACGATAGAAAACTCGAAGGTTGCCGCCGAGTATATTCAAAACTGTGATTGCCGCACAAGCCGCCTGTGGAGTTTTACCATCGGCCTTACCTATGATACCCCCCGCGAAAAGCTGGAACGTCTGACAACAGACTTGACAGGTCTGCTGCTTGCCCAGCCTGATGTGAAGGAAAACGGCGTAAGTGTCACGCTTGATAAATTCAATGATTACAGTATCGACCTGCTGTGCCGCGTGTACATAACTAAAACTTCTCTGCGCGATTATTTGCAGGTCAAGAACCGCCTGAACCTGCTGATTCTTGATAAAGTCCGCGCAGACGACTGCGAGTTTGCTTTCCCCACCACGACGCTGGATATGCCAAAATCTTAATGTATAAAATACCTGCCGCAAGTGACATCGTTCACTTCCCCTGCGGCAGGCATTTTTTATTGAATATCGTTTCTCCGGCTCACGACCAGATATTGATCCTCACCCTTATCCGTCGTGACCGTAAACTCAAAATTGTACGCGGTGTCCAGCTTGTAGGAGACATAGCCGTCGCCGTCGATGCGCACGTAATCCAGCTTTTCCTGCGGTGCCACGCGGTCGTAGTCCACATAGAGGTAGTCGCCGATGTTTTCAAGATAAATCAGCTTCACCTCGTCCGCCGTCACGCCGTAGAAGGTGACGACCGGTGCGCCCTCCGCCATGACAGCGGATATCTCGTGCAGGTTGTTGTAAAAGGCATCCTCCCGCGTCTGCGCGTAGTAGGCAGGGTCAAAGCTGATGTCATCGGTGTTGCTCAGTTCCATATGTACGCCGGTGGTGGGCAGGTCAGTCTGCCACACCGGGGTCATATCTGCTTTTTGCTGGCAGCCGCACAGCATAGCCGCCAGCACCACCGTCGCAGCGGCAGAGAAACACTTCATAAAAACCTCTCATTCGTATGGGTCGTAGGGCGGCGTCGGGAGTTCCTCACCCACCTTCAAAATGCGCGGGCAGAGGCCGGTCTCGGCCTCGACAAAGCCCATCAGCATTCCCATGTGCATATATAAGTGACGATACTGCGATAAAATCAACGTAAACCGTGTCCACTCGCAGTTCTCGGGCCGCTGCAATAAATCTTCGTCATGCAGCGAAGTCAGATAAATCGACAGTTTTGCCTTTATCGTGTAAAAATAGCCGTCCATGTCCCGGCGCGACAAGTGCGTGGCCGGGTAGATGTCCAACTCCTGCAAGTGCGGCGTGTGGACCGGCGGTTCTACAAAATCGTTGTCACGCGGGTTGATGAACCACTGATCCAGGTGGTGCAGCGTGTGGTACAAATGCTGCCACAGCGGTGCGCCGCCGTAACAGTGATCCCACAGTTCGTCGGGGATGCAGTCCATGACGTTCTGCATCTCCCACAGTGCTCGCACGGTCATCTCCCCGATGACCGCATGATACGATGTTTCCCGCACGGCACAGCCCCCTTTCAGGGGCTAGTATACCCGCAGCATCGTCGATTATTCGTTATAATTTTCCGTTTCACGGATGGTTTTCCGTTTCATGACCAGTGCCATGAAGGGATCCAGCAGGGCGCGTTCCTCCTGGGAGGGTGTGCGGCTGCGGGCCTGCATCAGCAGCCAAGTCAGCTCACTGCTGATGGGCTTACCGTAAGCCAGCGCGTTGAAGCCGTCCTTGCAGACCGCCAGCTTGGCCGTGGTGATATCCAACGTCGTGATGCCCGCGTAGTGCCGCAGCACGTTTTGCAGCGCGGCCGGGCTGCCGAACACCGATTTGACCAGTTGGGCGTAGGCCGCAATATAGCGCGGCGGCATACTGTCGGCGGCGCGGAGTTCAATGCGGGATTTGAGCCGCACATCGTAAAAGAAATTGGACAGGATTTGTGCGGCTTCCCTCTGGCTGAGGTGGGCGGCGTACAGCTCCGGGGCTGTCTTACTGCCCACAGCCTTTACCCTGCCGGTGCGCCAAGCGGTAATTTGCGGCTTGGTCAGCACATTCTCCGCATAGCGGGCAAAGCCGAAGTCCGGGTCCATCAGGTGCGGCACAACGCCGCAGCGGTCGTGGTCCACATCCTGCCAGATACGCGTGCGCACACTGCACATGGAATTGCGGCTGCCCTGGTAGATGGGCGCATTGTCGCAGAGCAGCGCAAAGAATGGTGTAAGCAGGCTGGCCACACGCATTTTGCGCACAAAATCCATCTCATCAAAATAGTCAATCGAGAGCAGTGTCGCCGCTGTACCGCGCATCACCTGCGTTCCACAGGAGCCTGTATTTTTGAAATACCGGTCCATGGCTTCATCCCGGGTGCGCGGCACCAGGGGCAGGGCCTCGGCGCGGGTGGTGGGGTGGCAGCCCAGCGCCCAGGCACGCAGGCCATGCGCCGCCAGCGCCAGCCCCATTTGCAGATACAGGCGGTTGTACAGGTCCATCATGTCCTGCACGTCCCGCTGCGGGGCCAGCGTCAGGCAGAGCTGGCACGCAGGCCCCACCGTGACCGACGCGGCCAGGCCGCTGTACCCCATGTAGGTGCCGTCTACGATGATTGGCGCGTCGGCCTGCTGCTGCATATCCTGCATGGCTGCCTGCACGGCAGCAAAGTCCGCCGCGCGGCCATCTGAACAGGTGATGAAGTGCTCCACTTCCAGCACAAGCGAAAGTCTACCGTCAGCCTCGCAATCCGCCGTGAAGTAGCCCGCCATGGTCTTGATTTGTTCATCCAGCTTTGCCATAAAAGTGATGGTTCTCCCCTGTCGATCCTCGTGTTGGATTTATTATACCGCGAAATCGGGCGGTGTGCAATGGCTGCGGGAGAGCGGGTTTTCTCTATTCCGTGTATATCTACCATGTACGGTGGCCAGTCTCCTGGCCACCGTTGGTATCGCCCTGTTGTAGAGGCTACGTCCCAGACGCCCCGCCTTACGTCGGTAATTTATCTTATAGATCCCGCGCTGCCGGGAATCCGTAGGCTCCCTCAGCCGCCTGCACGCCGCGCAGAATTGCTTTAGCCATCACCCGGGCCGCCAGCGCACCCACTGCATCCTGGTCAGCTGCCACATCCCCCAGCGAGACTGCGTAGATGCTGTCCCCATCTGCCGAGGTATGCACCGGGCGGATGGTGCGGGCGTAACCGTCGTGCGCCATGCCTGCAATCTTGCACAGCCGTGTTTTGTCAAATCTGGCGTTGGTAAATACCACGCCAATCGTTGTATTGCCGACGAATTTATTCTCCTGTACGTCGATTTTTTCCAGCATCAACTGTTCGGAGTCTAGGAAAGTCTTGCCATCGTCTGCCCGCAAACCTGCGACCTTGCAGCCGTTTTCGTAGTCATAAATGTCGCCTGCCGCGTTCACGGCCACAACCGCACCGACTTTCAGCGGGCCGACCTGCACGGCATAACTGCCGATGCCGGATTTCATGCAGTGATCCATGCCCAGCAGCTTGCCCACAGTCGCGCCGGTGCCTGCACCGTAGTTGCCGTCGCAATAGTTGCCGCCGTTCTCGGCATTGGCACAGGCTTGGTACGCCATGGCGACATCGGGCCGGGTGCGGGCATCCGCCACGGTCAAATCGAAGAGGTCTGCCTGACAGACAAGTGGCACTTTCGTCACACCTACGTCATAACCGATATTGCGTTCTTCCAGATAGCGCATTACGCCGCCCGCGGCGTCCAGTCCGAACGCGCTGCCCCCCGCCAGCACAATGGCGTGGATGACCTGCGCCGCCGCCGGCGGTTTGAGCAGCTCGCTCTCCCGCGAAGCAGGCCCGCCGCCGCGAACATCCAGTCCCGCCGGGGCACCGTCTTTGCCCAGCAGGAACACCGTGCACCCGGTCCCCGCTGCTGCGTTCTCTGCCTGGCCGATCTGGAGATTGTCAAAGGATGTGATGGAGATTTCTTTCATGGTCGTGCCTTCTTTCCGCTTTTATTTTATTGTACATCATCCGCCCCAGCCGCGCAACAAAAATTCCCGCCGGGCGGGCACCCGGCGGGTAGAGGAATCATTCAAACTCAATCGTTGCTGGCGGCTTGGTCGTGTAGTCGAACATAACGCGGTTAATGTTCTTGACTTCGTTGACGATGCGGTTGGCGGCGGTGGTGATGGTCTCGGTCGGCAGGATCGTGACCTCGGCCGTCATGAAATCGGTCGTCGTGACGGCGCGCAGGGCGATGGCGTAATCGTAGGTGCGCTCGTCGCCCATGACGCCGACGCTGCGCATATTCGTCAGCGCGGCAAAGTACTGGCTCGGGCGCTGGGCCATGGGCAGCTTATCGACTTCTTCGCGCCAGATGGCGTCGGCATCCTGCACGATGGCGACCTTCTCCGGAGTTACATCGCCAATGATGCGGATAGCCAGGCCCGGGCCGGGGAACGGCTGGCGGGCGACCAGGTACTCAGGCAGACCCAGCTCGCGGCCGGCTTGGCGGACCTCGTCCTTGAACAGGTCGCGCAGGGGCTCTACGATTTCCTTAAAGTCCACGTAGTCAGGCAGACCGCCGACATTGTGATGGCTCTTGATGGTGGCAGATTCGCCGCCGAGGCCGCTCTCGACCACGTCGGGGTAAATCGTGCCCTGGGCCAGGAAGTCCACAGCACCGATCTTTTTTGCCTCATCCTCGAACACGCGGATGAATTCTTCACCGATGATCTTGCGCTTGCGCTCGGGGGCATCCTGACCGGCCAGCTTCTTATAGAAACGATCGCGGGCGTCGACGCAGACAAAGTTGATGTCGAACTGGCCGCCCTCGCCAAAGACCTCGCAGACCTGCTCGCGCTCGTTCTTGCGCAGCAGACCATGGTCAACGAACACGCAGGTCAGCTGCTTGCCAATGGCCTTTGCCAGCATAGCTGCGCAGACGCTGGAATCAACGCCGCCGGACAGGGCACACAGCACTTTGCCGTCGCCGATCTTCTCGCGCAGGGCCTTGACGGAGTTCTCGACGAAAGAATCCATCTTCCAGTCACCAGTGCAGTGACACACATTATAGACGAAGTTATGCAGAATTTTCGTGCCGTTCTCGGTGTGCAGTACTTCGGGATGGAACTGCACCGCATACAGGCCGCGGGCCTTATCCTGCGCGGCAGCCACCGGGCAGTTGGGGGTATGCGCGACGATCTCAAAGCCGGGGGCAGCCTGTTCGATGTAGTCATTGTGGCTCATCCAGCAGACGTTCTGAGCGGGGAGCGTATCAAACAGCGGGCTGGCGGTGTCCAGGTCAACCAGCGTTTTACCGTACTCGCGCTCAGGCGCTTTGCAGACCTTGCCGCCCAGCATGTGCATCATCAGCTGGCTGCCGTAGCAGATGC
>ERZ827363.2471-NODE-2471-length-15727-cov-4.084609_pt1 | contig 15727 bp, 8 predicted proteins | sample MGYA00519776_ERZ827363 | MGnify/ENA primary metagenome ERZ827363 (study PRJEB31778, sample SAMEA3449288) | human gut metagenome | biome: human gut; feature: human-associated habitat; material: faeces | place: United Kingdom | collected 2010/2012 ...
GCTAGGAACAGATTATTTTAAATCTCTATAAACCGTATCTAAACTTCGTCTTTTTGACCTTCATTATAGTCTTTTTCTCTTGATTTGAATAAATTAAATAGTTACATTTTATATTTCCTTCTATCTAATTCTACATTTCCATATTAATATAAAATAGTATATAGGTTTAATTTTTTTCACTATTTCAATAAATCTTAATATATTTTAAATATTATTTATATTATATTTTTATTATTAAATATATAATAGTCTGCTTTTAAATTACTACCTTGAAATAAAAAATATGATATAATATTAGGTGATCTATTTTTTATAAATAAGGATTATTTTTAAACAGAAAGGATTTAAATATATGGCTGCTAATTTTTTAGATGAAAATTCAATAGAAAGCATATACGACGAGATGCAAGCCGTATATCTTAATGATAATAGACCTTGGATTATAGGTTATAGTGGTGGAAAAGACAGTACGGTTTGTGCTGAATTAACATTTAGGATGTTAATGAGACTTCCTAAAGAAAAAAGAATAAAGCCTGTTTATATAGTATCATCAGATACTTTAATAGAAAATCCAGTTATACTAAACTTTTTAAATTATAATATAAAAAAAATAAATGAAAGTGCTAATAAATTAGATTTACCAGTTGAAGCTATAGTTGTTCAACCTGAATCAACTAATACTTACTGGACTAATATAATTGGTAAAGGATACCCAACACCAAAATCGATACAGTATAGATGGTGTACAGAAAGGCTTAAAATTAGACCTTCTAATGATTTTATAAAAAAACAATTAGAGAAGGAAGATGTTGTAGTTATACTTGGTGTACGTAAAGATGAAAGTATAGCAAGAAAAGCTAGAATTGAAAAAAGAGAAATTGAAGGTTATCTTTTAACACCTCATGGTACATTAAGAAGTAAAAATAAATTAGCATATGTTTACACTCCTATTGTTGATTTTACTACTGCTGATGTTTGGGATGTTTTAGTTAACTCTAACGAAAATACAGTTCCTACTCCTGATGATATATTCGACCATCCAGCTACTTGTTGGGGAACAGACACTATGGAATTATTTAATTTATACCTTAAAGGTAGTGGTGATTCTGGTGAATGTCCTTTTATTGCTGATGAATCAACTGCAAAAAGTAGCTGTGGTAATAGCAGGTTTGGATGTTGGATTTGTACAGTAGTTAAAGAAGATAAATCTTTAAACGGTTTTATAGAGTCTGGTCATGATGAGTTAAAACCACTTTTAGCATTTAGACAGTGGATATTATCCATCAGGGATATACCAGAAAACAGAAAAAAACATAAAAGAAGCGGTGCTGTCGTAAAAAGAGACGGAAAAATAATGATGGGGCCTTTTACATTTGAAGCAAGACAAATGATTTTAAGAAAATTATTAGAAACTCAACTTGAGATTCAAAAGTTTTATCCTGAACTTGACTTAATAACTTTAGATGAACTTAAAGCTATAAATGACATATGGGACGACGAAGAAGATTTAACTTCTACTACTCTTTTAAAAATTTATAAAGATGTTATTGGAAAAGACCTACCTTGGGCAGAATATAAAAAGCCTATGTTTGATAAATCTACTCTAGATATAGTTAAACAAAAATGTAGTGAATATAATGTAGATACTGACTTATTCAGTAAATTATTAATTGACTCTAATAAATATAAACACTTTAGTAACAATACTAAGTTAAAAAATTCAGTTAATAAAACGCTAAATCAACAATGGTTACACCAAGATATAGTAGAAAAAATTGAAGATGAAGGTAACAAGGAGCTAAATTATGAAGATTAATAAACTTGTATTAAAAAACTTTAGATCTTATGAAGAGAAAACTGTATTTGATTTCACTACAACAAATGATAAAAATATAATTCTTGTTGGTGGTAAAAATGGTGCAGGTAAATCAACAATTTTTGAAGCTATAAAAGTATGTATCTACGGACCGATCGCATATAAATATCAAGGTTTTAATTCTTCATATATATCTAAGATTAAATCAAATATAAATAATAACTCATTAAAAAATGATAACGTTGATGCATTCGTATCCATTGATATTGAATTAACTGAGAATACTGATAAAAATACCTATACTCTTTTAAGAGAATGGACTTATACAGATAAAAAGTTAAATGAGAACTTCTCTGTTTATAAAAATCATTCTTCATCTCCACTAAATGAAGAAGAACTTAATTATTTTGAAAATTATATTACATCAATAATATCACCTAAAATATTTGAATTTTTCTTCTTTGATGGTGAACATTTATCTGAATTTTTTATAGGAAAAAATTCTAATGTTCATTTAAAAGAATCTCTTTTATCTTTATGTAATTTCGATACTTTTGATGTACTAAAAAATACTATTATATCAAATAACAGAAGTAGTAAAAATTCTAATAACGAAATTGAAATAGCTAAAGAAAATTATATAAAATTAGAAGAAAATTTACGTGAATTATATTCAGAAGAAGAAATTTTAAGTAATAAGCTTCAAAATGTATCTAATGAACTAGAAGATTTACAACAAAATCAGATTAAATTAGATGATGAGTTCAGAAAAAAAGGTGGTATTTTAGCTGAGGAAAGAGACTCTCTTAATGCTAGAATAATACAACTTGAATCAAGAAGAAGTGTAATAAATCAAAATATAAAAGATTTCTGCAATGAAATACTTCCATTCTTAATTGTAAAAAATAACTTGTTAAATCTTGAAAAGCAATTAAAAATGGAAAATGATAGCGTATTATATAATCATTTAAAAGATAAATTAAATATGGATTATATTAAAAATATACTAATAGGAAAAATTGATGATTCTGTTTTAGATTCAATTGCTATGACAGTTTCTGATTCTTTAGTTGAAGATATTAAACCAGATGGATATGAAGATAACTTCAACTCTATCTATAATTTATCTAATGATGAAAGTAATACTTTATCTGCTCTTATAAGAAATCTTTTAACTACTGATAATCAGCCAACTTTAGATTCATTCGAAGAACTTAGATCTATTGCTAGTGAATTATCAGATATAAGACAAAAGTTAAATACTAGTCTTGAAGATAATTCATTAAATGATTACTTAAAATCACTTTCTGATTTAACTACTAAAATAGCTAAATTAAGTGAAAATAAGACTTTATTAAATGGTAAATTTGAAACATTAACTAATGAAATCAATACTACAACTGTAGAAAGAGATAAATCTAAAGCCAAGTATACTGAACTTCTTCAAGCTAACAAAGTTATGGATATGTCTGACAATCTAATTCTTATGTTAGATGATATTATATCAACTTTAACAGATACTAAAATAAAAGAAATTCAAGATAACTTTATGAATATATTCAAAAAAATAATAAGAAAAGATAACTTTATTGATTTCATAAATATAGATGATAAATTTAATGTCTCATTATATATTAATAAAATTTATTCTTCTTTAGAAATAGAAAATTTAATTAGCAATATTGGCTATGATGAAATGGAAAAAAAATTCGGTGAATTATTCTTCCAAGATTTATTCAAAATTTATAATGTTGAAAACAAATCTGAACTTTTAAATGCAATTAAGAATAATATGCAATCTGCTTTCTTAGATTTAAGAACTAAAGTTGATATTAATGGTTTCTCTAGTGGAGAAAAACAAATTTATATTCTTTGTTTATATTGGGCTTTAATTAAATCATCAGATATTGAAATACCATTTATTATAGACACTCCTTATGCTAGAATAGATGAAACTCATAGAAATAATATAACTAGTGAATACTTATCAAGCATAAGTAACCAAGTTATTATATTATCTACTAATACTGAGATTGATGAAAAAGCATATAAAGAAATCAAACCAAAATTAAATGGTGAATACTTAATTGAGTATGATGATAAAAATAGAAAAACAATACAAACTAAAGGATACTTTTTTGAGGTGTAATTATGGGATTTAGACTTAAAACTTCATTACAAACAAAAGAGATATTTGAAGAATTAGGTAATAGAATGAATTTAAAGCCATTTGCTTTATCTAAACTTGCAATTTCAATGTCTCTAACTAATAAAGAACCAATTGAAAATTTCAAGAGTCTTGATAATAATGGGCTTGAACTTAATAGACAAACTATTACAGCTCAATATGATTTGTTATTTAAAACTCTAATAGAACAACATGCAGGCAAACATCTAACTGATGATGAGTACTTTCCTACTCACGCTAAACTTCATATAGATCGTGGTGCTGTTATGTTGAAAAATAGATATAATTATTCTAGTAATCTTGAACATTTTATTAATCAGATAGTAAATCAAGATTCAAATATATAAAATAACAATAAGGAAACTTTTCCTTATTGTTATTTTATATATTATAGCTTTTAGCTATAGACTTACAGTTTTTATTCATTTATTAAAATATTTAATATTTCATTTGCTATTGTTTTCTGTATTTTTTTACCTGTGCCTGTTCTATCACACCAGTTTATTTTACCCTGTAGTTTTTTTACTATACTACAATATTTTTTATAATCTCCGTTTGCCTCTTCATAAATAAATTTAAATACATTCATTATTGCACCGAAACCAGTAGTTTTTACTAACTGACTTTTTCTTTGTATAAGTACTTCTGAAGCATATCGATCTAGTTCTTCTATATTATCATTATGTTGTATCGGCACAGGCCAATCATTAGGAAACACTTTTTGAAATGCTGTATAATAACTGAATAAATGATTATATAAATCTTGGTTAGATATATTTCCTAAATTTAAAAATCTTAAGTTTTCAGTTATCGTATCTATAAAAAATGCTTGAGATATAGCTCCACTTCCAACGCCCAACATTTTTATTTGTCTGTACAAAGGTGAACTTGGATTTGTATATAATTTTTGACATATTATATGGATTTTTTTTATCTCATTAATTTCATTTTCCTCTAAATCTTCATATAAATCATAAACTACAGATTTATTAACCTGCTTTTGATTTGAATTTATATCTAAAAATAATTTAACTGCATTAGAAACAGATATATCAATAAGCAATATAACTGGTATATCAAAATCCTTTATTATATTTTCATTTGAACTAAATATACCAGCTAATCTATGCTGACCATCAATTATATTGAAATTGCTATTATTAGGTATTTCAAGTTCTCCTGTTTCATTGTCTTCTAAATATTTAACTACTTCTATGTTATTTTCATCAGTATTCAGAGATAATATAACTGAATTAGGGAAAAAATTTATTACATTATCTTCTAAATAGTTTCTTATACTGTTTATTCTATCCAATTGCAATTTTCTTTGTATTGCTTTTGGATTGCCTTTTATTTTTAATCCTTTTTTTTCTATGGAAGAAATATATTTATTATAATTCATTATGTCCTTACTATTACCATATTTGAGATAAGGATCTCTAAATTCAAAATTAACATGATCTCTTAATTTTAATGCATTTATTTTAGTTATATAAAAAACTTCTCCCTTTTGTTTTATTTTAATAAATGGTATTTTCATTTGTACTCACCTCCATTAATATTAATTTAACTCAGGATCTACTAACTCATCAACTTCTTCATTATTTACAGTAAGTCCTAAATGTGGATTTCTCCTAGTTTTAGCTTGTTCTTGAGCAAAGGTAGAAATATTCCTAATAACTATTTTATATTTATTATTAGACCATTCTATTGCTTTGGATATTATATCTATAATAATAGAAAATATAATAGACGCTATTATTCCATACATCACATTTTTTAATCCTTCATTATCACTATATTTATATGATATATTTATAAATATAAATATAAATATTATTAAAATAGCATTTTTTATTATTATATATGTATCAAATCCATTATCCTTTTTTAAATCAACTTCTACATATTGCCTACTATATACTTCATCATCTACTATATCATCATTATCTTCACCAGTTAAGTAAATTTTAATTTTTCTATTTGTAGAAAAATTAATCTTCTTTTTTCTTAGAAACTTATTTAATTTTTTATATACAATATTAATTGCACTATCTACATCATCTTTTTCAACTAATAATAATAACTTTAAAGATATTTTGGTTTTTTCTTGAATTACATTTTCTTTAAATATATAACATTCAATTCCTTCAACATCTTTAAACCCAATTAATTCATTTTCATTATATAAACTCTTCAAATTTTCTAAAATATTATCTTCCCATTGCTCTTTTAACTTATTTAAATATCTATCAAAATCATTTACTTCACTATTTTCAAGTAACTCATTTTTAATACAATTTTCTATACAACATTTATAACTATTTTTTTCTATATTATAAGAGTCTCTAGATAATTTTTTAGCATGTACATATGCACTTAACTCAATAAATATCATTAGTATTACCTCCTCCCTATATGCAACTTCTTACTTAGAATATCCTATGTAAAATTTATATCTAAATATTTTACATAGGATATTCTTATTAGTTTAATTTTTTTTAATTAACTCCCAAAACGCTCTATCTTTCATAAATATAGGTCTATCACTATCACCCATCTTCACTAAACTATAATGCTTATTTAAACTCTTAATCTTATTACAAATATTCTCTTGATCTGATTTAGATTGAGCATTAAATATATATTTAGCATCCTTTGAATTTATTTCAGCAACATTATGAACTATCCAAGTTAAAATATAATCTGAATATTTATTTTCTCCCGTTGAGAAGTGACTTAATAACTGAGTTGAAAGTATTGTTCCTACCCCGAACTCTCTACCTTCTTTAAGTATTTTCTTTAATGTTTCAAAATCTTTACTTAGGAAATTATCAGCCTCATCAACTAATATCATTTTGTTTAATTGTCTTAGGTTTCCTTTGATTTCACTATGTCCATATGCTTGCATTTGTGAATAGAATAAATCTAAAGTAATAGCCACAACTAAGTTCTGAATATCAGGATCATATCCAGATAAATCTATAACTGTTACACCATCTATTAATTCAAATAAACTCTTTGTATTTTCTGGATTTGGTTCAAATATTTCAAAATCAATTAAGTTACTAAATGCCGCATATAAACTATCTTCTTTTAAATCATCTCTATTTACATAAATATCGTACACATCTTTTAATGTTGGTGCTGGTATATCCCAAGTATCAGGTTTATTTTTTATTATTCCTCTTCTTTCATAGGCTTCCATTATTAAATCTCTTAATAAAGTTTCTTGCTTAATACCTAAACCAAAAGCTTTGGCTAAAGTTACCTTTAAACTATTTGCCGTATGAAGAGGTAACATTGGTTTAGAGTTTTTAGCTTTTATAACTGATAATGGGTTAAATGGTAAGTGGTATAACTCATAAACATTTGCATTTGTAGCTTCTATAAAATCAGTTTTCGATTTATTATAATCACCTTTATAATCAAATATTAAAATACCTACTTTTTCACCATTAACATTATACTTTTCTTCTCTATGAAGTTGAGTAATCAAAGATTTAGTAAATTGAGTTTTACCAGTACCCATCGTTCCTATAATACCTGTATTTGTATGGAATACCTTATCTGTATTATTCGCTTCCCAGTATATTTCTTTGTTATTTTTCTGATTAACCCCAAATAAAATCTCAATATTCCTTGATAAATTTCCTTCATCATAGTTTTTGCTTTCTGTTTCTGCAACTGATGTAACAGGTTCGTCTGGTATTAAATCATATGGTGGTGTTAAAACTTCATCTGATGTTGCAACTTCTTTAGTTCCACTACTTTCTTCTATACTCACTTCCGATTTTATTGGAGCAATATTATCTTGAGTATCAATATCTGTTCCATCAAATTTAATCTGATTTAAGTTTTCACCTATTTCACTAATACTTTTAGTTATAAAGTTAACTCCATCTTCTTCAGACATTTCTAAAATCATAACTTCATCTTGCATTGTAATATTACTAGATACAACACCTTTTTTAAATGAAATAACACAAGCTTTTCCTAAAACTGTTTCCATAGATGTACTTATTTCATATTCTTCATTAAGTAGTTTTCTTCTTAAATCTGTATTAATTATCTCCATCCAATTTTGCTCATTACAAACATTATATAGATTTAATTTTTCAGCACTTGTTACAACTAACTGCATTAAGAAATTTCTATATACTTTTTGAGTATTTGTTAAATCACCATTTTCATCAGGTAATAATGTTTTCTCAAAAATAGATTTAGTATGTTTTGCTTGTTCCATTCCCTTTTTCACATATGATGGATCATTTATTCCTATTTTAACTTCAACAGGATAGTAATGAACAAATACCTTACTATCTTTATTTTCTATACCCACAAATAATATATCATCACTAGTAGATCCACCTTCAAATCCTAGATTTTTAGCAGAGAATAGACCTTCACTTTGTTTTAATCCTGCACCTCCAGATACTCTTAATATCTCTTCTAGAGATATTGGTACCCAGATTATATTATCATTTTTAAATTGAGCAAGACCCAGTTTTATAGCAGATAATATACTTATTTTTTCTCTTGGCATATAGGATTTACTAGATAGTAATCTTAAAAGCCAATTACCATTAATTGCATTAAACATATTTATTACTGATGGAGAATACTTACCAGCATCTTCTATATCATTTTTCATTAAAAATTCTTCAATAACTCTTTGATATGCTCCTGATTTTCTAGTTACAGTTATTGCATCATATCCTCCTGCTGTTGTATATTGATCACTATAATGAATTATTAGTAAATCTTTAGCTTCTGGATCATTTTTGAAAAAGTTTAAGTCGACTTTTGGATCTATAAACGTTACCCAATGACTAGCATCATATATCTTATCCAACATACTATCACTATTATTAGATATTGATGTAGCCTTACATTGATTACTATTAAATGGTTCTCCATTCAACGCTGCATTTAATGCATTTAATCTTATAGCCATATTCATTAATTTACTTTCAGCATTTGTAAATTTAGTTCCAAACCCTGTTCTATATGAATCTCCTAAAAATACTGATGGAACTCCAGATATATTTCCATTAAATATAACTCCAGATGGTATATCATCCATATTTGATGGAATCTTTTTAACATCGTTATTCATCTCAAAGAAAGTAATATGAGCATACTCAATTCCTTCATTTACATCTTTAGAATAGAAGCGAACTTTTTCTCTGTATAAATTTAATACATCTTCTTCTGACATGCTATCTACAGATAAGTCTAATCTATACATTTCTTTTAATGATTCTATATTCTCATTAAATGCAACTTCTTCAAATGCATTAGTTATATTTTTATCTGAATATATGTAAATATCTATTGGTAGTATTTCATTATTTTTATTAGATTTAAGTTGTTTTACATAGTATTTAAATATACCTTGTAATATCTCTTTGCAATCTCCAGTATTTATTAAATTTATTTTTATTGGAGCATTATTTCCCATATCAAACATGTATTTAAAATGATCAATAAACTCTTCTATCTTTTCATTAACTAATTTTGAAACAAAATCTCTTGAGCTTTTATATCTTGGTAGATTTTGATCTACATAATATTTCCACTCTGGAGAGTGTAATTGTTCCATTGGTATAAATAATTTATCATCTGTGTCAATTATATATGGTAAAAGATATGTTGATGTAAATTTCTTTAATACATCGTCATTCATATTTTCCGAATCTATACCATAATTTATATGGAGTTGATAAACTATATTTAATGGATGTAATGAAGTAAAGACTATTTCTCTATCTTCTATATTTCTTTTTATTGTACCTAATTTAAATAAATTCTTTTCTTGCTTTGTAAGATAAGAACCTTCTTGAATCCTATTCAATGCATCTATATATTCTTTTACAAATGATCTATATAAATTGGTTAAATCACTATTTAAATAAGTTAAACTTGGAAGCTTTCTAGATAACTTGTAATACTCTATTATATTTCTATATGATTTTTCTACACGAGTATCTATGTCTAGGTCTACAACTTCTATTCCTTCACTATTTTCTTCAAAATATAATCCTTCTAATTCTAAAAGTTGTTTTTCTATATCTAGATTTTTTCTAAATTCATCTCTTGTAAAATATTCTTTTGTTCCATGTTGTAACTTATTATCCCCAATTAATCTAAAGTCACATTTTTTTTCTCTTTTTAACTTCCAAACTTTAAATCCTTCTATTGGTGTTATTTTTTCACTAGTTCCCTCCATGCCTAAAGGAACCACTTCATTTCCTATTTTTAGACTAAATCTTACTAAATCACTATCATTTTCGTATTCAAAATTATCACTTATTTTAACTGTTAATTTTTCATTATCTAATACATCTATTACATCATTATTAGAATCTATTTTATATACTGTATTTCCGTTTTCAAACTCATTGAATACAACTTCTGATTCATTTGTATTTATTGATATATACTGTTCTTTCCTCTTCATTACTAAAGTATATTTAGATTTTATAGATTCAAAATACTTAAGATTGCATCTAAGCATAACTATTTTAAATTCAAACTTAGTATTCTCATGTTTATATACAACTTTATAGAAGTTAGATTTACCTTCTATATCCTTTATTGTAACTTTTAATTTATATCCTGATGTTTTAGCTATAACTTCCCCTTCAGTCTTATCTATAAAATCATTTTTAAGATAATCATCAAATGAAAACTCTAAGTCAATTTCATCCTTTCCTTGTTCATTAAATACAATTATATTTCTAACTCTTGATTTAGCTTTAGATGAACCCTCAGCCCTTTCCCATTCTTCAGAACCCGATAAATACTCTATAGGTTTAGTCTCTTTTTTACGTTCAACTGATTTTTTTACTACTTTATATTCTACATCCATCCAATCTTTAGCTTTTAATCTTGATATTCCATTATCATCAAAATATCTTTCTAATTGATTTTCAGGATTCCCATAATTATGTATCTCATCTACTCTATTGAAATACAACGCATTATCTTTTAATCTTTTCTTTAATTCTCTTCCATGAAAATCATTTAATTTATCATCATAAAATAATCCAAAATCCTTATACTTTGATTTATCTATATATCCTTTATTTAGTATATCAATCACATCTTCATATTCAAATATAGAACTATTATCCATAAATAAAGTATCTTTTTTTCTATCCAAATCTATTTCTATAATAGATTTATCTACTTCACTAAATGATTCAACAGCTAATTTTTTCTTTATATCCTTTTGAATTGAATCTATATTAAAAGGCATACCCTCTTTAGAAAAAGATTCTGTTCCCCCCATAATACTATCTAGTGTTGTATTATGAATAAATAATATTGCCTTTTTTTCATATCCTTCTTCTAATCCAACCATATTTCTTAATCTTGTAAGAAAATCTGGTTGCACATTATCAATTGTTGATGAAACTATTAATGATACGTCATTAAACTGTAATTGATAAGATTTATATTTAACTTGTCCTTTTGAATCTTTGTATTCATACTCTTGACATAAATTATTATCCTGTAATTTTTCATACAAATCCCTTACTTGTTTTTCTGTTTCAAACTGGATATTATACTTCGACCCAGGAATTAATGGATTTTTTGTAAAGAAATTTATTATTTTGCTAGATAAATAGCTATAAAATTGATTTGACATATTGCGCATCCCCACTATCCGATTTTTTTTCTAGTAAATTTAATTTTTCATATAATTGAACTATTTTTGTCTGTGAATCTCTATCAAAGAACAATCCTCTTAATTCAAATTCTTCAAATAATTCATTCAACTTAAGCTTTTTCTGATTATTTATACATATTTTTGTCATCAATATAATATCATCTTCTGTCATATTTAAGTTATATCCTAATCTACCTCTTCTTTTACCAAAATTCTTTTGAACAAACCATACAAACCAATTTTTATAGGCTTCACTTGCTCTACCTCTAGAAGAGTTTTCAAATTGGTATCTTATAACATTAAATAATTTGTTAACTAAATTAAATCCATTAGCATTACTTTCTCTATCCTCATACTCAAATCCATTCCAATTTTTTACATGTTTTGCATGTCTTATATATTCATTTATTAGTTCATTTAATTGTGATTCTATTTCTTTTTCATCCATGTTATTAAATATTTCTGCTAATTCTTTATATCCTAACTGGTCATTTATTTCATTGTGATTTAACATTTCTAAAACTACTGCATGTGAAAATAATGACGTTGTACTATTTTTTATTTTTTCCCATCCAAATTGATAAGCTGTTCTAGTTTTTCCTGTCTTTTCCCAATCTAATGTATAATATAACTTATCAGGTTTAGTAGTATCTGCATCTTCAAAACTTTCAAGCTTCATAACTAATTGGGATACATAAAACATATAATAGTATTCTAATAATCTCTTTAAGGAATCTTTATATAATTCTTCTTGAGATATTAAAAATTTAAAATCCTTTATAAATTGCTCTCTAACAAATGGTAAGTAGCACTTATATTCACCGATAGGAATTTCTTTTTCTCTTAATTCTGGTAAAGAATCTAAAACTATCTTATACATTATATTATCTACTTTTCTATCATAATACTTACTAATATTACTTTTTATATTTTCATCAAACAAAGTAGAATATAAAAAATTAGCAATTTTTTCATCCGACGATGTAGATGATATATAGTTTATAGTTTTTATATCAAAGTCTACTAAGTTATCATTATCTATAAACATTGTTCTAACTATATCTTTAAAATATTCTTTGCTTAAATCGTCTTGGTAATCACTAATTCTATCAGCAACGTCATTAATAAAATTTTCTACTTCAAATTCATCTTTAAGATCTTTATTAGATATTATTCTAGAAAAAGCACCTACAACTCCTGAAAATTCTGATACTAATGTCTTCTCATTAGCAGCATATGGTAGTAGTTTATATTTAACTCCTTGTTTATTTGTCAGTCCAGTTTCAGAAAATTTAAATGTATCTCTTATACCATCCAAATCTATCTTAAAATTATTTACTTCACACATATCTAAATCTCCATAAATTTATAAATTTCAAATTCTTCATCATATTCTAATCTAAATTTTTTATTATCTTTTCTATTTTTTTCCGTAAATACTAATTGTGAATTTTGGGATCCTGCTACTTCAATTTTATTCACAAATTCTATAAACTTTATAAAATGATTTTTATCTTTTTTATTAGGTCTATATCCGTTCCCAACTCTTATTAATAATTCATATAATGGAAAATCTATATCTATTGAACAAGATTCATCTAATCTATCACTTTTATATTTTATTTCTATTGTTGTTAAGAATTTTTCTAGCTTATTTTCATTATTAGATGGTAAATTACTTGTATCTGGTTTCAACTCTATTTCTTCACTAACCTTATATTTTGTTTGATTTTTTCCTATAAATATATTAATTGAATTTTTATCTGATTCACCATTCCATTTTAATATCCCATCTTTAACTTGTTTATATAGATTTTGTAATTTAGGTTTTTCACCCTTATTCCAATAATACACATATTCTATAAAATCATCATATACTTGGTCGTTAAGATTAAATAATTCACCTTTACCACACATGTAATAGCTTCTTATAAATAATTTTAAAAACTCTCTTCTTAAGTTTTGATCTTTTCTATTGTCAAAACTAATATTATTAAATCTATCAATATATCCTTTTGGATAATCTATATATCCTTTAAAAAATTCATTAATATCTATAGAATTATTAAACTTTATAATGAAGTCATCAACTTCTTTATTTCTAACATTTAAAGGATCTAATGTATTTAGTGATTTAAATATAAATGAAAGTTCTTCATGATCAAATATAATATTAGGAGTTAATGAACTTATATATTCTTCATCTTTAAGCCTTCCTATTTTATCTTTAAACATTGGATCATGAATATCTATTTGGCTTCTATTTATTAATAGATCATAGATAAAGTTTAATAATGCTCTTGTTGATATAATTACTTTATTTTTTATAATACATTGTACTAGTAAATTTACAATTGCATCCTGACATTTATCCTCACTTAATAATTCATAGTTAGATTTAATAGGACATTTATCTTTATTTACACATCTAACACAATTATTTTGGTAAGACTGATAAAATACGTTCATTTCTGATTTATCTGTAATTTTTTTTATTAGTGATTTAATATATTCTGATTCTACTTTTCCATCCTTTAATGTATATAAGCTGTAATCACTAAAGTTTACAAATTGTATGTTTCTATTTATATCAAATTTATTATCTATTATACTTTTTTCTAATATTTTCTTTTCACTTACAAACTCTCTTAGTTTAGTAAATCTTTCTCCATAATTTGAATCTATAAAATTATTTAACGTACCTAAATTTATAGCTAATATTAATTTTTCACTACTAGTTTCTATTTTTTCATCTGTAAAGTTTTCTAATAAATCATTTAACGTATCCATTGATGTTTTATTAGGTTCTAAACTTTCTGTTGCATCATTATGTAATGTAAATTTTGATATTATATCTGGATATTTATTTTTAAAATATGAAATAATATGAGATTTACCATCTCCAACACTACCACATACTAAAATTAACTGTGAGTTTTCTTGTTTACTTGCTTCTAAAATTATATCTTCTAATTCTCTTTGTGCATTTCTGTCAACATGCATATATTTTTTAAAATCAGTAAACTTATTTAACCCCTCTACCGCTTCTCTTGAGGATTCTTTTAATTTTTCTAATTCATTAATTAAGCATGTGCTTTTTAACTTTTCTTCTTTATTATGTATTTCTTTTTCTTCTATATCTTTTACCTCAATCTTATTGTCTCTATGAGAATTAATACTCAAGATATTTTCTATTCTACTGAATTTTTCCATAACCTTTGATATTAGCCTATTATTCTCTTTTTCATCAAAATTCTGTTGTGGTTTTGGACTTTTGTAAATTGGTGTCTTAAAGTTATAATTTACATATGTCTCTATAAACCATCCTGTAATTTTATAGACATATTCGTGTACTTGCAGTGCTAACATTAACTCATTCTCAACATCTTCATGTGCTGCTTTATTTCCTATTTTTCTAATTTCATAAAAATAATCATTTATTTCTTTATTAAATACTTCATTGTATCTTAAATTAGTTAGCCTATCTGCTAAATTTAAGCTAACAGCTTGTGGTAAATTTTCTAATTTAGCTATTTCTTCACTTATTTTTTCAGCAAATATCCTTGCTTTAACTATTACACTATGTGGTGATGTAAATATAGCACTATTTATTTCATTCCACAAATTATATAATTCATTATAATTTTCTTCTAATAATTTATATAAATTAATATCCACTCTATTCCTCCATTATTTATATTCTGTTTATCATTTTATTTACAACTCTTTAAAATGTATATTTGTAAGCACGGGGCTAATTTTTATCTATAATAACATAATAAAGTCTTTATTACTATTTGAGATCCCTTTTATTAAAAATATTTATTAATTTTAAATATTATTTATTTTTAAAGCTTAATCATTCTTATTTTAAATTTTTAATATATAAAAAGCATTGCTAATTTGCAATACTTTTAATCTTATATAAAAGAAAATACAACTATAATATTTTCAGGTCTTTCTGCTAAATATCCTATCCCATTTTTATCTAATAGTTTATACATTTTATTCACTATTTTTATTTTACAAATTGAAATTATATTAA
>ERZ827363.2489-NODE-2489-length-15647-cov-2.337032_pt1 | contig 15647 bp, 8 predicted proteins | sample MGYA00519776_ERZ827363 | MGnify/ENA primary metagenome ERZ827363 (study PRJEB31778, sample SAMEA3449288) | human gut metagenome | biome: human gut; feature: human-associated habitat; material: faeces | place: United Kingdom | collected 2010/2012 ...
TCACAATGGCTTCTATGCTGAGAATTCGAGTTTGCATGCACAACGTACCAGAAGAGAAGATCTTCAGACCAGCAGCTTGGAATGCATTTGGTATGGACAAAGAGGGTGCAGATTTCCGTGCTTGCAAGAACTACGGACCACTCTACAAATAAATCATACGGTTAAGATAACAGATATCATATCCTCCGGCATATATATGCCGGGGGATTTTTTATGTTATAATGTCCATAGATGCGGGAAACATACTGTTCGGACACAGGGAAAAAGTTATAATAGAAACAGATATAACGAATATGGGAGGTTACTGAAATGAAATATATACAGCTGAATGATACAGATCTGAATGTCAGCCGCATCTGCCTCGGAACAGCAGGATTTGGAGATAAAACAGATCAGGAAAAAAGTTTCGAAATCCTGGATGATTTTGTACGGGCAGGTGGAAATTTTATTGATACAGCCAATGTATACTGCAAGTGGCTGGAAGGACACGGAAACTGCAGTGAGCAGATCATAGGCAGATGGCTGAAAGCGCGGGGAGCCAGGGGGAAAGTGATCGTAGCTACCAAGGGCGCACATTATTCTTTTGAAAATCCGGGCCGTAGCAGAGTGAACCGGGAGGATATCCGTGCAGATCTGGATGAGAGCTTAAGGACTCTGGGAACAGAGGTGATCGATTTTTACTGGCTTCACAGAGATGATCCGGAAAAACCGGTGGAAGAGATCGTGGATATCCTGGAAGAAATGCAGAAAGAAGGCAGAATCCGATATTTCGGATTTTCCAATTACAGAACAGACAGACTGAAAGCGTTGGAACAGTGCCTGAAAGAACGGAAAAAAAGCGGCGTTACGGCAGTATCCAATCAGTGGAGCCTGGCAGGAATCAATCCGGGTGGAAATACCAATCCGGACCCTACACTTGTGGAGTTTTCCCGGGAGGAATACAGGTGGCACTGTGAGACAGGTGCGGCTTCCATTCCGTTTTCATCCACGGCAATGGGATTTTTCTCAAAACTTCAGAAAATGGGAGTTCCATATACGGATGAAGAGGTAGATGCATCCTGGATGCAGGAGAAAGAGTCACAGATTGCAGATCTTTCAGAAAGCATGAAGAAATCCTACTGGAATGAAACGAATCTTCGAACCTATCAGAAATTGTTAAAACTTCAGAAAGAAACAGGGGACAGCCTGCAGTCTTTGTCCCTGGCATATTTTTTCCATCAGCCGTTCCAGACAGTGCCGGTAACCGGTGTCAGCAGTCCGATACAACTGAAAGATGTTCTTGCTGCCTGCGATATTGATCTTGAACCGGAGTTGTTTGGAGGCTGGGTGACAGCTGGAGGTGGTCTATGAAACTGATCCATTTATCGGATCTTCATCTTGGAAAGCGGGTAAATGAGTTTTCCATGGTGGAAGATCAGAAATATATCTTAAATGAAATCCTGAAGATCATTGATCAGGAATCACCGGATGGGATCCTTCTTGCAGGGGACCTTTATGACAGACCCGTTCCATCTGCGGAGGCAGTGCAGCTTTTTGATAGTTTTCTTACCAGACTTGCGCAGCGAAAGATTCCCGTTTTTGCTATCAGTGGAAATCATGACAGTGCAGAGAGAATCGCTTTTGGATCTCATATTATGAGTGACAGTGGAATATGTATGTCACCGGTATACGATGGAAAAACAGCAAAGTACTGTTTAAAGGACAGTTATGGAGAAGTGTGGATTCATCTTCTGCCATTTATCCGTCCTGCAACGGTCCGACATGCACTGGAAGGGGAAGAAGACGTGGAAGATATCCGCGCCTATCAGGAGGCGGTGCTGGCAGCGGTTAAGCATATGGAAATTGACAGAAGTCAGAGAAATGTACTGCTTGCCCATCAGTTTGTGGTTGGTGCAATGCAATGTGATTCTGAGGAAATTTCTGTGGGAGGAATCGACCAGATCGAGGCAGAAGTATTTCGGGATTTTGACTATGTAGCACTGGGACATATCCACAGTCCGCAGAATGTGGGAAGTCCGAAGATCCGATACTGCGGGACACCGCTGAAATATTCGTTTTCCGAGGCAGGCCAGCAGAAATCCGTGACGGTTGTGGAACTTGGAGAAAAAGGAAGCCCTGATGTACGTGAGATCCCTCTGACGCCGCTGCGTGATATGCGAAAACTGAAAGGTACTTATATGGAGCTGACTTCACAGTCCAATTATAAGGACACAAATACGGATGATTATGTGCAGATCACATTGACAGATGAGGAAGATATCGTGGACGGAATGCAGAAACTTCGTACCATTTATCCAAACCTTATGCGTCTGGATTATGATAACCGCCGTACACGTGAGAACCAGGAAATTGCCGGCACAGAGAGAACCACACAGAAATCAGAGATGGAATATTTCGAGGAATTTTTTGAGCTGCAGAACAATCAGCCGATGAATGAAGAGCAGCGGAAGTTTTCCGAAGAACTGATACGGAAGCTTCAGGAGGTGTAAAATGAGACCGGAAAAACTGACTATCAGCGCCTTCGGGCCCTATGCAGATAAAACAGAAATTGATTTTTCAAAACTTGGAGAAGGCGGACTTTATCTGATCACCGGGGACACCGGGGCAGGAAAAACCACGATCTTTGATGCGATCACCTTTGCACTGTACGGAAGAGCCAGTGGAGAAGTACGGGAATCTGCCATGTTCCGCAGCAAGTATGCAAAAGATTCCGCAGAAACATTTGTGGAACTTGTTTTTTCCTACCAGGGAAAAACTTATCAGGTGCGTCGGAGTCCGGAATATATGGCTCCGAAAAAAAGAGGCACAGGACTGACTTTACGAAAAGCAGAAGCACAGCTTATTTATCCGGATGAACGTCAGCCAGTGACAAAAGCAAAAGATGTGACTGCGGCGGTGGAGCAGCTTCTGGGACTGAGTTACGACCAGTTCACACAGATAGCGATGATCGCTCAGGGGGATTTTCAGAAATTATTGCTGGCAGGAACGGTACAGCGTGGCGAGATCTTCCGGCAGATTTTTCACACAGGGCTTTACCAGCAGATCCAGATGAGACTCCGGGATGCGGCTATTTCCCGATATAAAGATTACGATGAAATGCGCCGGAGTATCGCACAGTATCTGGATGGAGTGAGGTTTCAGACGGATGCAGGAACAGAAGCGGAGGAATTTTTAAGGCTCAGGAAATCGAAATTTGAAGGAAAGCTGGAACGGAGTCTTGAGCTCTTGAAGCTGTTTATTGACAGAGGAGAACGCCGGGAAAATGAACTTCGGAAACAGGAAGAGGAAGTGGACCGGGAAATCCTGACAATGGAAAAAATGCTGAATCTTTCCGCACAGAAACGAGGCCTGGAACAAAAAAGAAAGCTTGCCCGAGAACAGCTTGAGAAACTTCTTCCGGAACTTAAGAAAGCATCGGAAGAGGCGGAAAAATATAAAGATGCAGATCAGAGATGTGAGAAACTGGGACTTCTGATCCGGGAAAAACAGGAAAAGCTGAAGAAATACCAGGAGCTGGAGCAGCTGCAGAAAGAACGAATAGAGATTGAACGGCAGCTGGAAAACTGTAAGGTACAGCAGAAAAAGATCATCCGGCAGGAAGAACAGCAGCAGAAAGAAATGGAACAGCTGAAAACGGAACGGGAACAGCTGGGAAATTCTGAGCTGGATTTGCAGAAAGCGCTCACAGAAAAAGAAAAACAGACGCGGAGAAAGAAAGAACTGAACGGACTTATCGCTGAGATCCGGAGATTTCAAGGCCTTTATGATAAAACCAAAGAGCAGCAGAAAAAGTATCAGTCTGCTTGCAGAGATGCACAGCAGCAGAGAGAATATTATCAGCAGATATTCCATATTTTTCTGGATGCGCAGGCAGGCCTTCTGGCCCGGGAGCTTAAGGATGAAGTGCCCTGTCCTGTGTGTGGGTCCCTGAGTCATCCAAATCCCAGAATGCTTTCCAGAGAACAGACAGTTGATCAGAAAACACTGGATAGCGAGAAACGTAAGCTGGACAAAATGGAAAAGGATTCTGTAGATCAAAGCCTGAAAGCAGGAAGTTTAAAGGAACAGAGCAATGCATCCTGGAGGCAGATCGTAGCCAGTGCAGAAGAGCTTCTGGAAGAGTTTCAGGAATTTCATAAGAAAAATAAAAGCGGGAACGGACAGACAGAGGATTTTATGACTGTGTGGAAACAGCTGACTTCTATGGTAAAAAGGGCACAGGAACAGTGCGAGGATCTTCTGGCGGAAAGTGAAAAAGAAATCCGGAAAGCCCAGGAAAATACAAAAAGAAAGAAAACAGTGGAAAAGTCCCTGGAGCGTCTTGAAAAGGAAAAAGAGGAGCTGCTTGAAAAAAAGAATTTCTTTGACAGAGAGCAGGCCGGCCTGAGGATGAAAGCATCCGAGAATCAGAAACAGCAGCAAAATATGGCAGACGAGATACGTCTTGTTGTGGAAGAACAGTCCGGTAAAACGGACAGTATAACCCAGGACACCTGGGAAGCCGGTAAAGAAAATCTGGAAAAAGAGATCAGGGAAAGACAGCAGGAGTACAGAAGCCTGAAGGAAAACAGCAGAAAGGCGCGAGAAACACTGCAGGGATTTCAGGCAGAAAAAGAAAGGATAGCTTCCTCCATAGAGACTTTTGAAGTGCAGCAAAAAGAGATCGGAGAAATTCCGGAAGCGGAGATCAGAGAACAGCGCGCACAGGCTTCTGAGCGGAAAAAAGATCTCGCAGAAGAAAGAAAAGAGCTCTTTTCCATTCAGAAAGGAAACCAGGATGTTTTTCAGAAAGTGCAGAAGCGCCGGGAGGAAATGACAACAGCGGAAAAGGAATATGCATGGATCAGGAATCTTTCTGATACAGCCAACGGAAAACTGAACGGAAAGGCAAAGATCGAGCTGGAGACTTATATCCAGATGGCATATTTTGACCGGATCCTGCGAAGAGCCAATCTCCGTCTTATGACCATGAGTAGCGGTCAGTACGAACTGAAACGCCAGGAGCAGAGCAAAAATCAGAAAGAAAAAGCAGGTCTCGATCTGAATGTCATAGATCACTATAACGGAACAGAACGAAGTGTAAAGACATTGTCCGGTGGAGAATCTTTCCAGGCTTCTCTGTCCCTTGCACTGGGGCTTTCTGATGAGATCCAGGCATCAGCAGGGGGAATCCGGCTGGACTCCATGTTTGTGGATGAGGGATTCGGTTCTCTGGATGAAGAATCACTGGAACAGGCGCTGAAAGCGCTGGCAGGACTTGCAGACGGAAAACGTCTGGTGGGAATTATTTCCCATGTTTCCGAACTGAAAGAACGCATTGATAATAAGATCATTGTCACAAAACAGTGTAACGGAGAAAATATGGGAAGCAGTATCCGAATACAGTAACTGCAGAAACAAGATAAGAAAGAAGATAAAAAAAGCTCTGACCGGGATAATGTGTATCGTCCCGGTCGGAGCTTTTGACGTATATCTGGTCAGATCGATGATATCCAAAGATCAGTCTTTCTGATATTTTTTCTTCTGTTCAGCCTTGGCTTCGCAGGTAAGCTCAATGCCAAGTTTACGGAAGCTGATCACATCCACATCAGAGAGCATTACGGAAGTATGGGCCTGGCAGCCACGGAGATTCGGGATCTGCTCCAGGGCAAGGCGTGCGGCATCACTGGTTGCGGCACTCATGGACAGGGCGATCAGGATCTCATCAATGTGAAGACGTGGGTTTTTGCTTCCGAGATATTTGGTCTTCAGCTGCTGGATCGGATGGATGGCATCAGGAGAGATCACATGCTGCTCATGGTCAACTCCAGCCAGTTCTTTCAGGGCATTCAGAAGGAGAGCTGCAGATGCACCGAGAAGATCGGAAGTTTTTCCACATACGATTCTGCCGTCCGGAAGTTCCATTGCTGCAGCAGGGCCATTGGTTTTTTTCTCTTTTTCGAGGGCAGCAGGTACAACCTTTCGGTCTGTGATCTCTGCGTGAGCCTGCTGAAGGAGCAGTTCGATCTTGCGTACTTCATTCTCTGTACCGGAACCGGAAACCAGAGCGTCCATGCTCTTGTAATAGCGGCGGATGATCTCCTGACGGGAAGCTTCCTGGCATACTTCATCATCAATGATACAGTTGCCTGCCATGTTAACACCCATATCTGTCGGAGATTTGTACGGGCAGCTGCCCATGATCTTCTCAAACATAGCCTGTACAACAGGGAAAACCTCTACATCACGGTTATAGTTAACAGTAGTCTTGCCGTAAGCTTCCAGATGGAACGGATCGATCATGTTGACATCATTCAGATCTGCAGTAGCAGCTTCATAAGCAAGGTTTACCGGATGTTTCAGCGGGAGGTTCCAGATCGGGAAGGTCTCGAATTTTGCATAGCCGGCTTTTACGCCACGTTTATATTCATGATAGAGCTGAGAAAGGCAGGTTGCCATCTTTCCGCTTCCAGGTCCTGGTGCTGTGATGACAACGAGAGGTCTGGTAGTTTCGATATAATCATTCTTTCCGTAGCCTTCATCACTTACAATAAAGGAGGTATTGCTTGGATATCCCGGGATCAGGTAAAGCTTGTAAACACGGATTCCCAGCTTCTCCAGACGTTTCTTGAAGAGATCGGCACTTTCCTGGCCGGAGTACTGCGTGATGCATACACTTCCTACATACAGGCCACGGCTTGTAAACTCATCCATAAGACGGAGCACGTCTTCGTCATAGGTAATGCCAAGGTCGCCGCGCACTTTATTCTTGTCAATGTCATTGGCACTGATAACAATAACGATCTCCGCCTGATCAGAAAGCTGCATCAGCATGCGGAGTTTGCTGTCCGGTTCAAAACCCGGAAGAACACGGGATGCATGGTAGTCGTCAAACAGTTTGCCGCCGAATTCAAGATAAAGTTTGTTGCCGAACTGACCGATCCTTTCACGGATATGTTCTGACTGCATTTTCAGATATTTGTCATTATCAAAACCTATTTTCATTTGTCTGATTTCCTCTCCTCTTTAATTTTCCAAATCACTGGGAACAGTATACTACAATTTAATGTTCACTGGCAATATCCCATGAGGTGTTTTTTACAGGTATTTTTACAATCTCACGGTTGATTTATACGGTTTTTCTCTTTATAATAAAGAAATGACAAGAGGAGGAAAAAAATGAATAATCAACTGAATAATGATCAGGACGGGAAGCGACCTGATAACAAAGATCCCAGGCAGGGGTCAGGTAAGAATCATCAGTCGATTCTGGCTTTTCTGATATGCCTCCTGGTCACACTGGTGTGCTTCGCGTTGTTTACCAATATGCTGAAGGATAACAGCAGTGAGATCTCCTATGATAAATTTATCGATATGGTGGATAAGGACCAGGTTAAGGAAGTAACGATCCAGTCCAGTACATTGACGATCGTACCCAAGAAAAAGAATTCCAAGTACGAGGATATGAGCTATTACACCACGAAGACCGAAGACAGTACAGCACTTACCAAGAGACTGGAAGGAAAGGGAATCAAGTTTGAGACCGATCCGCCGGATGTTTTTGGTGAATTTGTTGCAATGATCCTGAGCGTGGTTCTGCCGACATTGCTTCTGTTCGGACTTCTGATGTTTTCCATGCGCCGCATGAACAAAGGCGGCGGGATCATGGGCATGGGCGTAGGCAAGAGCAAAGCCAAGGCATATGTGCAGCAGGAAACGGGCGTTTCCTTTAGGGAAACCACCATGGTTCTAAAGGGATATAACAGTGTTCTCTGTAGAAACGTAAATTTCTTCCGAAGACATGGTAGGAACGACTAAGCGTTCCAGTTATATTCTTCTATATAACCGTCGAAGTAGTCATTCAGTACTACCCCCAGTTCTTTAGCAACGTTTATGACATATATCTGTTCGGCAGGAGTGATTTTCAGTGCTCCCCGGCGTTTCAAGTAGTAATTCTTGCGTCCGAAGTAGCTAATCATCCGGTAGCGGAATGTACTTGCCATTCGCACGGTGAGTGCATTTGCCGTGCGTGTAAAGCCAAGTGCAAAGCGGGTTTTCTCGTTCGAACAATAGTAATCACATTTACCTTTTCCGGCTATTATCCGGTTAGGGTTCATCGTCGGCAGGAAAATTCTGTTGACAGGAGCATACTGCATGGCAATCCGGCGCAGGCAGGTTGAGGCTTTCGGGCAGTTTTCGGCGGCGCACAGGCCGAAGGAGTAGGGGACTTCGGAGAAGTCGAAATGAGGAGTCATTATTTTATGGATGTTGATGGTTATTTATTATCGGCAAAGGTACTAAACTATGCCGGAAACGAGCAAGAATGAGTCTGATTTTTCATAAAATTTGCTTGAATAGGATGAAAGCACTAAGAATAGAAAATATGTTCCCAAAAGTGCATATTCCCATACTTTAGAGAGTTTTTCCGGTAAATTTTCGACCTTTTTTCGGTTAGTAATTCGCTTCTTTGTATGCGATTATTAGTTGCTAATTGCCAAAGGTTATAAGAGTTTATTATTCAAACGATTAATAATATTATGAAGAAACTTTATTTTATCATGTTGTTACTCTTCTTCTTCTTTTCTTTTTCAATAACAGCCCAAACGATGCAAGTGCAAGGGCACTTGTTAGGTGATGAAAAACAAGACTTGGAGTCGGCTACCGTACGTTGTTATACCTCGGATACAATATTTGTTGCAGGCGTCACAACCAATATGAAAGGGCTTTTTACGTTGCGGCTCCCCCTGAAAGAGCAAAGATACCAACTGCGGTTCAACTATCTCGGCTACAAGGAGACGATATTGACCTTATATCCGACAAAAGAATCTTTCGTACGTTTGGGAGATATCCGGTTGGATAAACAGGTGGAGCAGCTTCAGGAAGTGACGGTACTGGGGTCCAATGAAATAAAGATGGAAGACAAGACGATGTATTATCTTACCCGCGCCCAGTTGCGCCATGCCTATAATGGTTACAATACGGTAGAAATGTTAATGATTCCCGGAGTTACTGCGAATAGCTCCTCTATCTCATATTTTGGCAAGAATGTGTTATTGTGCATTGACGGCCGTGAAGCTACGTCGGGCGAAGTGCAGAATTTGAATCCTAATGATATCAAGCGGATTGATTTTTATTCGCAAAGCCGTCCCGATTATCCGGAAGCGGATGTGATATTTGATTATATATTGAAAGAGAGGGATTATGCAGGTTCGGTGGCATTGAACGCCAATCACCAATTAAACCGCCTCACAGGCAACGGGCGAGGAACGATTCAGTTCTTTGAAGGCAAATCAGAGTGGACAGTTTCGGTGGCGGACAACTATAATCACTTCAAATCCCATCCGGAAAGTGTATTGGAGACCACCTATCTATTCCCGAACGAAGCTATTGTCAGAACAGACAAGCAACTGCCTTCGTCGAACAACAACAACGACCTACAGGCGTACATGAACTACATCTTCAAAGATAAAAAACAAATATTTTACAGTTCGCTCCGAATGAATAGAAAGAGTAGCGACATCGATAATTGGGTCAGCCAGCAATATAGTAATAATCCCCTACTCCTGACTAAACAGGAAAGGAGAAATTCTACAAGCTTAAATCCGGCGCTCCAACTTAATTATATACGTGACTTGCCTCGCAGACAGAAAATAAAGTTATGTCTTTATGGAAGTCACGGAGATAACCGGTATGACCGTTGGTATGAGCAACGAGAGGGAGAAACAGCTGTTTCCGCCTATCGCAACGGAACGGATGAAAAAAGTTGGTATGGAAATGTAGACGTAAACTATTCAAAAACATTCAAGAACAATTCCGCATTAACGCTGGCAGTTTATCAGAATTATACTCATACGGATGATTTGAACACGATGCAGGGGGAAGTGTCCGACCACTTTTTAAAGCAAAGTAACACAAGACTATCTGTCTTGTATAATTATAAAATAAAAAAGCGGTTCAATCTTCAACTTAAAGTGGCAGAAGAAGTGTCTTATACCAAAACGAATGGAAATAGTGTGACTACTACTGCGTTCGTTCCCTTCCTGAAGTTATCTTACGATTACAAGAAGCACTCTCTGCAGCTGACCGGAACGGTAAGGAGTGGAGAACCCAGCCTTTCTGACCGTACCGGATATGAATATCGAATGAATGAATATGAACTATTCGTAGGAAATCCGGAACTGAAAAATTACTTGAGATATAATGGCACATTGAGGTATAATTGGAACGTCAGCAAACGTTGGACTTTTATTATCTATTCGTCATTTGAAGCTCTTTCTAACCAAGACTATTCTCTCCATCGCTATGACTCCGACAGAAATACATTCGTTTTCCAATCTTTTAATGGAGGAAGTTGCCTGTGGTCGCACAGTGAGGTCGTTTTAGACTATGCCATTATTCCGCAAAAATTATTCTTCAGAGCCTTGGGTATTTACGATCATACAAACATAGATGTAGGAGAAAAAAAGTCTTATAATAGCTTTTTCTGGCCTTGTAGCATTTATTGGAGAAATAAGGGATGGTATGTTTATTTAGGCTATATGTCCCCTTCAAAAAGTATGAGTTTCAACGGCGACATCTATCATAACCCTCACAGGTTGGATTTTAACGTGCAATATAGCATTAATAACTTACATATTTCTCTCAATGTCAGTAATCCATACAAAGCAAAACATAAGCATTACATTACGCAAGCGGAATATATACAGAGAAGTATTTCCCGTACGCCTCGTATAGATGACTATATCATTGGTCTGTCATTGAATTATCGATTCACTTTCGGAAAGAAGAAGCATCAGTTTGATAACTCTTCCATAAAAGATGTGAATCAGTCGACGATATCGAAAGAGTAAAAGAGGCTACAAAAACAAAATTTCGGCAAAAAGTGCGTATTTCTATACTTTAGAGAGTTTTTCCGGTAAATTTTCGACCTTTTTTCGTTAGATGAAACCTACTTTTGCTGCGTCGATAGCCCGATAATCCGGCTATGAAAACATAACATTATTATTAATTAATTTCTAAGATTATGAAAACAGAATCTTTATTTCTAAAAAGATGTTTTTGGATGTTATTCTCTATTTTGGGAATAATGTTGGGCGTTTCCTGCTCGGACAGTGATGATGAGATGGGTGATGAAGGTGATGGCGGAACAACCGCAACGACTCCTTTCAAATCAGTGCAGGTGGAAGCTGACGGAGAAAAAGTACAGGGTGCTGTAGACGGTACTACGATTACGTTTGCTTTTGACCAGGCCGAGAATTTTTCTGGTTGTAAACTGACAGTTGAAGTAAATACCGGTTATCAGCTCACCTATCCTACAGATGTGAATAGTTATGATATGACGGATGATCCTGACTTATATTTTAAGGGACCGGACGGGAAAACGGTGAAATATAAGGTAATAGTAACTTCCAATGCGTTACCGATTGTTGACTCTTCCAAAATTACGGTAGATGGCGGATATAAACTGACAGTAAACAATGCGACAAAAGAGCTTGTGATCACTTATGACCGGAATATGGATAGAAGCAACGTCAAACTGAACTTTGCAGAGGGCGCATTAATGGCGGGCGCTACGGTTGAGACTGTCGTATTCGACCTTTCTGATGAACCGGCTACAGTAAATATTAAAGTGGCAGGCAGCAACCGTCCCTATACATTGAGGATTGATTATTCGGCTATTATGACTCCGGCAAAAGATTTGGGATTTGTCGACATCACAGATGCAACCGTGAAGGAGAAATATCCTTATATCACAATCATGAGAGCGACGCTGCTGAATAATGTGATTAAACAGAAACCTACCAAGAAACCGAATCCCGACTGGTGGAACCCTAATGAGGATTATCCGGGAATGACGCAGACGGAAGCGATGGCGGTATTGGGAGATCTGAAAGATCCTGCAACTTATCCGGGACTTGAAAACTATGAGAATGTGAATCTTACAGTACTTACGATGGATGCTGCTAAAGTAAAAGGTAGAATGGAAATAGACGATCAGAATAGTCTCACATTGTCTGAGGTGAAAGGATTGGTGACTGTGACCGGTCGTGCTATCGGCTCTAAAGGTAGTCAGGGCGGAAGAGGTATTCTGTATGGCAATAATAAGGTATATTCTTGGCAATTGCCTTGGATAGAGAAACAGCCGGAGAATATTCAGTTTGGTTGGCATTTCGGATTTACGGCAGAAGGTAAGCTCTTGTGTGATATAGCCACTATGAATACGGGTGGAAGCAAAACAAAATTGCATAAGGTTAAATTCTATGAGGCTAATACCAGCGAAGATTTGGGAGAAGTTTATGCAGAACCTTATAACTTTCCAAATGTGTTGACTTACGATTGTCATAACTATTTGAGCGGTGACTGGAATGTAGTATCTGCAGCTTACGGTTATCCTTGCTTTGCCAAAGACGGACAGGCGCTCACTTACAAGCAGGTATTGGGCAACAATGGATTCAGTGATAGTATGGGTGATAATGTGTATGGTCAGTTTATCATGATAGGAAAAACTTTCGATGGTAAGGTAGCTATTGCAATTGTGAGTAAAGAAAATGAGGGTGATTCGGAACTGACGCCTTTGCAGGCTGCATACGTACTTAATAAGATGGGCTGGAAAGACATTATGTGTGTAGGCGTAACCGACTGGCAGAGTGGTTCATGGAAACCAGGGCTTATGGTGGACGGTAAGCTGGTTGCAGGACAGGATACAGACGGCTCTGTATTTGTTATGGCATTTGACGCAAAATAATTAATACTAAATAGAGAACATTATGAAAAAACACAAGTATCTGTTTGTTGCATGCCTGTCATTGTTTCCTGTAATGGCAGTGGCTGGAAACGATACTCTGCATGAGATCATGGAAGTCCCATCAGCAACAAATATCAACAAGAACAGGCTCTACAAAGGGAAAGTGGTGGACGACAGGACGTCCGAGCCTTTGGTAGGAGCTACTGTTAAAGTGAAAGGTTCTACTATCGGGACGATTACGGACATAGATGGTAATTTTGCATTGGATATTCCGGATAATATCTCTCCCATAGTGTTCGAAGTTTCATATATGGGGTACGCTTCGAAAGAAGCGGCCCCTGCTAAAACAACCGGATTCACTATCCGATTGGCGGAAGATTCTCAAACCTTGGAGGAAGTACAGATCATTGCTTACGGTAAACAAAGTAAGATGTCCGTTACTGCGGCTATTTCTTCCATTGACACGAAAGAGCTGTTGAAATCTCCCAGTGGCAGTGTAGCAAATGCGCTTTCGGGAGCTGTCACCGGACTTTCATCCATACAGCCGTCCGGTCAGCCGGGAGCGGAGAATCCTTCCATATATATACGTGGCACGGGGTCCTTGTCGGACGAACTTTCCAAACCGTTGATTCTGGTGGACGGGGTGGAGCGTTCTTTCTTTCAGATGGACTCGCACGAAATAGAAAGTATTACGGTTTTGAAGGACGCGGCTTCCACGGCTGTATTCGGTGTGCGTGGAGCGAATGGTGTTGTGTTGGTCACTACGCGTCGCGGTGTATCCGGAAAACCGGTGATTTCATTGAATTCTTCATTCGGATTGACCCAGGCTCTGCGTAACCTGAAAGGGGTGGACAGTTATACGTATGCTACCTTATATAATGAAGCGCAACTAAGTGACAATCCCTCGTTGACGGAATCTCAATTGGGCTTCTCGCCATTTGTGATAGATATGTTCAGAACGAATGAAGATCCTATTATGTTTCCCAATGTTGACTGGAACGATTATCTTTTCAAGAACCTTGCTTGGCAGACACAGCATAACCTGACGTTGTCGGGTGGCGGTGAGCGTTTCCGTTATTTTGTCTCTTTGGGATATCTGTTGCAAGACGGTATGTTGAAGCAGTTGGGAGAGTCTTATGACCCTAACTATCAATACAAGCGTTTCAATTATCGTTCGAATGTGGATATTGATATTACAAAATCTACTTTGTTGAAAGTGAATATCGGCGGACATGTCGGTGCAAAAAGAGAACCTCGGACGGATGAATTGTGGAGAAAAGTACTGTGGTCAACTCCTTTCTCCAGCCCCGGGATAGTGGATGGAAAACTAATTTCCAATATCTATTCCAATAGATATATTTCTATCGGTGAACGTTCGTGTCCGTTGGACTATTATTACAATTATGGATATAATGTGGATACGGACAATGTATTGAATCTAGACTTGGCTCTTGAGCAGAAACTGGATTTTATAACTCCGGGATTGAGCATGAATATAAAAGGTGCTTATAACACAAACTATAATGTGAAAGCTTCTCGGACGCCTTCGGGAGCGGACAGCATGTGTACACCGATTTATCTGGGTTCGATAGAAACACCGGGAATGGACTTTTGGGATCCGCGTTTCGACCGTACCATTGTATATCAGACGGATGGAGTCAGCGGACTGCACGAACAGATGAGTTACGGTGAAGAGGTTGGCAGGGGACGTAACTGGTACGGAGAGTTCAGCCTGAACTACAGCCGTTCATTCGGTGACCATGATGTATCGGCATTGTTCTTGTACAACCAGTCTAAAAAATATTATCCGGAAACGAAAATAGACGGAAAAGTGTTTTATATGGATATACCGACAGCCTATGTAGGGTATGTGGGACGTATGACGTATGCATACAAGAAGCGATATATGGTGGACTTGAATGCAGGATATAACGGTTCGGAAAATTTTGCACCGGATAAGCGCTTCGGTTTTTTCCCAGCGGTTTCTGCCGGTTGGATTCTCTCGGAGGAGAAATTCATGAAGAAACAGAAAGTTATTGATTTCCTGAAACTGCGTGCTTCTTATGGTATCGTAGGTAATGATAAAATGGAAAATGCCCGTTTCCTTTATATGGCAGGTGCATGGAGCGGTTATAATACAGTAGCAAAAGGACAGGGCAGTTGGCAGTTCGGAAAAGACGGCGGTACGGGATTGCTTCCGGACGCGAAAGAAAATACGATGGGTAATCCGGATGTGACTTGGGAAAAGGTGGCAAAACAGAATTATGGTATTGACCTCAAAATGTTTGATTCCCGTTTGAGTCTGACTGCCGATGTTTTCTTTGAAAAAAGAAAGGATATATTGTCTACCCGCAACACGTTGCCGGCCATTACCGATATCAATCTGCCTAAAATCAACTTGGGTAAGGTAAACAACCACGGCTATGAATTGTCGCTCGGGTGGAACGACCGGGCGGGCAAGGTGGACTATTGGCTGAAAGCGAATGTCTCTTATGCGAAAAACAAGATTATTTATATGGACGAGGTAGTGCCCAACGAGCCTTATATGGCTGAAACGGGACGGAGCACCGGTTTGACTTACGGATATATCTTCGACCGTTTTTTACAAAAAGATGACTTCGATGCGGATGGCAACCTGAAAAAGGATGAGAACGGCCGGCAGATTCTGCCGCAAATGGCATTGGGCACTCCCCGCCCGGGAGATGCTTTGTTCAAAGACTTGAATGGAGACGGTGTGATAAACGGTGATGATAAAACCCGCTTCGGATATGCCGAACGTCCGGATTATGTATTCGGTTTTCTAGGCGGTCTTAAATGGAAGAACTTTGAATTCTCGATGCAGTGGACAGCAGCAATGAATGCATCCAGAATACTGGACGGTGAATACCGGAATGCGTTCGGCAGTACGAACAGCCGTATGTTG
>ERZ827363.2493-NODE-2493-length-15619-cov-2.876960_pt1 | contig 15619 bp, 16 predicted proteins | sample MGYA00519776_ERZ827363 | MGnify/ENA primary metagenome ERZ827363 (study PRJEB31778, sample SAMEA3449288) | human gut metagenome | biome: human gut; feature: human-associated habitat; material: faeces | place: United Kingdom | collected 2010/2012 ...
GCTTATCGCAGATGCCCGCCGTGCGGCGGCACTGCCAGACGATGGCGTTGTACACCGGCTCACCGGTCGCCTTGTCCCACAGGATCGTCGTCTCACGCTGGTTCGTGATGCCGATGCCCGCGATGCGCGCGTCCGGCCCGAGCTCTTCGAGCGCCTGCGCGGCCACGCTGCGCTGGCTCTCCCAGAGCTCCAGCGGGTCGTGCTCGACCCAGCCGGGCTGCGGGTAGTGCTGGGGAAAGGTCTGCTGCGCCATCGCGGCGACGCGGCCGCTGCGGTCAAAGAGAATGGCACGGGAGCTGGTCGTGCCCTGGTCGAGCGCAAGAATGAAACTGCCCATAATTACCCCCTGTTATTTCCAAAAGCGATGTGGTATACTAAGGCGGCACAGTGAAAGCGGCGCTGCCCTGAGATCACCCGTTTTTCGGATTATATCATACAAAGGAGCCTTGCGCTATGGAGAATCGAAAAGAATTTACCTTTCCCTCCGCCGACGGAAAGACGGCCATCCACGCGGTCGAATGGCACCCCGCAGGGGAGCCGGCCGGCATTTTGCAGATCGCGCACGGCGTGGCGGAGTACGCGCTGCGCTACGAGCCGTTCGCGCGCTTTCTGAACGCGCACGGCTTCCTGGTCGTGGCGAACGATCACCTCGGCCACGGCGAGTCGGTCGCCGAGGGCGCGCCGCGGCTCTACTTCGGCGAAAAGGGCAGCTGGCAGCACGTCGTGGACGATATGTACACGCTCCGCTGCCGGACCGGCGAAGCCTATCCGGAGCTGCCGTACTTTATCATGGGTCACTCCATGGGCTCGTTCCTCACACGCACCTACCTCATCCGCTATCCAGGCACGGTCAAGGGCGCGATCCTGATGGGCACGGGGCAGAATCCCGACGCGATGCTCGTCGGCGGCAAGGCGCTCGCAAGCGTACTGGCAAGGAAGGTCGGGCGCGAGAACGCGAGCGACGTCGTGGAAAAGCTCGCCTTCGGCGCCTACAACAAGGCCTTCGCGCCTAACCGCACGGACTACGACTGGCTGAGCGTGAGCGAGGAAAACGTGGACGCCTACATCGCCGATCCGCTCTGCGGTGGCATGGCGAGCACGGGGCTGTTCCTCGAGCTGCTTGACGGTATGGCGTTCATCAAGAAGCCCGCCAACCTGCGGCACATGAACATGGCGACGCCCGTGCTCTTCATCTCCGGCGACCGCGACCCCGTGGGCGGCATGGGCAAGGGCGTGCGCGCGGCTTACGATAGCTTCCGCCGCGCCGGTGTGCGCGACGCGGAGCTGAAGCTCTATCCCGGCCTGCGCCACGAGATATTGAACGAGGACTGCCGCGCGCAGGTCTACGACGATCTGTGGGAGTGGATCGAGCGGCATAACGGTTAAACGAAAAGCGCGGGCGCAGCCCACGCTTTTTTCTATGCCGTCCGGTATTTCCGCCGCAGGCGGCTCGGGGCGAGCAGATCAATGTCGCCCCAGCGCAGCAGCACGCCGGTGCTCCACAGCGCGTCGATGCCGAGGCAGAGCAGCACGGTGTTCGTCACGGCGGACGGAATGCCGGCGGCGAGAGCCGCCAGCGCGGGCTGCACGAGGCGCACGGCGAGCGCACCGAGCACGCCCCACGCGAGCGAGAACGGCAGACAGATACGGCCGTTGACGTCCGTTTTTGTCGCGCTGTAGTCCCAGAAGCGCACGCCGAGCACGGCGTCGCAGAAAAGATGGACGGCGTATTCCGCCGTCGTTGCGGTGATGCTGCAGAGCAGCGCGAGCTCCCAGAGCGGACCGATGCGATCCGCGCCCAGCGCGAGCACGGCGCACATTGCAAGACCGTACACGGGACAGACGGGCGCGAGCAGAAAACCCTTCCGCACGCGGTGCTCCGCGTGCGTGAGAGCCGCGAAGAGCTTTTCGAGCAGATAGCCCAAAAAGCCGTAGCCGAGAAAATACCAGAAATACGCCATCGCGTCCGTTCACCTCCTGCACCGCAGTTTGCCCGCTCGAACCGGAAAAATGCGCCGCCGCGGCGTTGCAAAGAATGGAAAAACGTGATACCATAGGCGGCAGAAGAAAAAGAGGGAGGACGAGCTATGGCGGACCGTTGGGAGGAACTGGAAAAGCGCTGTCAAAACTGCCGTGAGTGCTCGCTGTGCGAAACGAGGACGAATGTGGTCTTCGGCGACGGCAGCCGCACGGCGGAGATAATGTTCGTCGGCGAGGGCCCCGGCGCGCACGAGGACGAGCAGGGCGTGCCCTTTGTCGGCAAAGCGGGGCAGCTGCTCGCCATCATCGGTCTCGACCGCACGATGGTCTACATCGCGAACATCGTCAAGTGCCGCCCGCCGCAGAACCGCGATCCGCTCGGCGTGGAGCAGGACGCCTGCATCGGCTATCTGCGCGAGCAGGTGACGCTGCTGCGCCCGAAGCTGATCGTCTGCCTCGGCCGCATCGCGGCGATGCGCCTGATCCGCGAGGACTTCAAGATCACGCGCGAGCATGGGCAGTGGGTGAAAAAGGGCGGCTTTGAGCTCATGGCGATGTACCACCCTGCGGCGTTGCTGCGCGATCCCGCGCGGCGGCCCGACGCCTTCGAGGACCTGATGAGCCTGCGCGAAAAGGTCCGCGCGGTGTGCGAGCACACGCCGCTGCCGGAAAAGCTGTGAGAATGAGAAGAAAAAGCGAGGCGTGTCACGCCTCGCTTTTCGTTTCTTCCTTGACCGTTCCGTCGGCCTTGGCCAGCAGAAAGACCGCCAGCAGGATGCAGAAAATGCCGATGCCCAGCCGCACGGTCAGCACCTCGTGGTAGACGAGGATGCCGATGACCACGCTCGTGAGCGGCTCAAAGGTCGAGAGCATGGACGCGCTCTGCGCACCGATGAAGCGGTTGCCGAGCTGGAACAGCAGCGACGCCGCGGTAGACACGCAGCAGTAGAGCGCGAGTGCGCCGCGCGTGAAGGCGGTGGAGGGCCAGACGAATTCGCCCATCGCGAGCGTGATGCCGCCGACGAGCACGGCGGAAAAGACGCACAGCCAGAAGGCGAGCTTGAACGGCGCCATCGTCACCAGCCCGCTGGAGTTGAGATGCACGATGTAGTATGCCCACGCCACGCCAGAGGCGAGCGCGAGGAATACGCCGTAGGCGCTCACATCGCCGCCGGGGGTGTAGAAGCACAGGATGCCGGCAAAGCACAGCGCGCAGCAGACGAGCTTGCGGCGGTTCGCCCTTTCGTAGCGAAAGGCGATGCAGGCGACGACCACCAGCACGGGATAGACGAAGTGCAGCGTGGTGGCAAGGCCCGAGGCGAGGTAGTTATAGGACGCGAAGAGCAGCGGACCGATGAGCCCGTAGCCGATGCAGCAGATCAGAATATCCTTGAGCTCCTGCCGGCTCAGGCGCAGCTTTTCGCGCACGCTGCCGTTTCCGCTGCATACAAGAAGAATGAAAAAGATCACGATGCCGGCGGCAAGACGGGCGAAGGTCTGCGTGAGCGAATTGCAGCCGCCGACGTTGATGGTTTTGGAAAAGAGCGGGTTCAGACCGTAGAGGACCGCGGACAGAACGGTCAGAAAAATTCCCCTTGCCTGCATGGCTTTTGCCTCCGTTTTTCTTGCTGTTATTGGGGCATTATACGACGCGGAAAGGGGAAAAGCAACGGGTTGTTAACAAGTTAAAGTGACATTTTTCACCGGCTCGGAGCCGTCAAAGCCACGGCGCGAGCGCCGCGCGCCAGCGCTCTGTGAGCGCCTGCACGGACGAGCGCGCGTTGGCGGGACTGGTGGAGGGCAGAGCCTCCGCCTTTCCCCATACGGCCTCGTCATATCGGCGGTAAAAGCGGTAGGCCGTGCCGCCGTTGCAGAAGATGCGGCGGACCGGCGCGGCGTCCAGAATGCGCGAGAGGTCGTTTGGCACCACGTTCGTGATGCTCGCGTCGGACGAGCCGGCAATGTCGCAGGAGGCGATGACGTCCCACAGCGCGACGCCATGGCGCAGGAGCAGGGACTTCTTTTCCGCCGCCGTCTGCGGCGTCTCCTCGCCGAGCACGGCGGCGAGCACACGCCAGAAGCGATTTTGCGGATGGCCGTAGAAAAACGCCGCCTCGCGCGACTTCACCGAGGGAAAGGAGCCGAGGATCAATATTCTGCTGTTTTCGTCGTATACCGGTGCGATGGTGTGGAGCTGCGGCTGCTTTTCCATGTCAATCCCTCCCTGCTTTCTCGCGGCTATCGTACCACGGCGGCGGAGAAAAAACAAGCGGGCGCGGCGGAAACCACCGGAGGAGGGGCGAGAGCCCCTCCTCCTTTCAAACGAGCGGCAAGGCAAGGTCATGCCGCCGCGCGTCTGAAGGGTATCATGTGCGGAAATCCGCAAAAAATACGCTTTGCCATTTCCGCAGGATGTGCTACAATAAGTTCATTCTTATCTTTTGCCCGCGGGAGGAGCCGCCATGCAGCCTTTGGCACATTTCAAGACCATCACGCATCATCGGCACCTGGTGTGCAGATACTGCTTTCGTCTCGGCCTTTACCGGCAGGGACTGCTGCACGACCTGAGCAAGTACGCGCCCTGCGAGTTCTGGCGCGGCGCGAAATATTACCAGGGCTACCGCAGTCCGAACGACGCCGAGCGCAAGCAGAACGGCGTGAGCCTTGCCTGGCTGCATCACAAGGGACGCAACCGCCATCACTTCGAGTATTGGATCGACTACTGCATCGGGGAGGACGGAAAGCCTTACATGGGCGGGTGCAAAATGCCGCTGCGCTACGTCGCCGAGATGTTCTGCGACCGCATCGCGGCGTGCAGGACCTACCTCAAGGACAAGTACACCGACGCCGCGCCGTATGACTACTATATCCGCTCGAAGAGCCATATCCTCATCCACCCCGAGACGAGCGACGCCATCGAGGCGATGCTGCGCGTGCTCCGCGACGAGGGCGAGGACGCCGCGTTCGCCTACGTTCGCGGTCTGCTGCGGGAGGAAAAGGAAAGAAAATAGGCAAAAACCGCTTTTTCCGCGTTTTCTCCCTTGCATTTTCTCGTTTACAGGAGTAAACTATTTATCGAATTTTGCAATAGGACGGACACAACTGCTATGAGCCACCCCTACAAAACGAGGTCGGGCGGGGCGACGGTCACCATTTTTGTGCCGTATGACTGCCGCAATCACTGCCCTTTCTGTATCAATAAAAAGGAATATGCCGACTGCACCGGCTTCAGCGTCGAGGCGATTCTGAGGTCCATTGCCGTGATGGACGCCATCACGCCAGAGTGCGACTTCGTTTTCACCGGCGGTGAGCCGTTCGCCCAGCTGGGCGACCTGCAGCGGATGCTCGACGCGATCCCCGGGACGCACAAGGTGTATATCAACACCACGTTCCCCGTGCAGCCCGGCTGCAGCGCGGAGGAGATGATCGACTTCACCCGCCGCAACGCGGACAAGATCACCTGCATCAACGTTTCGCGCCATCTGCAGCGCTACGTCGAGGAATCGCCCGACGAGGTCGTGGCCGCTATCGCCACGCCCAAGCGCATCAACTGCGTGCTCTACAAGAACTATCCCGCGGACAAGCTCACGGAGTATGTCGAGCGCTGGCGGAAGTACAATATTCCCATCCAGTTCCGTTACGACTACACCGAGACTACGCCCGAGAACCTCTATGAGGAGGAGCACGACAAAATTTTGCAGGACCTCAAAAAGCAGTTCACCTATAGGGGACTCGACGGCTGCCGGATGCGCAACGGCTTCCACTTCGAGTATAAGGGCCTTCACATGACCTACCACAAGACCCTTCCCTATTCCACCATCGTGGAGACCGGCGAGGACGGCGTGACCTACGATATTCTCTACGACATTCTCATCAAGCAGAACGGCGACCTGCACTCCGACTGGACGAATGTGCCGCTCGACGTGGAGAAGTACCGCAGGGTCGTCTTTGAGCCTTATGACCTCAAGGTCCTTGACGGCGTCGTTGATTTCTGAGACCGGATGAAAAAGCTCCGACCGTGAAAACGGCCGGAGCTTTTTTGCGTGAAAATGGGCTTACCGCGGCGGCTGCGCCGTAACAGCGTCCCGCCGCATCTCGCGCAGCACGGGCACGCTGACGCACAGCGAGGCGGCGAGGAAGAAGACGAGGCCGATCATGCGGTTGACGCTGATGGCCTCGTGGAAGCAGATCACCGCCAGGAGCGTTGCCAGAACGGGCTTGATGAGGTAGACGAACGAAGCCTCGGTCGCGGAGGTGTATTCCGTGATCTTGGCGGTGAGCAGAAAGCCGATGGCGGCGCAGAAGACGCCGACGTAGCACAGCAGCAGCGCGGACCTGAGCGTGAAGCCGGTGAAGAACGGCACGTCGGCGAAAATGTCCAGCCCGAGACTGCGGTAGAGCGCGCCGACGGCGGGGATGTGACCAAGCAGCAGCAGCGCGAGCAGCTCCAGTCCGCCGAGGACCATGTTGAAGGTCGCGATGACCAGCCCGCCGAGCCGCGGGATGCGCAGCTTGCAGAGTGTGCCGTACATGGCGAAGAGAACGGTCGCCGTGAGGATCTCCGCAAAGCCGCGCGGACTGACCTCGAGCTTCGCGGGGTTGAGGATGAAGAGGATGCCGATCAGCTCGACGCCGATGGCAATGAGGTGGTTCCGTTTCAGCGGCTCGTGCAGGATCAGGTGCGCGGCGGCGAGGGCAAAGACGGGGTTGCCGGAGTAGATGATGGAGGTCGCCGAGGCGTCCATGTGCAGCACGGCCATCTGGAGCAGCGACATGTGCAGCGTGACCGTCAGAAAGCCAAGCAGGGCAAAGTAGCTCCAGTCGGAGCGGGTGAGGCGAATGGAGTTCCGCCGCAGGCTGCGCAGGGCGAAGGGCAGCAGAAAGAGCGCGCCGATGAGCACGCGCTCGACCGTGATCTGCATGGGCGCGAAGACGCCGCCGAGCCCCTTGAGCGCGACCTCGGTGGTGGAGTAGATCATGGCGGCGAGCAGAATATAAAGATAGCCGCGTTTCCGGTTCATGGTGTCGTTCCTCCGTTTCCTGTGATGGAGCACCGCCCATTGTATGCTCACACTCCGAAAAAAGCAAGAAAGAAGTGCTGCTTCCCGCGGGAAACAGCACTTCTTTTGGTATGCGTTCAAAAGCGAGGGCGCTTGCCTTACTTGACGGCGGTCTTCTTGCTTTCCCACTTGGTGACGCAGAGCGCGCAGGAAATGTCGCCGGTGATGTTCAGGCAGGTGCGGCCCATGTCGAACAGACGGTCCACGCCGTAGATGATCATAATCATATCGACGGGGATGTTCATGGCCTGGAGCACCATAGCCAGCATGATCATGCCCGCGCCGGGCGTGCCGGCGGTGCCGATGGAGGCGAGGGTCGCGGTGACAACGATGGTGACCATCTGGCCGAGGGTCAGCGTCATGCCGCAGCAGGTGGCGAGGAAAATGGTGGCGACGCACTGGTAGATGGCGGTGCCGTCCATGTTGATGGTCGCACCGAGGGGGATAACAAAGGAGGAAATATCATTCTCCGCGCCGAGGTCCTCGGAGCACTCCATGCTCAGGGGAATGGTCGCGGCGGAGGAGGTGGAGGTGAAGGCGAAGATCATCGCGGGGGACGCCTTCTTGAAGAAGGTGATGGGATTGATGCCCGCGAACGCCTTGGCGGAGACGGAGTAGCAGAGGACCGCGTGGACGATGTAGCCAAGGTAGGCGCAGCCGAGGACGATGCCGAGGGAGCCGAGGATCTCGGGACCCTGCGTGGCAACGACCCAAGCCATCATGGTGAACACGCCGATGGGGCTGAGAGAAATGATGAAGGCCATCACGCGCTCGATGACCGCGTAGAGGGAGGTGACCATATCCTGCGCGAGCTTGCCCTTTTCTCCTGCCGTGAGGATGCCGCCGCCGAGAAGAATGGCGATGACGATGACCTGAAGCATATTGGAGGTGCGGAAGGACTCCCAGAGGTTACTGGGGAAGATGCCGATGAGGGTATCCATGAAGTTGGCGCTGGTGGCCTTCTCCCAGACCTGGCCGTCAACGAGCTGGAGGGTGGGGAAGAGGCCGGCGTTGTTGAAGATGTTGGCGAACACAAGGCCGATCACGCAGGCGATGGCAGTGGTGACGAGGAAGTACGCCACGGTCTTCCAGCCGACGGAGCCGACCTTCTTCATGTCGCCCATGGAGACGATGCCGTCGATCATAGACAGCAGGACAACGGGAACAACGATGAACTTGAGGAGGTTGACGAAGATGGTGCCGAAGGGCTTGAGGTAGTTGGTCGTGATCTCGGGCTTACCCATAAAGTAGAAGGCAAGGCCGACCACGATACCGAGCAGCAGAGCAATGAAGATCTGTGCCGGCAGACTGAGCTTTTTCTTTTCCATAATATACACTCTCTCCTAAAATTTCTCCTATAAACGGCAGCTTATAGATGCGATTTATAAGAGTTTTTACATTTTACCGCATCTGAACATATTTTGCAAGACCGGGCGCAGGAAAACTTTCATTTTGAGCAATTTCGACAAAGCTATCCGAAAAAGCGGGAAGCGAATGCGGAAAAATATTTTTGCGTGACCACTTGCAATGTGCGCCGCTTTTTTGTAGGATGTAAAAAGAAACCGAAAGAAGGAACGGAAAACGGTATGAGAGTCATCACCGGCTCGGCGCGCGGGCGCCGGCTGAATGAATTAAAGGGTTATGATACCCGCCCGACCACCGACAAGGTCAAGGAGGGCATTTTCTCCGCCATCCAGTTCGAGGTGGAGGGCGCGCGCGTGCTCGACCTCTTCGCGGGGACGGGACAGCTCGGCATCGAGGCGCTTTCGCGCGGCGCGCAGCGCGCCGTGTTCGTGGACCGGCGCACCGACGCGGTGAAGCTCATCCGTGAGAATCTGGCGCTCACGCGGCTGGAGGAAGGCGCGCAGGTCGTCTGCGGCGACTCGATGGCCTATCTCAATGCCCTGCGTGAGAAATTCGACCTCATTTTCCTCGACCCGCCCTACGCGGACGATCTGCTCGAGCGCGCCGTCGCGCACATCGCGCGGTTTGACATTCTTGCGCCCGATGGTATAATGATCGCGGAGAGTCCGGCGGAAAAGGAGCTGCCCAAGCTCAGCGCGCCCTACCGCGTCGCGCGCGAGTACCGCTACGGCAGGATCAAGGTCACGCTTTACCGCCGCGATGGGGAGGAGACGACATGAGAGAGGAACGCATCGCCGTGTTTCCCGGCAGCTTCGACCCCGTGACGCTCGGTCACATGGATATCATCGAGCGCGCGGCGCAGCTCTTTGACCGCGTGTACGTCGCCATCGTGCCAAACGGCGAAAAGACGCACCCGATGTTCACGGACGAGGAGAAGCTGGAGCTGATGCGCGTGAGTGTCGCACCGCTCGGCAACGTCGAGGCGGCGCTGTGGAACGGGCTGCTGACGGACTTTGCCGCGCAGAAGGGCGCGCGTTTTCTCGTGCGCGGCGCGCGGAACAGTATGGATTTCGATGCGGAGTATCAGCTCTCGCTCATTTATAAGGATGTGTCCGGCGGCGCGCTCGACACGGTGCTTTTGTGCGCTGAGCCCGCGCACCAGCACATTTCATCGACCATGGCGCGCGAGATGGTGAAGTATCATCAGCCGCTCGAGAAGTATTTGCCGGCTGCGGCCGCGGCTCGGATAAGAGGAAAGGATAGGGGATAACGATGGCTGAAGAGAATGTACAGAAGCTGCTGGATATGCTGTATGAGATGATCGACGAGGCGAAGAACGCGCCGCTGTCGAACGACAAGTGCGTGCTCAACCGCGACGAGGCGCTCGACCTGCTCGACGAGATCCGCGCGCAGATGCCGGTGGAGCTCAAGCGCGCGCAGGAGCTCGTCCGCGCCCGCGACGAGTATGTGGAGGCCGCCAAGCGCGACGTCGAGCGCATGATGCAGAAGGCGGATCTGGAGGCCAAGAGCAAGGTCTCTGAGAGCGAGGTGCTCACCGCCGCGCGCGCCAAGGGCCACGACATCGTCACCCGCGCCGAGGAGCGCTCGCGCGAGATGTACCGCGTGGCGAACGACTACTCCGAGGACGTTCTGCGCCGCACGGAGGAGGCGGTCCAGATGGCGCTCGACGAGGTCAAGCAGACGCGCGTGCGCTTCCGCGCCGCGTCCAACGAGCAGATGCAGCGCCGCCGCGAGGAGCTGAACAAGTCTTTGGAGAAAAACGACAAAGAGGATAAGTAAAATTCGTTACATCTGACAAAGGCTTTTCGAGCGTTTTTTAATTTGAACATATTTTGCGATGAAGGCAAAACGCGCCACAAGATATTGTGGCGCGTTTTTTCGTGCCCTTTCGACAATAAAACGTGCGTTTGAGTTCCGGCAAAAAACGCTGGAAGAATTTGGCAGAAAAGGGCGTGAAAGCCCTGAAAACAAAGAAAATTTCTGCTTGCATTTCAAAAGCGTTTTATGTATACTCAAAATACGAAGTGGGGGAAAGTGGTGCCAAGTGTACAAAAGTGGTGCTGCTGACCCAAAAGTGCAGGAGAGTGGAGCCGAGCGACTTCCCCGAAAAAAGAGGGAGCCGCTGCTTTGCCCTCTTCACAGCAGCTTCAAGGATCGCCGAAAGGGGGAAGCGCTTTGACCGGCCAGTATCAGCACAGCATCGACGCCAAGGGCAGAGTGTTCATCCCCGCGAAGCTCCGCGAGGAGCTGGGCGAGACCTTTTATGTTACCATGGGCATGGACTCCTGCCTGAGCGTCTATTCCGACGCGAGCTGGGCGAAGTTCACCGAGAAGTTCGAGAGCCTGCCCTACACCAAGACCAAGGCCATGCGTCCGCTGTTCGCCAATGCCGCCAAGTGCGAGCCGGACAGCCAGGGCCGCATCCTGCTGCCGCAGAAGCTGCGCGCCTACGCGGGGCTGGATAAGGACGTGGTCATCATCGGCGTATCAAACCGCGCCGAGATCTGGAACGCGGAGCGCTGGGCTGCGCTGGAGGCCGAGGAGCTCAACCCCGAGAACCTCGCCGCCGTGATGGAGGAGCTGGGCTTCTGAGATGGAAGAGATCAACTACGGCCACAAGCCGGTGCTGCTGCACGAATGCCTGGACGCGCTCGCCATCCGGCCGGACGGCGTTTACCTCGACGGGACGCTGGGCCGCGCGGGCCACTCGCTGGAGATCGTCCGCCGCCTGACGGCGGGAGGACGGCTCATTGCCCTCGACCGCGACGAGACCGCCATCGAGGCGGCGCAGCGGCGGCTCGCGGACTATATGGATCGCGTGACGCTGGTACACTCCAACTTCAGCGCACTCGACGACGTGCTGCGTGAGCTGGGCGTCCGCGGCGTGGACGGGATGCTCTTTGACCTCGGCGTTTCCTCGCCGCAGCTCGACGATGCCGCCCGCGGCTTTTCCTATAAGCAGGACGCGCCGCTCGATATGCGCATGGACGAGAGCGCGAGCTACACCGCGCGCGAGCTGGTCAATACCGTCAGCTATGAGGAGCTCAAACGCATCCTCTATGAATACGGCGAGGAGCGCTACGCGCCCGCCATCGCAAAGAAGATCTGTGCGTACCGCACGGAAAAGCCCATCGAAACCACGCTGGAGCTGGCGGATCTTATCCGCTCGGCGATGCCCGCCGCGGCGCTGCGCGAAAAGCAGCATCCCGCCAAGCGGAGCTTTCAGGCCATCCGCATCGCGGTCAACGACGAGCTCGGCGAGCTTCCACCGATGCTCCGCGCCGCCGAGAAGAATCTCAAGCCGGGCGGGCGGCTCGCGGTCATCACCTTCCATTCGCTCGAGGACCGCATCGTCAAGCGCGAGCTGCAAGCGCTCGCCACGGGTTGCACCTGTCCGCCGGAGTTTCCGGTGTGCGTGTGCGGCAAGAAACCCAAAATGAAGCTCATCACCCGCAAGCCCATCGTCTCAGGCGAGGAGGAGCTGAACGAAAATCCCCGCGCCCGCAGCGCCAAGCTGCGTGTGGCGGAAAAATGCTGAGAAAGCAGATCTTTCACGAAGGAGAGCGCTATGGCACGCACGAGCCGCAGACAACCGAATAGCTACCGCGGCGGACGTGTGGTCGGCAATCTCGCCTACGATGAGCGCTATGCCGAGCGGCGCGCGCCGCGCCGCGAGAGCGAGCAGCGGGAGCAGCCGCGCGAGGAATTCATCCGCCCGCCGCGCAGGCAGGAGAAGAAGGCCGTCCGTCCGCGCGTGCGCGAGCGGCAGAGAGTCTCCGGCGTGCTGGTGCTCGGCTTTGCCGCGCTGGCCGCGATGGTCGTGGTCGTGCTGATGAGCTACGCGCAGCTCACGAGCATTTCCGCCGACGTGGTCTCGATGCAGAAGGAGCTCAAGACGCTCGACGCCGAGCACGTCGCGCTGCTCACGCAGTACGAGCGCACCTTTGATCTCGAAACGGTCAAGGCGGCGGCTGTCGCCGCGGGCATGAACAAGCCCAGCTCCTCGCAGATCAATTACATCGACCTTTCCGCGCCGGACAGCGTGGAGCTTTGCGAAGCACAGAACGTCAGCGTGCTCAGCCGCGTGTTCACCTCGCTGGGGCAGGGCGTTTTCAGCGTGGTGGAATATTTCAGTTGAGCGAAGCCTATACATAAGGAGTAAGGAGCTTCCTTACTCCTTGTTTTGCCATTATGCCCCTTGCCGTATGAGGAGGAAAGACCGTGCCGACACCCCCGAAAAGAAAACCGGACAGCGCGCGCCGCGCCAACCGCATCATCCAGCAGCGGACGCTTCTGCTGCTGGCGCTGCTGGGCATCGGCACGTTTCTGCTGCTCTTTGCCCAGCTCTACAAGCTGCAGATCAAGCAGCACGACGAGCTCAAGACGCTCGCCGTGCGCCAGCAGACGCTGCGCACGACCGTGGAGGCGAGCCGCGGCACCATCTACGACAAAAACGGCGACATTCTCGCCCTCTCCTCCACGGCGGAGAACGTCTGCGTCTCGCCTCTCGACGTCGCCAAAAACGAACAGGATCCGAACCTGATCGCAAACGGCCTCGGCGAGATCCTCGGCGTGGACCCGAGCGGCATCCTCGACGACATGAAGGACACCGCCTCGCAGTACAAGGTCATCAAGAAGAAGGTCGAGCAGGAGACGGCGGACAAAGTCCGCGTGTTTATCAGCGACAACGACATCAAAGGCGTCTTTCTGGAGCCGACCTCCAAGCGCTACTACCCCTATTCCTCGCTCGCCGCGCACGTCATCGGCTTTGTCAACGCCAACGGCGGCGCTTACGGTCTTGAGGCCGTGTATGACGAGGAGCTGACCGGCGAAAAGGGCATGGTCGTCTCCGCGCGCGACGCCAACGGCAACGCGCTGCTCTATCAGTATGAGCAGTATTTCGACGCCGAGAACGGCGACAGTCTGGTGACGACCCTCGATAAGACGGTGCAGTATTACCTCGAAAAGGGCCTTGAGGAGCTCGAGAGCCGCTACGGCACGGGCGTGGGCGCGACCGGCATCGTCATGGACGTCAACACCGGCGGCATCCTCGCGATGGCGTCGCTGCCGACCTACGACCTCAACGCCCCCGCGAGTATCTACAACAAGGAGATGCTTGCCGCCGGCATGACCGACGAGGAGCTTGCCGCGGCGGCCGACACGCTGCAAAATATGCAATGGCGCAACAAGGCCATCAACGACACCTTCCAGCCCGGCTCGACCTTCAAGATCCTCACCCTCGCCATGGCGCTGGAGGAGAATAAGGTCAAAATGTCCGACACCTTCAACTGCCCGGGCTATGTCGTCATCGAGGGCGCGAAGATCAACTGCTCAAAGCGCGCGCCCGGTCACGGTCATCAGGACCTCATCACGGCGTTCGCCAATTCCTGCAACCCCGCGTTCATCAACATCGGCCTGCGCCTCGGCAACACGACCTTTTACAATTACATGAAGGCCTTCGGCCTCACCGGAAAGACCGGCGTGGACACCACGGGCGAGGCGAGCGGCTTTGTCAACAAGGAGATTGAATACTCCACGCTGGCGCTGGCGTGCTACGCCTTCGGTCAGAACTTCAACGTTACGCCGCTTTCGCTCATCAACGCGCAGGCGGCCTGCGTCAACGGCGGCTACCTCCGCACGCCCTACATCGTCTCCGAGGTGCTCGACCAGAGCGGCAACGTCAAGTACCGCCACGACACCACCCCGCTGCGGCAGGTCATTTCCGAGGATACCTCCAAGACCGTGCGCGAGATCATGGAGTACGAGGTCGAGCACGGCACGGGCAAGAACGGCAAGGTCGCGGGCTACCGCATCGGCGGCAAGACCGGCACCGCCGACCAGATCGACGAGAGCGTCACCGTTTCGTTCACCTGCTGCGCGCCGGCGGACGACCCGCAGATCATGATGCTGCTCACCCTCAGCAACGCCAGCGACAAGACCGGCACCTACCGCTCCGGCGGCAACATGGCCGCGCCCGTGGCGTCGAGCATCATGGCGGAGATACTGCCCTACCTCGGCATCGAGCCGACCTACAGCGCCGATGAACTCGTCGGCGCGGATCATACCGTGCCGAACGTCGTCGGGCTCAAGCGCGACGAGGCGGCGGCAAAGCTCAAGGAGGAGGGCTTCTCCTGCCGCACCGTCGGCGACGGCGAGACCGTCACCGACCAGACGCCGCTCGGCGGCGCGATCGTGCCGAACAACGCGGAGATCATCCTCTATCTCGGCGCGGAGAAATCCACGGAGCTGTGCATCGTGCCGAACGTCGTGGGCGACAGCGCCGCGGCAGCCAACCGCAAGCTCACCGACGCGGGGCTCATCATGTCCGTCTCCGGCGCGACCGGCGGCAGCTCTGCGAGCGTGCGCGCCATCTCCCAGTCGGAGACGCCGGGCACGGAGGTCGCGGCGGGCACGGTGGTGCGCGTCCAGTTCAGCGACAGCTCGGTGACGGATTAAAAACCGCAAAAGAGAGCAAGATTTGACGGAGAAAGGACGACGCGCCTACGAAGCTCGGCGAGCTTTTGAGCGCCCTCGATCACTTCCGACTCCTCCGCGCGGACGCGCGGACGGAGATACATGACCTCACCCTCGATTCCCGCACGGCGGGAGAGGGAAGCCTTTTCCTCGCCCTGCATGGCGCGCGGGAGGACGGCGCAGACTACGCAAAGGAGGCCGCCGCGCGCGGCGCGGTCTGCGTCGTGACCGAGCACGCGGCCGAAGGCGTGCCCTGTGTGCTGGTCCCCGACGCGCACGAGGCGGCGGCAAAGCTCGCCGCGAGATGGTACGGCGAGCCGGCGGGACGCATGACGGTGGTCGGCGTGACCGGCACGAACGGCAAGACGACCACAACGTATCTTCTCAAGCAGCTCCTTGAGCGCTGTCTGGGCGCAAAGGTCGGCTTGATCGGCACGAATCAGAACATGATCGGCGACGCCGTTCTGCCTGCCGAGCGCACCACGCCCGACGCGCTGACGCTCCAGCGTCTGCTGCGCGAAATGGCGGACGCGGGCTGCACCCATGTGGTGATGGAGGTCTCCTCCCACGCGCTCGTGCAAAGGCGTGCCGGCGCGATCGACTTCGCGCTCGGCGTGTTCACCAATCTCACGCAGGACCATCTTGACTACCATGGTACAATGGAAGCCTACTGCGACGCCAAGGCGCGTCTGTTCCGCCAATGCCGCGCCGCCGCCGTC
>ERZ827363.2499-NODE-2499-length-15600-cov-5.085236_pt1 | contig 15600 bp, 9 predicted proteins | sample MGYA00519776_ERZ827363 | MGnify/ENA primary metagenome ERZ827363 (study PRJEB31778, sample SAMEA3449288) | human gut metagenome | biome: human gut; feature: human-associated habitat; material: faeces | place: United Kingdom | collected 2010/2012 ...
AACTACGAGAAAAATCCCGTAGTTTTCTATTTACACAATCAGATGGATAGTCCCTTATTTTTTATCCTAGCAATTTTTTTGATACTCTTTAGGGGTTACACCAAATTCTTCTTTAAAACAGGTCGCAAAATACTTAGGATTAGAAAATCCACACTCATAAGCCACCTCTGCTACTGAGATCGATCTATCTTTCAATAATTGACTACCATGTTTTAACCTTATATTTCGAATAAACTCAATTGGTGACAGGCCTGTTGCTATTTTCATTTTCCTATAAAGAGAAGACTTAGACACGGCTAAAGCATCTGCTAACTGAACAACATCAAAGTCCCCTTCTGACATATTAGATTTTATAACAGAAATTACTTTATCCAAAAATTCTTTATCGATAGAAGAAGTCTCCAGAGAATCTATATTAACTTCTACGTTGGTACGAAATTCTTCTTGCTTGTTTTTCTTATGCATTATAAAATTATTAATACGGGCCTCCAATATTTTTAATTCAAATGGTTTGGATATATATCCGTCTGCTCCCGCATTGTAGCACTCGATGCGATCTTCTGCCGTATTTTTAGCTGTCAGTAGAATTATAGGAATATGACTAGTCTCCAAATTAGATTTCAAAGTTCGACATAATTCCAAACCGTCCATCTCAGGCATCATCACATCGCTTATAATAATATCTATTTCATTATCTTTTATAATATCTAAAGCTTCCAATCCATCTTTTGCAATGAGCACATGATAATGTCTGGATAAAATTCTTTCCATCAAATACAACAGTTCCTCATTATCTTCCACCAACAGTAAATGATTATCCGCTGTTCGCAAATTTTCTACAGTCTCCGAATCTGTTAATTCTTCATTCTCCAAAATGACATCCGCCTTTACATTATTTGCCGAAAGTTCTCCTTCCATCAGTTCATACTCTTCATAACTATCTTTATCAATAGGTAAATCAACAGTAAAAGTACTCCCTTTACCCAATTCACTTTCAACTCCAATAGTACCATGATGCAACTCCACTAAATCTTTTGTTAATGATAATCCAATCCCATTAGATTCACTTTCATCCCTGTTATTCGCCGTATAAAACCTTTTGAAAATATTCTCTAAATCAGCAGGAGCAATACCTTCTCCGGTATCAATTACCTGTATCCGTAACTGACGATGCCCAAATTCGAAAAGGAGTTCCATAAGCAATTTTATATCTCCGCCATCTTTCGTATATTTACAGGCGTTGGATAATAGATTAGACACTATCTTATCTAACTTGTCTCTATCAAAATAGCCTGTCAGATGCTTATCTTTAGCCATAAATGTAAAAGTCTGATTTTTCTTCCTCATTAACGGAGCAAAATTAACTCTACATACATCATCCACAAATGATATAACATCACCTTTTGATACAGCTAATTTCATATTTCCACTTTCCACTTTACGGAAATCAAGAATCTGCTGTAATAAGCGCCGCAACTTATTTACGTTAGAACGAATCATACTTAATTGTGAGATCCGGTTATTACTCGTCATTTCCGCATCATCAATCAAGCAAGTTATAATCGTAAGTGGGGTCAATAAATCGTGTGAGATATTTGTGAAATAACGCAATTTGGTTTGAACCAGCTCTTCAGATTTCTCTTTATCAATCTGTGCTATTCTTAGTTCATGACGTAATTGCATACGTCTCTTCATTCTTCGATAAAAGAGATACAGACATAAAAGTACAAATATAACATAAGATACATAAGCCCACAAGGTCTCATAAAATGCCGGTTGCTTAAAAACCTGTACCTCTGCCACATAATTACTCCACAGCCCATTTACATCGGTCGTCTTTAAATAAAAGGTACGTTTACCCTTAGGCAATTGATTATAAAAAGCAAATTGACGATCTCCCCTGACGTATACCCAATCGTCATCAACTCCATCCATTTTATATGCATATTTAATCTTATCTGGAAATGCATAATTCAAAGAGGAAAAGTCTATCTCAATATTCTTATCTCCTGCCTCTAATGATATCGTTTGACTTCTCAAGTTGAAACGCTGATTATTTTTCTCCAAAAGACTAGAAGTACCATCTATTTTCACATCAGCCACCATCGTTTTTATTCTGCGTGGTTCGTCAGATAAATGCTCATATGGAGTAAATACCGAAATGCCTCTATTACCTCCATATAGTATTTTCCCAGAACTACTTTTAAAATAAGAATTAGGCATAAAAGAATTTACCGTTACATCACCCATGGTTGAATAGTCCATAATGCCACCATTTTTAGGATCGTATTCAACTACCCGTTTATTGGTAGAAATCCAAATATGTCCTAATTGGTCCATTATAATATTATAAATGCCTTCTTCAAGCATATCAAACATATTGGATAAATTTTCCACCTTTTTCGTTTGAGGATCATAAGTAAAAACATCTCCCTCTTGACTTCCCATCCATACCAAACCACTATCATCTACACAAATAGCTCCTATATTATCATTGATTAATCCATCTGTCTGAGCTGTCAAGTTTCTTATTTTCTTCTCTTCAAAGGTTAAACCTGGAGAAACAATAACATTATATACCCCTTGTTTTCTTGTACTAATCCATAAGGTGCCATCTTTACCTTCCTTAATGCCCGTTATATCCATAAGTGGGAAATTAGTATCCTGAAGTTGTTTTTCATCTGCCGGTTTAACCAGTATTTTTTTAGTGGTTACTACCCAAAGATTATGCTTACTATCCTCATAAAAGAAACGTGGAAATCCGGGATTTTCTACAAAATCACTTAACTTCAAGGTTCCTAAGAATTCTATCCTATCTTTATTTTTCTTCAATCTACATATTTCCGAATAATATTCAGAACCTAACCATATTTCATCAATCGATGAAACAGAAGTGATGCAACTTATATTTTTCAAGTTGTTTATATTCTTCAGAGAAGGAATATCTGTACAGAATAAAAGCTTGTTTGATTTCGGAGTAAAGATTCCTACGCCCCATCGATTCTGATCGATCCATAAATCACCATCTTTATCTTCATAGATATTTTTTATATTCGTCACAAAACCTGTTTTCTCACGAATAGAAGGAAAGGAATAATTTTGTATTAAAGGTCTATTTAAATCAATCATAGATAGCCCTTCGTTAAAAGCTGCAATCCATAAATTGCCAGACTTATCCTTCACTATCTCACTAAAAATATTATTCAATTTAGAAGATATATGAGATATATCGACACTATTTATCACACTACCCGGACGCTTTTGAAGTGCATAAAGACCTTGAGTCGATACAATCCATATATAACCATACTTATCATCCTGAGCGATACTAAAACAGCCACTTTCATCCCAATGCTCATCACTCTCTATGTTCACATGGCTATACATCAATTCTTGCTTTTCTTCCGGATAAAATAAAAAAATCCCACTGTCCCAAGTTAATATCCAATGCTGTTTTTTATCATCTTGAAAAACCTTGAAGGGGTTATTCAAAGTTCCTATCTGAGGCATTGCCATAAATATATCTTTCTTCGAATCATATCGATGCAATCCCCTTTCCCATAAAGTCACCCAAATATTCTTATCAGCATCTTCATATATAGAATTCACACTAGTCACAGGCAGAGAAGAATCATACCTTTTACAAGAAGAAAAGTCTGCAGAACAACGAAATACAGATGTTAAGGTTCCGACCCAAACCCATCCCTCACTGTCTACAATCATCGTTCTAATTTCTTGATCCTTTAAATCGCTGTGTTCAACCGGAGTTATCTGGTAAGTCCTCTTATTCAGAATATTGATTCCCTTTTTAGTACCTATAAATAGATAACCATTCCGGTTCTCTGTGATACAGGTTATTTCATTATTTGTTAAAAGGTCCGGAGTCTTTAATCCTGAACGAAAAACAAGTATCCGATAGCCATCATAACGACACAACCCGTCTTTTGTTCCTAACCACAAAAAACCTTCACGATCGCAATGTACCCGCAAAATAGTACTAGAAGGCAGATAATTATTTAAAGGAAGAGTGGTTACCGACATTTGTTGTGCAAAAGCACAGGAAAGTGTCTGAATAAAAAAAAGTATTATATAAAGTTTTATTTTATGTTTCATAGCAGCTTTGAATATATAGATGTATTTTATATGCAATATTAGAATAAACTAACAATTGCATAGGCATAAAACTCTTAAAATATACTAAATACAACTTAGAAAAAATACATATGGTCGATTTTTGAACCTTTCTGAATGATTTTTATTCTTCCACGAATAGATAATTCAATTTTAAACGCATTTGAATCATTATAGTACTCCTATTTAAATATGTTTCCGCAAATTTGCAATCAAATGATAATCGACATATATTTTGAACAAGATTTAGTCATTAAAATATTTAAAAATAGAAGTTGATTATTAACTCGACTATTAAACAATTAATTTATATAACATTTCTGTAGTATGAAAAAGAAATATGTAAAAATCATGTTCATGTCAGCAGTATTGCTAGCCGGCAATGTAGCAGATGCTAATGCAACTCTTCCCAAAGATGACCCAAAAGAGGCCGTACAAGCACCAACAGACGATCATCTTCCATTACTAATGATTAATGGAACTAATAAATCTGTATCGTTCATTGTCAGTTCTGAAGCTCTACCTGGAAAAGATATTAAAATCACTGCTCCGCATGGATTTACGGTATCACCAGTTATGATACCGGCCAATACAGGAAAACATAAAGTTACAGTGACTTTAAATAGTACCAAGACACTAACAGAAGGGAAAATCGTATTAAGAAGTGGAGATATCCGTTCTTATGTAAAAGTAAAAGGGTATGGAACAGCGCTTCCGGTGAAAGATATTGCATCTTCTCCTGTATACAAAGGAGGAAATGACATGGAATACACAAAGGCTTTTACTCCCGGAACTAAAGGATTCACGATTGAGTTCAGAGTAAAGACAGACGATTCAGAAAAATGTTTTTATCCTTATTTCGTAACAGAAAAAGGCCACGGTTTCAAAGCATATATCACTGCCAACGCTATTGGATTATATAATACCTATCAAAAAGAAATTTCTAATCCAGCCACTAGTAGTAAAGAAGGAGGAAAAGGTAAATTCTACAACAATGATGGACAAGCACATACATATCGCTTTGCTATAACGCCTGATAACCGGGCCTTTATATATAGAGATGGGATTCCCGTAGATTCCGTACGTATCATCGATTATGCACCTCAAACAAATTTCGCAAAGGGAGTGGGCGAACCAGTAGAGAATCTTTTAAAGAATCCTGATTTCGAAGGAGAATTTGATGTAAATCCTGATACAAAATTGGCGACTCGTATCGAAGGATGGGATATCGTTATCAGCGATCGATGGAACTCGGAGCAACAAATTATCCCGGAAGAAATAGATAATAATCAAGATATAAACAACCATGTTTTTGAAATCAGACCTTACAAATGGGCCACAGGCTGGAGCGACGGAATTCTAAGCCAGGTTATAGACGTTGCTCCCAACGAAACTTATACACTATCAGCCCTTCTGAAAGGTGGTATTGCAGAAAAAGAAGGCAAACTTACCGGAAAAATGATAATTGAAGAAATCCAAGATCCGGAGAAGAAAGCCATTACTGAAATAGCCAGTAAGGATTGGGAAACCTATTCAATGGATTATACCACCTCTGCCAACTGTAAGCAAATACGCGTATCTTTCACTGTAGGACGTGGAGGATGGGGAAACGATATAGGTGCCATCCGTGTAGATAATGCCAAACTAACGGGTGTATCATGTACTTATTCACCTAAATTCGGTTTTGTAGAAAATACCGCTGATGTAGAATACTTCACAATTGACGAATCTGGTGCTTATGCCCCTGCACAACCCGAAATCTTTATTAACATAAAGGACTAATAATGAAAAATATGAAGATTATTCTATATATCTGCCTTATATTCTCATTCACTCCAGCTTTTTCACAAAACACTCAAATTAATCCGGGTGTTTTGTGGAATGACATAGATGGAAATCCCATTAATGCACATGGAGGATGCGTTATTTTTGAAAATGGGACTTATTATTGGTTTGGAGAAGATCGTACCGGATTCGTTTCAAACGGAGTCAGTTGTTATCAATCCACAGACTTATATAACTGGAAACGGCTCGGCCTTTCTCTAAAAACCAGTGGAGAACCCCAAGAAGACTTGAATGACATTTCACACGGACGTCTATTCGAACGCCCCAAAGTAATCTATAACCCCAAAACCAAGAAATGGATAATGTGGAGTCACTGGGAAATTAATAATGGTGACTATAGCGCAGCACGAGTTTGTGTAGCAACCAGCGACAAGATAGAAGGTCCTTACAGATTATACAAAACTTTCCGTCCTAATAAAAACGAATCACGAGATCAAACCTTGTTCGTTGATACGGATGGCAAAGCATATCATTTCTGCTCAACGGATATGAATACTAATATGAACATATCTTTGCTCAGAGAGGATTTTCTGGAACCGACTTCTACTGAAACTAAAATACTAAAAGAGTTAAAATATGAAGCACCAGCCATTTTTAAAACAGGAGACATTTACTATGGATTATTTTCCGGCTGTACAGGATGGGACCCGAACCCAGGAAGAACAGCCTATACTACTAATATACTAGGCGAATGGACCACAGGAGCGAATTTTGCAGTTGACAAACTAAAACAGGTAACTTATAATTCACAAAGTTGCTATGTTTTTCAGGTAGAAGGCAAAGAAAAAGCATACATCTACATGGGAGATCGCTGGAACAAGAACGATCCCGGAAGTTCACACCACATTTGGTTACCTATAAGTATGCGTTCCGGCTATCCTGTTGTGAAATGGTACGATAGCTGGGATTTGAGTGTCTTTGACAATATGTACCGCTATAAAAGAGCTGAGAAGATCACTGCCGGTAACATTTATTCGTTACTGGAAAAAGTATCTGACCGTATCGTGTCTAAACCTATCAATGGTTTCAGCATAGCTGACGATAATGACGAGATTAATCTGAGCATAGAGTTTATCAGCACCGACACTCCCAATGTATACAGACTGAAAGATATTAAAACCGGAAAGTTTATAGAATCAATGTTCGGCACATTACGCCTGAACCCTGAAAAAAAGGAGGACACACAATGTTGGACATTTAATTTGCAGGAAGACGGCTATTACCAGATTCAAAATGTGAAAGACAAAAAATATATATCCGTTTCAGGATCAAATACCTTCAATGGAACAAACTTATACCTCGCAGAGAAATCAAAGAAATTAATGCAGGATTTCGCTGTATATTTTGATTCCAGTAAATATAAATATAAAGAAGCCGATATTTTTTCTGCTACTTACAGAAAGAACAACATAAAACTCATTGAGAACAAATAACTTTTCGTGATAACAAGTTCAAATGTTTGTTGTATTTGCAAAGGGAGATGTCAAAGTCTCCCTTTATTTTTTTCCCGTATTATTCGCTAGAATCAAAGAAAGTATCTATCTTTACCCAAATATTTTTTATTATTCACCATCAAATGTAAATATTATGGCAAGTAGAAGAGAACTCAAAAAGAATGTAAACTATATCGCAGGAGAATTGTTCACCGAGTGTTTAATCAACAGTATGTTTATCCCCGGCACTGACAAAGCCAAAGCCGACGAGCTGATGGCAGAAGTGCTGAAGATGCAGGATGAATTTCTAAGCCGCATCAGCCATACAGAACCGGGAAATGTGAAAGGTTTTTATAAGAAATTCCGAGCTGATTTTAATGCAAAGATTAACGAGATAATTGACGGTATCGGAAAATTGAACTAAAAGACAGAATGAAGAAAGCAATTTATGGCTTTATCTATTACCGCCTGTTAGGGTGGAAGACAAACGTTACGGTACCCAATTATGATAAATGCGTGATATGTGCCGCGCCACACACAACGAACTTTGACTTATTTATTGGAAAACTGTTTTATGGAGCATTAGGTCGTAAAACAAGTTTCATGATGAAAAAAGACTGGTTCTTTTTTCCACTTGGAATTCTCTTTAAAGCAGTAGGCGGAATTCCGGTAGACCGCAGTCGGAAAACTTCATTAGTCGACCAGATGGTCCAGCATTTCGCTAAATGCAAAAAGTTTCATCTGGCAATTACACCCGAAGGAACCCGTAAAGCGAATCCGAACTGGAAAAAAGGATTTTATTATATCGCCCTTAAAGCTCAGGTCCCTATTGTTCTGATCGGCATTGATTACAGCAAGAAGACCATAACGTCAACAAAAGCAGTTATGCCGTCGGGAGATATAAAAGAAGATATGCGCGAGATCAAACTGTATTTTAAAGATTTCAAGGGAAAACATCCTGAGAACTTTGCTCTTGGAGAACTTTAACAATAGGAATTAAGTGTTAAGTATTAAGTATTAACCGTAGTTACCGATATGGTACTTCGCATGGTATAATATTTAATATCTAACACTTAAGACCTAATACTTAATACCTCTTTTTTATGGATTCGATTCGGATTTCTATCATACAAACCGATATCGTTTGGGAAAATAAACAAGAAAATCTCCGTCTGCTCCACGAAAAGCTGCAAAGCCTCCGTGGAACAACGGAGATTGTTGTTTTACCGGAGATGTTTTCTACAGGGTTCAGCATGCAAAGCCAACTACTGGCAGAACCAAATTCCGGTGAAACCATAACCATTTTGAAACAATGGGCTTCTCGATACGGAATAGCCATCTGCGGAAGCTATATTGCAATAGATAACGGACAGTTTTACAATCGTGCCTTCTTTCTCGCACCGGAAGGGACGGAATTTTATTATGATAAACGCCATCTATTTCGCATGGGACGCGAAGCCGAGCATTTTTCTGCCGGTGACAAACGCCTCGTTATCTCCTATCATGGATGGAATATCTGCTTACTAGTCTGCTATGACCTTCGTTTTCCGGTATGGAGCCGTAATGTAAACAACGAATATGACCTATTAATATATGTAGCAAACTGGCCCATCCCCCGCCGTCTGGTTTGGGACACTCTGCTTCGTGCACGCGCGTTAGAAAATCAGTGCTATGTATGTGGTGTCAACAGAGTAGGTATTGACGGATATCAGCAGAAATACAATGGAGGCAGTGTCATCTATTCGGCTTTCGGAGAAGAAAAGGCCTCCTTACCCGATGATACAGAAGGAATAACGACTGCTACACTTACTCTGAGCAGCCTTCGGCAATTCAGAGAGAAGTTCCCGGTATGGAAAGATGCAGACGAATTTCATCTATAGCATTTGCTATCAAACAAATGTTAAAAACGATTTGAAGCTGCAACAATACCTAGAAGTTAGTAGTTAATTATATAGACTTCTTTTGTATCTTTGTCGTGAAAATACAGTCGTAAGGACGCTAATCTTACATAACTTAATTAACAACTTTATGAAAACAAATCTTAGTTCTCAAATCACTCTCCACAGGGTCTCCCCCAGATACTACAGACCGGAGAATGCATTTGAAAAGTCGGTCTTGACAAGACTCGAAAAAATTCCTACAGACATCTACGAGTCTGTAGAAGAAGGGGCTAACTACATTGCTTGCGAAATAGCACAAACCATCCGCGAAAAACAAAAAGCAGGACGTTTCTGCGTATTGGCACTACCCGGAGGAAACTCACCCAGTCATGTATATTCGGAGTTGATCCGTATGCACAAGGAAGAAGGACTCAGCTTCCGCAACGTGATCGTATTTAATATGTATGAATACTATCCGTTGTCTTCTGATGCTATCAACAGCAACTTCAACGCTTTGAAGGAAATGTTGCTGGATCATGTCGATATTGACAAACAGAATATCTTCACACCGGACGGTTCCATCGCCAAAGATACAATCTTTGAGTACTGCCGTCTGTATGAGCAACGTATCGAAAGTTTCGGGGGCATTGATATTGCGTTGCTGGGGATTGGTCGTGTAGGTAATATCGCATTCAACGAACCGGGTTCTCGTCTGAACTCTACCACTCGTCTGATTTTGCTGGATAATGCATCACGTAACGAAGCATCCAAGATTTTCGGAACGATAGAAAATACTCCGATCAGTTCTATTACAATGGGAGTATCTACTATTCTTAGCGCTAAGAAAGTATATCTGTTGGCATGGGGTGAAAACAAGGCAGCAATGATTAAAGAATGTGTGGAAGGTCCGATAACTGACACGATTCCTGCATCTTACCTGCAGACTCACAACAATGCTCATGTAGCAATCGACCTTTCGGCTTCGATGAACTTAACACGTATCCAGCGTCCATGGTTGGTAACTTCCTGCGAATGGAATGACAAACTGATCCGTAGCGCTATCGTATGGCTGTGTCAGTTGACAGGCAAACCAATTCTGAAGTTGACTAACAAGGATTATAACGAAAACGGTTTGAGCGAACTTTTGGCATTATTCGGTTCTGCATATAATGTAAATATTAAGATTTTCAATGATTTGCAGCATACGATCACCGGATGGCCGGGTGGCAAGCCAAACGCTGACGACACTTATCGTCCGGAGCGTGCCAAACCATATCCGAAACGTGTCGTAATCTTCTCCCCACACCCGGATGATGACGTAATCTCTATGGGTGGAACTCTCCGCCGTCTGGTAGAGCAGAAACATGAGGTACACGTAGCTTACGAAACTTCCGGAAATATCGCCGTGGGTGACGAAGAAGTAGTTCGTTTCATGCACTTTATCAACGGATTCAACCAAATTTTCAATAACAGTGAAGATTTGGTAATCAGCGAAAAGTATGCAGAAATACGCAAATTCCTGAAAGAAAAGAAGGACGGTGACATGGACAGCCGCGACATCCTGACCATCAAAGGGCTGATTCGTCGTGGTGAGGCTCGTACAGCTTCTTCTTACAACAATATTCCATTAGATCGGGTACACTTCCTTGACTTGCCATTCTACGAAACCGGTAAGATTCAGAAAAACCCAATCAGCGAGGCAGATGTAGAAATCGTGCGCAACTTACTCCGTGAGGTGAAACCTCATCAGATTTTCGTAGCCGGAGACTTAGCTGACCCACACGGTACACACCGTGTATGTACGGATGCTGTATTTGCCGCTGTCGATCTTGAAAAAGAAGAAGGTGCTAAATGGTTGAAAGACTGTCGTATCTGGATGTACCGTGGTGCATGGGCAGAATGGGAAATTGAAAACATCGAAATGGCCGTTCCTATCAGCCCGGAAGAGCTTCGCGCAAAACGTAACTCTATCCTGAAACACCAGTCACAGATGGAAAGTGCTCCGTTCCTGGGCAATGACGAACGTTTGTTCTGGCAACGTAGTGAAGACCGCAACCGTGGCACTGCAACGCTGTACGACCAGTTAGGACTGGCTTCGTATGAAGCAATGGAGGCCTTTGTAGAATACATACCTCTATAAGAAAGAAGATTCTTAATTAATAGAATATAAAACAATCAAAGAAGAGTGGGCAGTTCGATACTTCCCACTCTTTTTTTGTTTATTTTTGCAGGAGATTTTGCCACAATATATCATGAACTTAGAAGTATTATCAAAGGGGGAAAGTGGCAGATAAATAAAAAGCACCTTATTCATAGGATAAAAACCTAAAGAGTGGAACGATGAAAAAAATAATAGTCTTTCTTCTGTGCCTGACAATGGGCATCAACCTTCTCTTCGCTCAGGATATTGAGAGAAATATAAAAGAGCGTTTAACGGATTACTTTGCCAAATATACAGCAACAGCCAAAATCAGTACACCTAAACTGAACAGTTTCGATATTGATTATGACCGCAGGACAATTCAGATTTATGCTTCAGAAAGTTTCGCTTACCAGCCATTTCTGCCAGAAACAGTAGAAACGATCTACAATCAGATGAAGGAACTCCTCCCCGGTCCGGTGAATTATTTTCAGATCACCATTTATGCAGATGGAAAGCCTATCGAAGACTTAGTTCCCAACTTGTACAGGAGCAAGAAAAAAGATAAGGAACGTATGTCTTTGAACATAGAATACAAAGGTGCTCCATGGGTGAAAAAGATTTCCCGTCCTAACGAAATATCCCGTGGATTGCAAGACCGACACATCGCTCTTTGGCAAAGTCATGGGATTTATTACAAGAATGATAAAGGCGAATGGGGATGGCAACGCCCCCGATTGTTCTGTACAACAGAAGACATGTTCACTCAATCTTTTATTCTTCCATACGTCATTCCAATGTTGGAAAATGCAGGCGCCATTGTTTATACTCCTCGCGAACGGGATACACAAAAAAATGAAATCATCGTTGACAACGATACTCCGAATACCTCCCTCTATCTGGAAGTAAACAGTAAAAAGGCACGTTGGGCAACTACTTCCGTGAAGGGATTCACTCAGAAAAAAGCAATTTACAAGGATGGGGAAAATCCTTTCATAGACGGTACCAGCCGATATATTCAGACAGAAAAGAAAAAAAAGAAAAACAAAGATCAGGCATTTGCCGAATGGGTACCTACCCTGCCGGCAACCGGAAAATATGCGGTTTATGTATCTTACCAGACATTACCCAATAGTGTGAGTGATGCCAAATACCTTGTTTTTCATAATGGAGGCGTCACTGAGTTTAAAGTCAACCAGCAAATAGGCGGAGGCACTTGGGTATATCTCGGAACTTTTGAGTTTGACAAAGGAAATAATGACTACGGCATGGTCGTACTCAGCAATGAAAGTAGCGAACATGGCGTAGTATGTGCAGACGCTGTACGTTTCGGAGGCGGAATGGGCAATATTTCACGCGGAGGAAAAATAAGCGGACTACCTCGTTATCTGGAAGGAGCACGGTATTCATCCCAATGGAACGGAATGCCTTATGATGTATATGCCGGACGTAAAGGAGAAAATGACTATACAGACGATATCAATACACGCTCCAATACAATCAACTATTTGTCCGGAAGCTCTGTCTATAACCCCAATCAACCGGGGCTGGGTGTACCTTTGGAAATGACTATGGCACTTCACAGTGACGCAGGATGCAGTAAGAATGATGAAATCATCGGTTCGCTCGGCATTTATACTACCGATTTTAATAATGGCAAACTAAATTCGGGAATAGACAGATATGCTTCACGCGACCTTGCAGATATCCTGCTGACCCAAATTCAGAAAGACATTCGTTTAAACTACCAATCACCATGGACACGCCGTAGTATGTGGAACCGGAACTACAGTGAAACACGACTTCCCGCTATCCCTTCCACTATTATCGAATTGCTCTCTCATCAGAACTTTGCGGATATGCAGCTCGGACATGATCCGAATTTCAAATTTACCGTAGGACGTGCCATCTACAAAGGTATCCTACAGTTTATGAATAGCCAGCATGGTAAAGATTATATAGTACAGCCCCTGCCGGTCAGCAACTTCGCTATCCATTTCGGGAAAAAGAAAAATACACTGGAGCTTACCTGGAAAGGAGAAGATGATCCTTTGGAACCGACAGCCCGTCCACGGGAATATATTGTATATACACGTATCGGTTACGGAGGCTTTGACAACGGGACTCTGGTCAGTAAGCCCTATTATAGTGTAAAAGTAGAACCAGGATTAGTCTATTCATTCAAAGTAACAGCCGTAAACCGGGGAGGAGAAAGCTTCCCTTCTGAAATTCTTTCGGCTTATAAGGCAAAACGTGAGCGTGAAAGAATATTGATTGTCAATGGATTCGACAGAATCAGTGGCCCGGCTGTCATTAATACCCCGGACAGAGCCGGATTTGATCTGGAACAAGATCCGGGAGTACCGTATTTATCAAATATCTCTTTTTGTGGGGTACAAAGCGGATTCAACCGTACACAAGCCGGCAAAGAAGGAGAAGGCAGTCTGGGACACAGTGGCAATGAACTGGAAGGAATGGAGATAGCAGGGAATACGTTTGACTATTCTTTCATTCATGGAAAAGCGATTCAGGCTGCAGGAAAATACAGTTTTGTTTCGTGCAGTGACGAAGCGGTGGAGAATGGAATCGTCACTTTGGAAGACTACCCGATTGTAGACTATATACTGGGACTTGAGAAGGAAGATCCTGCAACCAAAGCTTATTACAAAACCTTCTCTTCACCGATGCAAAGACTGATTACAAGTTACTGCCAATCAGGCGGTAATCTGTTTGTCAGCGGTGCATATGTGGGAAGTGACATGAGCGGAACACAAGGGAACCGGGAGTTTACAGAGAAAGTTCTGAAATACGGTTATCAGAATAGCCTGACAGACAAGACTTCCGGTCAGATCAACGGATTAGGCCGCAGTATTGCGATTCCCCGCCTGCCCAATGAGAACAGTTATGCTGTAACAGCACCGGATTGTATTGTTCCGGTAGCTCCCGCATTTCCTGTATTCACTTATGCACGCGGTAATCAGCCGGCAGGCATTGCATACAAAGGAGCGGACTATCGTACTTTCGTACTTGGCTTTCCTTTCGAAAGCATCCAATCGGAAACAGACCGTGCCAGCATTATGGCAGGCATACTAGGTTTCTTTACTCAGAAATAATATCCATTTCGCAAGACTGAATATATGAAATTATAATTAAAGCGAATCAGTAGTTGATTTTTGTTCATTTCCGAAAGGAAATAGAATTGGCTCCATAGTAATTGGATAGCTGTTTTGCTCTCATGCTCTAACTATTCTTCTGCATCTCTTTATTCATCGCTGTTTAAGGTGTGGTAGCAAGTGTGATGGCAAGTATGAGAGCAAGTGGTTGCTCTCACTTTATCACATAGAACAATCGATTATTTTAGAATATCATTATCTGATTTACAGGATGTTAACATCTGATGCGACAATTATTAAGGGCTGACACTTCAGCTATTAATAATTGAAAAATCAGGTAGTAATGCCTAATAATTCATGCATTATTGATTCATAAATGATTCAATGCTTTTCAAAAGACAGGTTGATTGAAACAACTGATACGGTCAAGCCAATCAAATCGTATAGTCAAGTCAATCAAACCTACCGTATCCTCAAGGAGTTTCAACCGCTTGAAACTTTTAGTTTCATACTTTGGAACAAATGGTTTCAAGCAATGAAACTTCTAGTTTCAAGGCATGAAACAAATGGTTTCAACGGTTGAAACAGCTATTGGAACTAGGGTTTATTGTATAAAATATTAAATATGAGATTTGGTTTACAAATAAGCAGTTCCTCTTCAGTCTTTTATTAAAAATAAAAATAGTTTCTAAAAAACATTGTTTCTGCTTAGTAGATATTGCTCTTAAACTGTATTATTATAAAATAAGATACAGTTCTTATTAAATTAACATCATTGCACATGAACAATATTTAACGCACAATTAAGCTATGAAACACGCTATTCCTTATTTGATATTCCTGTTCATTTTTTTGCAATCCAGCTGCAAAGAAGACAATACTTCTTCAATAGAAGAAATATATGTGGAAACCACTTTCCAATTAAAGGGAGAACTACCCGATATTCTTTTATCTTCATCAGCACCAAATAACGAAAAACGAGATTTATATGGCATAGATGTTCGTAAGCAATCAGTAAACCCCGTATCCTAGACCATAATAGTTCTTCATACCTTTGC
>ERZ827363.2501-NODE-2501-length-15595-cov-2.477992_pt1 | contig 15595 bp, 9 predicted proteins | sample MGYA00519776_ERZ827363 | MGnify/ENA primary metagenome ERZ827363 (study PRJEB31778, sample SAMEA3449288) | human gut metagenome | biome: human gut; feature: human-associated habitat; material: faeces | place: United Kingdom | collected 2010/2012 ...
AAGGTTTGTCTGTAGCATTCGACTTGGCTTCTCACCGCGGATATGACTCAGACCACCCGCGTGTAATCGGTGACGTGGGTAAAGCCGGTGTTGCCGTAGACTCTATCATGGACATGAAGATCTTGTTCGATCAAATTCCATTAGACAAAATGTCTGTATCTATGACGATGAACGGTGCCGTACTTCCTATCTTGGCATTCTATATCGTTGCCGGATTGGAACAAGGTGCTACTCTTGATCAATTACAAGGAACAATCCAGAATGATATCTTGAAAGAGTTCATGGTGCGTAACACTTATATCTACCCGCCGAAGTTCTCTATGAAGATTATCGCTGACATCTTCGAATATACTTCTAAGAATATGCCGAAGTTCAACTCTATCTCAATCTCCGGATACCACATGCAAGAAGCAGGTGCTACCGCAGATATCGAGTTGGCATACACCTTGGCTGACGGTTTGGAATACTTACGTGCCGGAGTTAATGCCGGAATGGACATCGACGCATTCGCTCCTCGTTTGTCATTCTTCTGGGCTATCGGTATGAACCACTTCATGGAAATTGCCAAGATGAGAGCCGGACGTTTGTTGTGGGCTAAGATCGTTAAACAATTCAACCCGAAAAACCCGAAATCTTTGGCATTGCGTACACACAGCCAGACTTCAGGTTGGTCATTGACCGAGCAAGACCCGTTCAACAACGTGGGTCGTACTTGCATCGAGGCTATGGGAGCCGCTTTGGGACACACGCAATCTTTGCACACCAACGCATTGGATGAGGCTATCGCTCTTCCGACTGACTTCTCTGCTCGTATCGCTCGTAATACCCAGATCTATATTCAGGATGAAACCACCATATGTAAATCAATCGACCCGTGGGGAGGTTCTTACTATGTTGAGAGCTTAACTCAAGAATTGGTTGAAAAAGCATGGGCTCACATCCAAGAAGTTGAGAAATTGGGTGGTATGGCCGCCGCTATCGAATCCGGTATTCCAAAACTCCGTATCGAAGAGGCTGCTGCCCGTACACAAGCACGTATCGACAGTGGAGCTCAAACGATCGTGGGAACCAACAAATACCGTTTGGAAAAAGAAGACCCGATCGATATTCTTGAGGTTGACAACACCGCTGTACGTGAAGCCCAAATCCGTCGTTTGCAAGAATTGAAAGCTAACCGTAACCAAGCTGAGGTTGACGCTGCATTGGCTGCAATCACCAAATGTGCAGAAACAGGAGAAGGAAACTTACTTGAATTAGCTGTTGATGCAGCTAAGAAGAGAGCATCTTTAGGTGAAATTTCAGATGCATGTGAAAAAGTTGCCGGACGTTATAAAGCAGTTATCAGAACCGTGAGTGGAGTATATTCAAGTGTCGCTAAAGAAGACGAAGACTTCAAGAAAGCGAAAGAACTGGCAGACCAGTTTGCAGAAATGACAGGACGTCGTCCGCGTATCATGATCGCTAAAATGGGTCAGGACGGACACGACCGTGGTGCTAAAGTTGTTGCTACGGGTTACGCAGACCTTGGCTTCGACGTGGATATGGGACCGTTGTTCCAAACCCCGGAAGAAACCGCTAAACAAGCCGTTGAAAACGACGTTCATGTTGTCGGAGTATCTTCTCTGGCAGCCGGTCACAAAACGCTTGTACCTGCCGTTATCGCGGAATTGAAGAAATTGGGACGTGAAGACATTCTCGTTTACGTGGGTGGTGTTATTCCTCACCAAGACTACCAATTCTTGTTCGACGCAGGTGCCATCGCCGTATTCGGTCCCGGTACCAAAGTTCCGACAAGTGCTATCCAAGTTCTTGAAATTTTGATCGACTTGGCTAAGAAATAATAAAATGCCATCAGGCAGAAGAAGGGAGTCCACGGGGCTCCCTTTCTTTTTGACCATACTTCTCCCCTGTTTATTACCAAATCCTACCGTGATAAAGAAGTGATCTAACCCAAATAATCCCCCACCTTCAGAGATCATTCGAAGATCACTCGTGACTCATCCAACACGGGATGAATAAGCTCCGTGGAATCATCGAGAAAGTTTCGAACAAGGAGGATTATCTCCTCTAATTCTCTTTAGGTTTTCCTCTAATCTCCTTTAATTATATTCACGGAAACAAACATTTCAAACAATAATTTCTTTTAAAATTTGCATCCGTCTTGGAGTTCATTATATTTGTAAGTACAAAAAAGTGTGCATGAATCCGTCAGAATCCATATTAGATTTACTCAAAAAAGACGAAAGCGGTGCATTCCGACTTCTTTTTGACCGGTACTATGATAATCTATTATTATATTGTTATCATATATTGGATGATTTGGAAACAGCCGAAGACATTGTACAGGATTGTTTCGTCAACCTGTGGAATAGCAAGCGCCTTCATTCATTCTCGGGCGATCTGGACCGATTCATTTTCAAAATGGTTAAAAATCAAGCTTTCCTTTTTCTCCGGGAATACAAGAAAAGATACAATATACAAGTTTCATTCTCCCAAGAAAGTGAAATCTCTCATTATGACACGCTTGACGAGTCCTCCAAAGAGATCGAATTATTATACCAAACAATAGACAAGCTCCCCGAAAAATGCCGGAAAGTCTTCCTCATGGCCTGTCTGAATGACAAAACATACCAAGAAGTGGCCGATGAACTAGGCACAAGCATTAATACCGTGAAGACTCAAATGAAGACAGCACTCAAATTTTTACGGGAAAACTTACAAGAAGAATTGTTTTTTACGCTTTTACTTTTTTTAACAGAAAAAGATTAATTTCTTATCACCCTTTTTCTTCCTTTTAGCAATATATAAAAAACAAAGGGAGAGATATGAAAAAAGACATTGATGACATCCTAGCTGCCTACCTAAATAAAGCTCCATTGACCGAGGAGGAAAGACAGGAATTCGAGGCATGGAAGAATTCTTCCGTCCATAACAAGAAAGTAGGAAAACTGATAGTGAAATTAGAGAAACAAAAACAGATATTAGCCCGGCATCAATCACATCAAGTCGTATTTAACAAAGTTCAACACCAAGTCCGACAAAGCAAAAGAAAACGTCAATTGATCTTTTGGTCATCCTGTGCAGCAGGAATTATCCTATTTATCGGTTTTTTCTTCCTTCTCCGGACGGAGAACACCGTCACGAGAACACAAACGATCAATCAAACGTATATCTCCGGTTTAGCACTTAAAAGACCCGCGGCAGAATTGATTTTACCTGATGGCAGAAAGCGATTACTTAGCCAAGAGAAAAAAGCGGTTATTGTCTCTGACAGTAACAGGGAAATGCGCACGGACCAACAAACTCTAATTGTTGAATCCAATACCATTAAAACGAGAGAGACCGAGTATTACACTATAAACATACCCTACGGGGCAGAATACAATCTAGTACTTTCGGACGGATCGAAGATATATCTCAACGCAGGTAGCACATTGCGCTATCCGGATCAATTTATCGGGGATAAGAGAGAAGTATTTTTAACCGGAGAGGCCTATTTCGAGGTTAAATCTGATTCCCTCCACCCATTTATCGTTCATGCATCGGATGTTGCAATTCGGGTATTGGGAACTTCTTTCAATGTAAACGCTTATGCTGAAGGGACGTGGGTAAAAACGACCTTGGTAGAAGGGCGGGTGGAGGCCCATTGTGGAAATAAAAATATCATCATGGCTCCCGGTACGCAAGTTGCTTACAATAAAACTACACAAGAATCGGACTATTTTCCGGTAAATGTACAACAATTCATCTCTTGGAAGGAGGGTTACTATGAATTTGAGGATATGTCCTTGGAGGAATTAATGCAAATTTTTACCCGATGGTACAATCTTAATATCGAGTTCGCAGACCCAAAAGTCAAAGAGATAAAATTCAGTGGACGATTGAAACGTTACGAGGATCTCCGTCCATTATTCGAGATGCTGGAATACACTCGTGACGTCAATTTCATCATTGCTGAAGACAAGATTATAATACAAAGAAAATAAAAATATAACAGGTTGAAGACTTGATCAATCCTCAACCTGTTCCTATTCTCAATACTTTCCGGAGTCCTTGCAAGAATCGGAAGTATAGATGTTTAATAAATTAATTTACAAATTTATGAAAAAAAAGCGAGACTATGCATTGCCAAGATGCTGGAATTCATGGCAGAAGATGTTAATCTTTAAAAAAAATCTAGTAATCTTGTTGCTAGGTGTGTGCTTTTCCCTCCCGACAAATGCACAGGCCCAAAAGAAAACAAAGGTTACTTTAGATTTAAAAGATGTCACGTTAAACGAAGTCATCGAGGAATTAAAAAAGCAAACCGACTATGACTTTTTCTACAACAGTGAGTTGGCCAAATCCAAAGGAAAAATTTCAGTAGAGGCTAAAAACAAGGAGGTAAAACAACTTTTAGACGAGATTCTTCCCAAGCTGGGATTAGAATACGCCATTTCACAAAGCTTGATCTCCATTCGAGAGAAAAAGATCATTCAATTAGCAACCATTACTGGTAGAGTATTTGATGAAAAAGGGAATCCTCTGCCAGGAGCTTCAGTTGTTATTCACGGCACAACACAAGGTGTTACTACTGATAACGATGGTAGATTCTCCATGCCCGTAAGGCCAGATGATATTCTACAAGTTTCTTTTATCGGATACAAAACAGAAACGGTCCAAATCAAAGGAAAGACAAGGATAAACGTCACCCTAAATCCTACCGCTGAAAATATCGAAGAGGTTACCGTCGTGGCTTTCGGTACCCAGAAAAAAGAGAGCGTGGTAGGCTCCATCACCACAGTACGCCCCATGGACCTAAAAACCTCCAGTAGCGACCTTACAGCCGGGATGGTCGGGAAAATCGCAGGTATCATTGGCTGGAAAACAAGTGGTTTGCCCGCTGCATTGACAGAGGACGAAATGAATACTAAATTTTACATTCGCGGAATTACCTCATTTAACTCCAACGCAAACACTGATCCGTTAATCTTGTTGGATGGAGTAGAAAGTTCCAAGCTGGATTTAGCTCGTATCGCCCCGGAAGACATTGAAAGTTTCAGCGTAATGAAAGATGCTTCTGCTACTGCCATGTACGGAGCACGCGGTGCAAACGGTGTTATTCTAGTAACGACTAAAAAAGGAGAAGAGGGGGATGTATACACGACCGCTCGTTACGAAATGGTCGTCAGTGAACCGACAAAGGAAATCGATGTAGTTGATCCTATTGATTATATGAAATATTATAATCAAGCTATTTTAAATCGTTCCAACTCGGGAACACCAAAATATAGCGTAGAACGTATCAATCGCACGGCCTCCGGGAAATATCCCTCATGGGTATATCCTGCCAATGACTGGTACGATGTGTTGTTCAAAAACAGGAATATCAACCATCATGCGGGACTTTCTATCCGTGGAGGTTCCAAAATCGTACAATATTACGCATCTGTTAATTACAATCGAGATCAAGGCTTACTGAAGACGGATCGTCTGAACCAGTTTGATTGTAATATCGTAAATAATCAATTCACCTTCCGCACAAACCTGAATATAAACCTGCATGCCGGAATCAAACTTGTAATTAACTCTTCGGCTTCATTAGACAGGTATCATGGTCCCACGATTGATACGAAAACGGCCTACTCCCTCGCCTTCAATGCCTCTCCGGTTGATTTTGCCCCGACTTATCCGGCAGACGATAATTATAACTGGCCCCACATTAGATTCGGAACAACCTCTGCCGGTACGGATGGTTACTCTACAAACCTAAATCCTTATGCTCAAGTACAAAAAGGATACGTCGAACGGACCCGTTATTCCACAATCAACAAAGCCGAATATATTCAAAACCTTTCCGCATTGATCAAAGGATTAGAATTACGACTAAGCGCATCTCTGGTACAAAGCGGGTTATACGACCAAGGTTTTTCAACAACACCTTATTACTATTATATGAGTGACTATAGCCAAGAAACCGGTAAGCACATTTTAGTGGCTAATCCAAGGGATGGAAATCAGCGTAGCAAAAGAACTCTAGATGTTGGTTCCAAATCCTCTACCACGGATACGCGGGTGACCTACGAAGGACGTCTTTATCACAATGCAGCATGGGGAGACCACCAAACCTCATTGACCGGAGTATTCCAAATGTACGAACGCACATTCAACCCAATCGAGAATGTATTAGATGGCCAACCCCAGCGCAACCTGAACTACTCGTTCCGTGCTTCTTACGGGTATAAAGATCGTTATTTCATTGAAGCCAGCGGGGCATACAACGGATCAGAACGTTTCGCCGAAGGCAACCGCATGGGTTTTTTCCCTTCTATCGGAGGAGCATGGGTCGTATCCAGTGAAAATTGGATGCTTCCTCTTTCCAAGATACTGCCCTATTTGAAATTTCGTCTTTCGTACGGTAAAGTAGGTAACGATGGAATTATTTCCACACCCCGTTACGTGTATATCCCTCAAATAGGAAAAACTAGCTTACAACAATCGGGAGATTGGATCCGAAATCCGCAAAGTGCCTTTAACCGCAAAATCGTACAAGCTTACCCTAACGAAAGTATCGAGTGGGAAATAGCAGAAACGACCAATTTCGGCATCGAGACCCAATTTTTTAATGGTATAGTAGAATTGCAGGCAGACATATATCAGGAAATACGGCACAACATTATTTCGCAACGTACAATTATTCCCGCACACATGGGCATTGAAATCCATCCTTTAGATAATGTTGGCAAGACCCGTTCCCGCGGAGTAGATCTTTCCGGAAAAATCCAACATTCTTTCAATAATGATCTTTGGTTTATCTTAAACGGTACATTGACGTACAATAAAGTTACTTATAAAGCTATTGAGGAAGCCGGAGACAAACCAGAATGGCAACGCAAGCCCGGTAAGGATATTAGTCAGGCAATGGGATACATTGCAGAAGGACTTTTCCGGGATCAAGCCGAGATTGATAATTCCCCGCGTCAAGATGGGGACATCATGCCAGGAGATATTAAATACCGTGATATCAATGGTGATAACGTCATTGACGTGAACGATGCCGTATTTATCGGATTTCCTGAAAATCCACGGTTGGTATACGGCTTCAGTGGCTTTTTGAATTACAAGAATTGGGAATTCAGTTTCTCGTTTCAAGGTTCCGGAAAACGTACATTTTTCATGAATCCAATGGCGATAAGCCCATTTGTCAATAATCATGCTATGTTACAAGCCATTGCAGATGACCATTGGTCGGAAAACAACATGGGCAAAAAAACGTTCTGGCCAAGACTATCTTCCAATTCCATTGCGGAACACAATCCCACAGAAAATTGGTATGATCAAGAAAATGCCGAAATTCGGAAAAGTACTTATTTCATGCGTGAATGTCGATTCCTTCGCTGTACGGCAATATCCCTAGCCTACAATTTACCCAAAAAATGGCTGAATTCATTAAAATTGCATAGCGCAAAACTGACGTTCAGCACGAACAATCCGTTTTGTATTACCAATTTCAAAGTCTGGGATGTAGAATTAGGAGAAAACGGTTTCAATTACCCTATCCAAAGGACTTATTCCGTGGGATTAAATGTTAGCTTTTAAATCTGATACAAATATGATAAAGAAATATTTATTACATAGCATATTATTCATTACATCTGTCTTCCTTATTGGATGTGAAGGATATCTTGATGTTGTTCCAGAAAATGACATTGAAACGATAGAAACCAATTTCGAGAAAAAAGAAGATGCTTTAGAGTGGCTCAAAACATGCTATGCTTCGTTAGAGGTTAATGCTGTTGTTAAAAGTAATAATCCAGCTTTTTTCGGTGCAGATGAATTTTGTGGAGGCGATAATGCTCGAAATGCAACATTCACGTATGGCTATTGTGATATGCTAAAAATCAGTGACGGTTTGCAGATGGCACAATCCCCTTATGGTAATGTATGGCATAGGCAAAATCATTATGCCGCAATTCGTTATTGTAATATCTTTCTAGAAAATATAGATCATGTCTATAACATGGAAGATGAAGAAAAAAAGATTTGGGCAGCAGAAGTAAAGGCCGTAAAAGCTTTTTATTATTTTGACTTGATGCGTCGATATGGTCCCATTATCCTTATCAACGAAAATATTCTTCCGAGTGCAAGTATCGAAACGATGAAAAAGACACGTCGCCCAATAGACGAATGCGTTGAAGCTATCGTGAAACTATGTGATGAGGTCATTCCGGTCTTGCCACAAATGAAAGAAAAAGAGGATGAACATGTTCTTTTTTTCAACCGAGAAGCTGCAGCAACCTTAAAAGCTTTGACATTATTATATGCGGCCTCACCCTTATTCAACGGGAACGTATTAATGAAGAATTTCGAGAACAAGGATGGAGAACAATTATTTCCCGATTATGATAAAGAAAAGTGGCGAAGAGCGGCATTAGCTTGTGACTCAGCTCTTATGTTTTGCGAACAAGCCGGCAAAGAATTAGTTTCCGGTAGTGGCGATCGTCCATCTCCACTATTGAACACAATGAAGGATATAGAACGTACATGGATCGGGGATGAGTATGATTGTAAAGAAGCGATATACATGGTAAATCAAAAAAATTCAGGAGGATTTCAGTATGCCTATTATGGTTATTTCGCTTCAGATGCACAATATACAGAACACTACGATTGGAACAGCAAAGGATGCTTGGGAGCTCCAATAAAGATGGTTGAGATGTTCTACACGGATCATGGACTTCCCATCGAAGAGGACAATCAATGGATAGCCTCCAAATATGCTTTCTCCAAAGAAGTCGATGAAAAGTACCGAAACGTCCTTCCACTAGATGAAGAAGTCTTAAGTTTACACCGTCGCCGGGAGCCACGGTTCTATGCAATGATTGCAAGCGATCGCTCGTTATGGTATCGTAAAGTTGCTTCTTCTGGTTCAGCCCAATACAAAGCTTTACCCATGAAGAATCGGCAAGGAGAAGAAACAGGTTCTAGGTTTAAACGTTTAGATGAAACGAGTCCGCAAAATATTACCGGCTATTGGATAAAAAAATGGATAAGTTCCGATGTGCAAACGCGTACATATATACAAAGTGCATACTCCCAACTTCAAAATCCTGCATATGTATTCCGTTTAGCAGAACTTTACCTAGCCGCTGCAGAAGCTTGGAACGAGTACGAGGGACCGAGCGAAAAGGTATACAACTATTTGGACAAGATACGCGAGCGAGCTGGTATTCCCAAAGTGCGTGACGCTTGGAACACCTATGCTAAAAACCCAGACAAGATAACCACACAAGCAGGTATGCGTGAAATCATTCAACAGGAATGGAATATAGAATTCGCATTTGAAGGTCGCCGCTATTGGAATCTTCGCCGTTGGATGACAGCAGAAAAAGAACTAAACACACCACAATACGGGTGGAATGTACTCTCCTCAACCCAGGAAGGTTTTTATTGTCAAACTCAAGGAGGACAACCTATTATTGTATGGAAAAAACGGAAATTTGAAGTTCCGAAAGATTATTTTACTCCTATTAGGGCAGAAGAAATTCTAGTATCAGGTATTGTACAGAATCCTGGCTGGTAAAGATTATTCATTGATCCAAAATCTAAATTACGATGAAAAATATATTAATTACATTATTACTGTTATTAGGGCTTTGGAATTGTAATGACAATGAGTCTGGAATTGTGCACATTGATTTACAACCATCAGAAACATTTTCGTTCACACCCATACCGGGAGGAGCCATAATGCACTATAACCTCCCGGCAGACCCTGAAATTATCGGACTTGAAGTTCGTTACAACGACGCGCTAGGACAAGAAATGCTTAGGGTGGGCGGTACGGCTTGTGACTCGTTGCAATTGGTCGGTTTCAACGAAAAAAAGGAGAATATCCCTGCACAAGTGATCCTACGTTTTTATGATGATCGAAAATCCCAACCTTTCAATGTAACTTTTTCCACGGAGGATTCTGCTCCTGTCACTTTTTTAAAGAGTGCTGAAGTTTTCGCCAATTGGGAAGGTTTTTCCTTACGATTCAACAATCCGGCAAACGCAACAGGAATGGCTCATGTTTTCTACTTAGGTATCGATCCTATCAGCCAGTTGCCGGATACAATATTAGTCAGTAGCTTTTTATTAGAAGAAACGGATGGAAATGAAATCATCAATTACAAAATGCAACAAGATATAAAGGATCCCACGATTGTTGTTCGTGCAGAAGATTTCAGAGGTTATATAGTGGACGAAAAGGTATGGCCAAACATAAAATCCCTTATCTCGGAGAAACTGAACCCCAATAGCTTTACGTTTTTCTGTGATAGGGTAATCGAGCACACAAATCATAAATTGGGAGTACAATACTTGTTCGACGGAGATAAAAAAGGAGAAATACTGGCATTGGAAGAAAACCGCGGAAAAGCTTGTTCATTCATAGCAGGTCCCAATTCGGCAGGAGAAGATGCGATTCCCATGTACATGGATTTGAAGCAGAATCGCATCCTAGGCAGTGTTCGGATATACGCCATGTACTCTTACGAATACCTAGGATATTACGGGCGTTGGGAAGATCCTTATGAAGAAGGAGGAATAAATCTCTGCTATGGAGACAACTCTAATAATTTGCCATGCGAGGTTACTATTTACGGATTGAAAGATGACGAGCAAGTTCTATCCACATTTGAAACAATGAACACCAAGGATGGTTGGGTAAAACTGGGTACATTTAAACAAGATAAAAACCTCCCGAATAAAGAGAGATGGCCTTATGTGACTCGAAGCACTTACCCTACAAGGACCTTTTCTCAGGTACAAGCCCTACCTGATGTTTTTATAGAAGTAATTATACCCGCAATAGAACAAGGTGATGGTTATAGATATGTGAAAATGGTGATTAACGAGGTATTTTTAAATCCGAATTTAGCCCCAGGTCAAGGTAATATAAACAATCATAATCCTTACAATTATGTACAATTCCACGAATTAGAAATTTACACGGAAAAAGAATAATCATTATGAGAATAAAGAAATATATTGGGATTTTACTCTGTATGTTAACTTTCGTTATCGCATGCGATAACGAAAGTTTGGAGGATACCTACAAGGAATACGCTGGCAAAGGAGAGATTCGCTACCTAGGGAAATGTAATAATCTGCTAGTTACTCCAGGGTGGAAACGCATCATTATAACCTGGGAAAATAACTCGGATCCCTGTATTGAAAAAATAAAGGTAAAATGGGTATTAGACGAGGCAAAAGATTCCGTTTTAGTAAACCGCGGTACAACACAATATGATATAAAACAATTGAATGGAGAAGAATTAAATGATGGAAATTATGAAATCTCCGTGAGTAGTGTAGACGTAGACGGAAAAACCTCTATCCCTACCACCGTTTACGGTCGTCCTTACACGTACGCACACGAAGATATCAGGGCTTTTAACAGGATTATCTCCAAGGTTTATATCATCCGCAACCACCTGATACTATCATTCTTAGGATGGCAGGATAATATGCGCTCAGCTTCACTGGAATACACGAGGAAAAATGGTTCTTCAGGAAGGCTAGAACTGAACAAGGAATTAGTTGATCAACATTACTATCTACTACCGGATGAAATAGATGCCAGCAAGCCTCTGACGTTGTATCGAAACGGAGAACTAATCGGTTGTCAGGATATTATTGATTTTGAACCTTACGTTTTTTCTACAGTGAGAACATTTGAAGCTGATTTCAAACAAGAATTGAAACGACAATTTGGCTTCGACGAGATTTCTTCCGAATGGATCGATCATCAGGAAATACTGTATTTAGACTGGAACCTGTCTTCATTTATTGACTTATTGAATTTCCCCAACCTTAAAAAGGTTGTACTAGGTAGTAAACGTTACTTCACCTCACCAAATGCAGCTGATGATATGGTTTACGGACAAAGTAACGTGGCTGAAAAAGATGCTTCCAATTTTGCTTTGAATGTGCTGAAAGAATTGAACGGATTGATCGTAGAACGATACAATAAGCACTTCCAAGGACTTGACAACAACTTGATCGAAGAGAAAGGTGCGACTGAAGTTCCTGTCAAGAACATGATCGATTTGAGCAACGCCGAAGTCAGTATGTATCCTGCAGATGATGAAAATATTCCCTCTCGATTGGAAAATTTGATAGACGGAGATTTTAACACAAACTGGAATCCCATGTACACAACAAGCTACCTTATCTACGAATTAACATTAGATTTGAAAGAAGGTAAGAAAATCAACGGTCTTCGCTTTGTACAAGCGAACTATAATGATAATGAAGATGCTATCTCTATGGCTCCGGAAATGATCAAAATATACGTATCCAATGACCGGGTAAGTTGGAAAATTGCCACTTATCTCGAAGAATCTATTATTGGTAAAACGAAAGGAGAAATCAATGATATCAATTTCACGAATGAAATAAAAAATAATTCGTACCAATACGTGCAAGTACGAATTAATGCCGGTCCTTTTGGTAAATATTTCGGTTCTAGGGTTGCGGAAATCAACCTGTACTAGATAAAAGAATCTTATTGTATTCAATAAAAGACAGGGTGTGTTTATTCACACCCCTGTCTTCTTTTACTTGATCTTCTTATGATTTGCTCTTTAATAACCACACGATCCTAGCATGAGAATTCATTTCCCCCTATCCATGTTGTCATTTCTCCTGATCCTGTTTTTTATATTATGCTCCAGAGGAATGAAAGAGATTTCGGAAGAAATGAAGTTATCAATAACTCATTGTCTTACAACATTATCACTTAATAAACCCCTCAAAAATTCTTTAAAAATAGTATTGGAATATGCCATCAATATTTCTGAAGCCGATCTTTCCAACATCGCTAATGATCCATCTTGGTTTCATTACGAGTATGACGACAATCAAAATGTAGCCGTGAAAGTCAAATTGACAAGACCATACACCATAATCATAAACAAGCCTTCGATTCGTCAATATGACTGACTACATCTTATAATACATTGTCGGAAAGTGAAAAAAAAAGTGGATGTAGTCAGAATAAAGTATCACATTAAAAATAGACAGATATGAAAAAAATTATTTTATTATTAGGCATTTGTTTTTACGTTGTAGGAGTTTATGCTCAAAAACTTGAAACACAACCATTAGATGAAAAAGGTGATTCTTACGAAGTTAGAATCAAACATTTCAACAAATTATTTGGAGGGACTTTTACTCCCGAAAAGGTCGCTCCATTAATTCAAGAAAAAGTCGCACAACGAACGGTATGGAGAGAAAAATGTGCAAAAAAGTTGTTAACAGATCAATTGAAACAAATATTGAAACAAATAGCAGTCACGGAAGGAGGTGGTTTATGGGTAACATTTTATATTGACAAAACAGGAAAAGTTTTAACCGTTAAATTTATTGTGACTTCTGGGGTTTACGTGAAACTACCGACTAAAATACAAAAAGAATTGTACAATATGGCCATGGAAGAGAAACTTGATCCGTCCGGTTATAATTTCGATGACACACACACTTACGCCGTGGACGGCTTTGACCTAATGAAACGGGCTATTGAAGAGAAGAAAAAATAAATGCGTGCAAGTGACCACCGTGCAAGTAATCCTTCACGGTAACAAAGGGGGGTGAAAACTTAGATGTTATCGTCCCCCCCTCCTTTTCTAATAAAAACGATCTTTCATTTAGCCTACTTAAACACTTCGAATTTTTCTCTACACCAGCGTAGTCAAATGCCGGATAAACAACTCTTCAGCAGATTGTACCCAAGCTCGAAAAGCCCCAGAATCTGCATTATGGGTCGGAATATATTCCACGAGGCGGGAAACATCGAAAGTCGTACTCTCGATTCCCGCCCCGGCTCCAACTGCATCGGCGGCATTGATTTCCTGCTCCACGTGGGTAGGAATCATCATCACCGGTTTTCCCAAATACATCGCCTCGCAAACAGATTCAAACCCGGCGGTCGTGACATACCCCGAACAGCCTTGCATGTATTCTAGAAACTTGACATCATTAATCCGGTGGAAAGTTAAACGATCGTTTACCCGAAAAACCGGAGGGGCAGTTTTCTTGTCCCAAAAGAAGTGAGCCTCCTGATCGGGATGGGATTTATGCCACTCTTTTACCTCATCGGCATACCCGGGATTCAGCATATACCCTAAAATATATCCCTTATCCTCCGGGGTAGTTTGTAACACCTCTTCCCGTAAAAGTGGCGGTACGACAGCCATTCTCTCCCGGTAAAAATCTTTCAAAGGGTAGAACGAAAGAGCCAATGTCTTCGTCGCCCCGATGCTACACAACGTGTTATTCAGACGCAATAACATTTCTTCTCTTCCGGTCCCGTTCCCGTACTGGAAGTCGGGATGTTTCATCAGAAACTGGTGAGCGATACAGACAAAAGGAACATGTTCCCGGAAACGCAGGTTCATCAGCCCGGCCAAAATCTCGTAAAAGTTAATTACCACATCCGGCTCCGTTTTTTGAATGTGACGGTGAATCAAATTCACGCTCTTCCTATATTCCCGCAATTTTTTCACCGTGATATTAAGTAATATACTTTTTGTCAGTTTCACCTTCTTGTGATCTTTCCCGTAACAAAAACTCGGGCTGGCAAAAGTCTTTACCTTTGCCCCAATTTTCTCCAAAAAGAAAGCGGGAATCTCCCGGTTACTACTTTTCCCAACCAGCACTTCCACTACCTCATGACCATGGCGACGTAACATTTGCGAGAGCGAAATGGCCTGCGTCAGATGGCCTCTTCCCTCTCCTTGAACGATAAATAAATACTTCATACCGCTAATCCCGTGTGTAATACAGTTTCAGATTCCGAATCTCGTACCTCCGTCAAAGCCTTTTCTTCGATATACACGTTCCAGTTTCCATCGTAATCCTCGGTCAAGGCAGAGAGAGATTCCATCCAGTCTCCTGAATTCAAGTAAAGCACGTTCCCGATCATCTTCTTCTCCGGATAGTGGATATGCCCGCAAATCACCCCTTGACAACCTTTCTTCCCGGCAATATCCACGATATGTTTTTCGAAATCACTGATATATGAAACCGAAGCTTTCACTTTCAACTTGATTTCCCGGGCAATCGAATAATAGGGCAAACCTTTCTTCAATCGACGGCGATTGTAAATCTTGTTCGCCCACAACAAGAAAGAATATCCCACATCCCCGACTTTCGCCAACCAACTCATAGAGGAAGTCACTTTATCAAACACGTCCCCATGCAGCACGTAATAACGTTTATCCCCACTCGTGTAGATGTAATCCTTCACCACTGAAATATTCGAGAAGGTCAAGGGGATCACTCGATCCAAGAAATCATCATGATTTCCCCGCACGTAAATAATCTTCGTCTCATGAGAGATGTCCAGTAACACCTTGATAAAATTCGTGTGGCGCCGCCGCCATTTACTGTTTTTCCCTCGCATAAGCGACCACCCGTCGATAATATCACCACATAAGATAAGGGTATCGCAAGAGTGTTGTTTTAAAAAACGGGTAACCTCTTTCGTCTTCGACCATTTAGAACCGAGGTGAATGTCCGAAAGAACGATTGTTTTGTAATGTTGCTGTTTCTTAGGCATATATTCATT
>ERZ827363.2510-NODE-2510-length-15545-cov-4.886120_pt1 | contig 15545 bp, 10 predicted proteins | sample MGYA00519776_ERZ827363 | MGnify/ENA primary metagenome ERZ827363 (study PRJEB31778, sample SAMEA3449288) | human gut metagenome | biome: human gut; feature: human-associated habitat; material: faeces | place: United Kingdom | collected 2010/2012 ...
TCTTATAACCGTTCAAGTTCAAAACAGGAAGAACAGCACCATCGGTAATAGGATTTAAGAACTTGTTGGACTGCCAAGAAGTAGCAAGTGGTCCGGTCTCTGCCTCACCGTCACCAACGATAACAGTAGCAATCAAGTCCGGGTTATCAAATACAGCACCGAAAGCATGAGCGATAGAATAACCAAGCTCACCACCCTCGTTGATAGAACCAGGAGTCTCTGGTGCTACGTGGCTGGAGATTCCACCTGGGAAAGAGAACTGCTTACACAGTTTCTTCAGTCCATCCATATCTTCTCCGATATTTGGATATACCTCGCTATAGGTACCTTCCAGATAAGTATTGGCAACAAAGAAGTTTCCGCCGTGTCCCGGACCGGAAATTAAAATCATATCCTGATCATACTTTTTGATCACACGGTTTAAATGTACATAGACAAAGTTCTGTCCCGGTACGGTTCCCCAGTGACCAACAATCTTTTTCTTTACCTGATCTCTGGTAAGCGGCTCTCGAAGAAGTGGATTATCCAGCAGATATAACTGTGCGGCACCAAGGTAATTGGCTGCGCGCCAGTAGGCATCCATCTTCTTCAGGTAATCTTCGGTTAACGGCTGTTTTTCAACAACATCTGACATCCTGACTGTCCTCCTGTAAAATCATATTATCATTAGATGCCTATATTTTAGGAAATCCATCCATATTCCACAATTTCCTATTCCCATTAATTTCCCAAAAAGTTACCTGTTCCGACTTGTATTTCCTGTTGTTTACTTATTTTTTCATTTATTTCCATTAAAACCATAGCCAAAAGAAAGGATTATAAAATTTCACACACAGCGATTACAGTTTTCCGTATACCTCCATAGGGACATATGCCCGAATGGAAATTCCTTCCGGCACATACTCTTCTGAGACAAGTTCTCCCTTATTTCGTACAAGCTGCAATACACCTGCCTGCGCATAGGGAATCACGCGTTCAATATAAATTTTATCTTCTCTTAACATTTCCTGCAGCACATCTTTTACTGCATCCAGTCCGGCATTTTCCGTTGCGGAAATCTGAAGAACATGATCCGCACGAAAATCCTGCAGTGGGTCATCATCGGTTCTGATATCGATCTTATTAAAAAGCGTCAGAATTTTTTTATTTTTAACGCCAAGATGATCAAGTGTCTCATAGACGATATACATCTGCTTGTCGCGCTGCGGATTGGAAGCATCCACTACATGAATAATATAGTCCGCATATTTGGCTTCTTCCAGTGTACTTTTAAATGCCTCAATCAGATGATGCGGCAGTTTCCGTATAAAACCTACCGTATCCGTCAGCAGCACCTGCTGGTGTCCTTCCAGCTCCAGCATCCGTGTCGTCGGGTCCAGCGTTGCAAACAGTTTATCCTCCTCTAAAACCTCTGCGTCCGTCAGATGATTCAGGAGGGTGGATTTTCCGGCATTCGTGTATCCGACAATTGCCACAACCGGAACTGCATTGCGCTCTCTTTTTGCTCTGGCAATTTCGCAGTGTTTGACCACTTCTTTTAATTCCCGGTTGAGCTGTGCAATCCGGTCATTGATCAGACGGCGGTCAATCTCAAGCTTTTTTTCTCCCGGTCCACGGGTACCGATTCCACCACCCAGACGGGACATGGATCTGCCAAGTCCGGTTAATCTGCTCAGGCGGTACTTCAGCTGAGCAAGTTCCACCTGAATTTTTCCCTCACTGGTTGTTGCACGGGCTGCAAAAATATCCAGTATGATAAGCGTCCGGTCCATCACCTTGGTATTTAACATCGTCTCCAGATTTTTTAACTGCGCAGGGGACAATTCATCATCACAGACAATTCCCGTTGCCCCCGTGTGCTCTAAAAGTTCTGCAATCTCTGCTACTTTTCCGGTTCCCACATAGGTTCCCGGATGGATCAGCTCCCGTTTCTGGATCAGCGTACCGGCAACCGATGCCCCCGCAGTTTTTACCAGTTCGGCAAGCTCAGCGAGCGAATCCTCTGCATCGTCTCCATCCTGCTCACTTACACCCACCAGAATAACTCTCTCTTTAAAATCTTCTAAAACAATTGGTTCACCCATTATCTAGTCTCCAAAAATGTATTCTCGTGTTTTGCTTCCTCATCATCCGGATAAGCCTTTAAATATTCCTTCATCATCTTTTTCGCGGAATCAAAGTCGCCACTGTACTCATATGCCGCAATGGCACTTTTCATGAGATTCTGCTTATTCGGCACTTTCTCCAGTTCCAGACCGGAATTAAAATAAGTCAGTGCATTCTTATAATTTCCATCCTGCATCTCCTGCATGCCAAGTTCATACAAATCATAGGATGTAGCCACTCCACTCTTTATATACTCCGCGATACATTTCTTTGCCTTGTCCGAATCTCCATTTGCATCATATGCAAGTCCCAGATAATACGATGCCAGCATCTGCTTATGTTCTTTTGCTTTTTCCAGATAACTGATGGCATCTTTGTTTTCACCGAGCAGATAACTGATTCTTCCTTTATACAGTTCGTCTTCCGGTTTATCCCCTTTGATCTCCATCGCAGCAGACAGATATTTCTGTCCCTCATCCTTTTTCTCATGCCGGCTCAAAGACTCATAGATTCCAATGTAGATTTCATAATTTTTTTTGCCTTGCTGCACAGCACTCTCAAAATCTGCCCTGCCCTTTTTTTCTTCTCCCATATCCATATAAAGATCTCCACGCAGATAGTATGCGCGTGCATCTTTATTATATTTGATAATGGCATTATACGTTGCAAGTGCATCTTTTGTCTTTCCGTCCAGTGCCTGTGCTTTTGCCTTGTAAAAACAGATATCCAGTTCTTTCTCCCCGATATGTCCGATCGACTCTCCAAGCGCATTCTGAAATGCCTTGACCGCATCTTCATACTTTCCGCTCTCCATGCAGGTAATTCCATACTGCCGATAGGCATCCTGTTCCTTTGTATCTTTCGTTCCGCATCCAATCACAGACAGCGCAAACACTGTTGCAAGCAGCACGGAAATGATTCGCTTCTTCATGTTCTATTCTCTCTTTCTGAAAACTACTTTTAGCATGCCACCGCTATATTTACCCAGTTGTCACCGATCCGCGGTCCATGCTCCCGGTAATAAGTACCACCGTAGGTAAATTCGTCCGGTTCCACTGCATAGGGAAGTCTGATCCAACACTTGGCAAATGAACCATCCGTGCCATACTCCGGGGATCTTCATTCCTATATCTTACGGTATTTTCCGTACTTTTGCAATCATTTCAGAAAAAATGGGAACCGGACATCCGGTTCCCAGAAACAGCACTTATTTGCGCTGTGCTTTCCGCGCTTTTTTAAACTGATACATTTTTTCATCCGCATTATTGATACATTCATTGAGACTTTTTTCCCCGCAGAGAACTACCTCATATCCGATACTCGCTTCCACATCAAATTCAGCATGAAGACTTTTCGATATTTCATCCAATGCTTTTAAAAACGCTGCCTTTAAACTTTCAGCCTGCGTTTTTTCGCATCCCGGAAGCAGTACAACAAACTCATCTCCACCGTACCGCATGGAAACGGCTTCCGGTGGAAATACTTTACGAATCACATCCGCTATCCCACGAATTTCCAGATTCCCCATATCATGCCCAAACGTATCATTGATATATTTCAGATGATCCGCGTCAATGAACATAACCGTCACCGCTTTTTTTTGCAATCTGCATTTTTCATACAAAGGCTCTGCAAACTCCTGGTATGCCATACGGTTATACAACCCTGTAAGAGAATCCAGCACATACAACCGGGATAATTTTTCGTTTGCTTTTCGAAGCCTGAGTTTGCAGGGATTCCAGGTACGTATTCATTGTTTCAAACAAGAACTGATTTTCAAGCATATAATCGCAGTCTGCCAGAACAACATACCCTACTTCCCGCTCCCGGAAATGCAGTGGTGCATACACATACAATGAATATTCCTGCTCCATTCCCTTTTCACAGATCACGTGCATGGTATCCGGATATCCATCTGTAATATAAGAAGCCTCACCCATGGAATCGCTCAATGATTCCTCCACCAGATCCTGATTCATCCAGATACGCACGCCTTTACAACGCAGACCACAGACACATTTTGTAAAATACTGTGCCATCTGCTTATAATCTTCACACTCGATAAGATTGTGCTTTAATTCCATAATCTCATTGTGCAGATCAATTTCCCTCACTTCCTGAAAAATCCGGTCTTCAATATATTCACTCCTGCTTCTTACCTGTTCTGGTTTACAGCCACAACTATCCTGAAACAACATTTGTACAGGAACCGTTTTACAGTCAGCTGTTGTATTCTGCCCCCAGATCTGTACCAAAAGATCCATGGCTGCCTCAGCAATGACTTCTCTCTCGTATGACACCGTCGTAATCCGCGGTCTGTAATAAGATGCTTTATCAAAATTATCAAATCCTGTCACACAAAAATCAGCCGGAATTTTAAATCCTTCCTGCTGTGCCTGATGGCAGAGCCCCACCGCAATATTCTCATTTGCGCAGACAAAGGCATCCGGCAGCAGATGTTTTTCCTGAAAATGTATGAATGCACGGACACCGCTCTCCACTTCATAGCTTTCATTCCAGATTCTGTCATTTTCAAGCGGAATTCCATATCTTTGCAGGACATCTTCATAAGCCTGCCAACGCAAAAGATTTTCCTGGCTGTCTGCCGGTCCTCCCACATAGTTTAATGTTTTGCAGGAATGGGCCACTATCAGATGCTCCACCATCTGTTCCATTGTTGCGTAATTGTCCGGTCCTGCATGATACAATCCCGGAATTTTTTCAAGCAACGATATTGCCGGTACCCCGGACTCCTGAATAATCCGTATGATCTGCTGCTTCTTTTTCTGATTCAGCATATTCGTAACTTCCAGAATAATACCATCAAACTGTGACAAATCCGGCAGATGGATGATATTGTATTCTCCTGCATTGAATTTTTCATCCCTGCTGAAATTTCCGAAACTGTGAAATACCGAAATTTCTATATCCAGCTCATGTTCTTTGATGTAATTCCTGCATCCCCGGATCCAGACATATGTAATATGTCTGCGCCATCCGTCTGCAATAATTGCAATTTTTCGTTTCATACCTTCTCCATCTGTGTCCTTTATTAAATAAAGTGTTCTGCTTCTTCACTGAGTACATCAGCTATTTTTTTATTATGCATGATTTGGCTGGAAATGTGTGAAATTTCTTCGGAAAGCGTGGCTGTATTTTTTGCAGCAAGATTAATACCTTCAGAGCCTTCTTCTACCGCCCTCTGAATCTGTGAAATATATTCCATTACTGACTCGGTGCGCTGTTTTAAATCTGCCGCCATCTGATGAAACTTCTCAACCACTTCATTAATATAGACTGCATCATCATTATACTGTGCCCCAGCGCACACAAAATTGTCATAATCCGGAAGTATATTCTGTTCCATATAAGTTACCAGCGCGTTAGCATTTTTTATCAATTCCTGCACGGTTCCAATCACGGTACTATTGATGGACTGGATATTAACCGCTGCGTCCCTGCTGGATTCCGATAATTTACCAATTTCAGAGGCAACTACTGCAAAACCACGTCCTGCTTCCCCTGCACGTGCTGCCTCAATGGATGCATTTAATGCAAGCAGATTGGTCTGATCTGCAATATTTAAAATATCATTAGTAAGTTCACTGACTTTTTCTACTTTTTTACTTTCCTGAATTGTTGTCTGCAGTTTTCCGATAATATCAGTGACAATTTCTCCCGTATTTTTTTTATTTAAAATTGCATCATTTTTGAGTTTATCCGCGTTCTGATCCATCGTATCTGAATAGGATAAAAGACCATCCGATTTTTCCGAAAGTTCTTTCGTACGATCTTCCACTTCTTTCATATTTTTTGTAATCCCGGAAACCATATCTGCAACGGAAATCATGGATGCCGATAATTCTTCCATGGCAGTGGAAATATCATCCGAATTTTCGTTTGAACTACGTACCTTGTCATCCACCTCCCGGATAATCTGGTTCATACGCAAAGAACTGTCTGTAATCCGTCCCATAACATTTTGAAGCGTATCAATAAATGCATTTACATTCCTTCCAACTTTACCAATCTCATCTTTTCCTGAAATCTTTAATCTTACAGAAAGATCTCCCTGATTTTTTTCAATATCTGCCACCATTTTCTGCAATGTGTGACTGATATAGTGCATCGGTCCTACAATCCCTTTCACACAAATCCAAAGAGAAAACAAAATCATAAGCATTGAAACTGCAACGAATACAATAGCAGAATTCCTTGAAAATTCATATTCTGCCTGCTGTACTTGTAATGAATGATTCATTGCCTGTTTCCGCATAGCAATCAGACTGCTGATTTTCTTTGCAAGATAATCTTCCGAAGGTTTCTGTATCACATTGATTGCCTCCGTTGCACCATCCGCATCGCCTTTTGAACTTGCGGTAAGGACCTGTTCCATTCCTTCTTTATACTTTTTAAAGCGATTTTGTAATGCCCCGAAATATTCTTTTTCCCGCGCTGTTTTTTTCTGTTTTTTATACTGTTTAAAATAACTATCCATAGATTCCAGCTTTTCATGGATGGTTGTTGCAAAGCTTTCTTTGGAAATAGAATTTTCCGCATCACAGTGTCCATACATATTTTTCCCCATGGATTCCAGCTCGGATGACATATCCATCAATAGTTCAATACTCTTCGAACAATCCTGCGAAATTACAACCCCCGCCTGCAACAGCCTTTTCGAATTTACAAGACTTGAAATACTTGCCAAAAGAATAACAATTCCCAAAATACAAATTGGCAGCATAACCTTTACTTTAATACTGATCTGATTCAACCACTTCATAGGTATTTCCTCTCTTTCTGCCTAAATTAATGGGATAATTCCGGATGCAATTGCTCCATCTTTTTATAAAAATCGTCCATTCCCTGCGCAAGTGAAATTTTACCTTCAAAATACGGATGCAGACACTGTTGAATCTGCTCATTGCAGTCCTTATCATAATCTGATATATTACTCATATCAATTTTCTTTGCAGCCTCTGCAAAAAGTGCAATATGATTTTGTCCACCAAGGAAATCCGACTGATAGTTACTTTTTGCAATCTCATCCATTGCTTTCTCATTATTGGTATAGTCCTGCGTATCCAATGTAATCTGCTTCATGGTTTTGATATCACACGTCAGACGCTTCATCAAATCCCTGATAAAAGGAATATTATCGGTTCCCTGCGCCGCACACATCCATGTACCGCCCCAATAATATGCCTGTGGACCTTCACACACGGCATAATCTCCGTAAATTCCATTTCCTTTTTCTGCGGGTTTACTACTGTCTGCCAATGCATTTCCCATCAGAGTAAAATTAATGCCCCAGGTCGAATAGAAAAAGCCAAAAACATTCCCATCCGGTCCCTGATCCTGCGTCCACTGCGGACTCCACAGTGTGGTATGATTGTTATAATCTTTTTGAGCATATTCCTTCGTCTGACGAATCCACTTCTTGATATTTTCATCTATAACAATCTTGTTACCGACCACCCAGGGATGTGAGACATTGTTGGAAAATGCCCGATAGGAATCATCATATCCCGATAACATTTTATATCCGGCGGCATTCATCTTCTGTGCAACCTGATCAAACTTATCCCAATCCTTCAGTTGCTTTTGTACCTGATCCGGATCGTCTGTACCCAATACCTTTTTTGCAATGGACCTGCGATACGCAAACAACCCCGGCGTTGCCTGCCAGGTCACTCCCTTTTGTATTCCATTTTCCGATACAATTTTCTTTGTATAATCATATTGCTGCTTCAGATCCTCATCGGTCAGTCCCACTGTTTTTTTTACATCAATGGAATTATCTGACTTTACATATTTTGATGCGTAATCTGCCTCAATTAAAAACAAATCCACTTTGTCATCATCAATACATGTATTCTGCTCTTTTAATGCTTCATCCAGATTGATCTGATAAGCATTATTATCACTGGAAATTATGACAAAGTTCACTTCAACATCGTGTTTTTTAGCAAGATCTGATGCATATTTGTCATAAATTTCCTTAAACTCATCATTCCAGCAATAAATATTTACAACCTGTCCTTCCTTACGCCCGGTATTTTTTTTCTGTCCGTTTTCTCCCGTACATCCACTTAATAATGCCGCACATATGACAATTGCCGCTACCTGTTTCCAACTCTTCTTTCTCATTCAAATGTCTCCTTTTATTACTCCTCTTCTCCCCTTTTCTTCCCCCAATATGCAGAAAAACGCCATGACACGCCCCCTGTCGTAAAAATGGATTCTGTCATGGTGTCTTTTCTGTTTTCTTTTTAAACTATCTTTCTGGTACTACTCTGTGATCTTCTCAAGAGAGAAATTCGTCAGCGTAATGTCTGAAGCTGGTGTATTTTTACCACTGATTTTTCCCATGGAAATAAACATTTTCGAATCATTATCTGTGTCCTGCGGCATCGTAAATTCACAACTAACTTCCTTTTCCTCTGCTTCCGCCAGAGAAATATCTTCTCCGCCATACCACTTCTGGCAATTGTTATCCATTAAGCCGAGTTTTATGGTTCGTGCTTTCGTCGAAGTGACTTTGAATTTTACACGATATTTACATCCTTTTTCAAGTGTAAATCCATGCTGATTAAGCTGAACATCCCAGTCATTTACGCCCGGATTTATCACATGAAACACAATACCGCCATGAGTAACTACTGTTGTTGCCGTCTGACCACCCTGACCATCATTTGTATTAATGCCCCATTCACTCGTTTCATTCGAAAAATCTCCATTGGTCAGCAGATTCTTTCCGGTTTCCTCCGGCTTGATCTCCGGTGCCTTTATCTTTTCCAGCACAATGTCATCCATACAGATTCTGTGCTGCTGTGTGATCTGTTCTCCACCGACTGCACCCATGGCAATATTAAAGATCGTTTCCGGATCTGTATCCTCTTTCATCTGAAACTCTTTCGTGATCGTCTGATATTCGTCGGTCAGATCTACGGTTTCCTGGCAGTATGGAGTCCAGTCCTCATTTCCATCTGCATCCTTATGGGTGCTTCCATCTCTCTGCAACGCATAAGACACTTTACGGTCGATAGAAGATTTCATTTTCAGGGAGAGTCGATACCATTGTCCCTGTTCGAGTTTTACCCCTGTCTGCTTTAACTGGATATGCCAGTCAGCTTCTCCGGTATCGTTAATTGTGAAATCTGCCGCATTGTCTTCGTTTAAGGAGTCAACAACATACGTTACATTGGATGGTGTATAGCAATAGACTTCAAAACCTGCCATGCCTGCATTAAAACTTCCGTTTTTGATCAGACTATCCTCATCAATCCGCACATCGTCGAGATATACGGTTGTCCCCAGCCCGAGATCAAAGGAAATATTCTTATCTGTCAGATCCGCTGCCGTATGAAAGGAAAAACTGTAATTTTTCTTTTCATTGGTAAGTTTTGCCTGAAATTCCTGTCCGGCAACATGTACTGTCATAGTTTCTGCTTCGTTTGCCTGAGCCGAAAAACTGAGCACATATTCTGTATCCTCGCTCAGAGCAAGCCCCTGCTGTCCTGCTGTTACCACAGTTCCTTTTGGGCTTACCACTTTCAGACGGCGTCCATCTTCCAGACCGGTTACCTCTGTGGTTGCATTTTCCGGTTTCGTGATGTCCCAGTAACCCAGACGGTTCTTCCCTTCCTGGAAGGAACCGTTGTAGACATAATTTCCGTCTGCAAGCACTTTCTTTGTGGTGTCTTCTTTGATTTCTTCATATCCGGTCTTTTCAATGCGTACATTGGAAAGGTGCACTGCTGCTGTAGAAGCAGCATTTCCCAGATTAAATTCCAGACGTCCGTTGGCATCATCGGAACCTGTCATCTGAAACACATAAGTATATGTCGTTTTCTGTGTTCCAAGTTCCACTTTTGTATCCTTCCAATACCTCGTATAATTATGATCCGGTCCGGAAATATCTGCAATCATTGTACGCGCCTCATCCGCATAAGCATCAAAGGTTACTTTATATGTTCCGCCTTTTTGTAACGGCACATCCGGCTGTACCAGCTGAATGCTGTAATCTGCGGTTCCCATATTTACTGTAGAAATAACCATCTCATGATTCTTAATTTCTGCTTTTCCATCACCATCTAAAGTGGTAAGAAATTTCCAGTTTTTGTCATCACTTAAATTCTCTGCTATGGAGAAATCACCGTTGTTAATATAATTTCCCGTTGTATCCGGCTCTCTTAAAATAACATTCTTTACCGGTTTTTCCACATTTTCGTCATAACTGTCTTTCTGATATACTTTCACATAATCCACTGCAAACTGCTGATCGGCATAGGTGGTCGAATCATCCGGATACCCTACCCAGCTGCCACCGACCGCCAGATTCAAAATCATATAAAACGGCTGATCAAACGGTGCCGGATAAGCCACTTCTCCCTGCCCGCTCTTTGCAGAAAACCAGTCGGACTCTTCATGAAATTTCACACCATCAATATACCAGGTAATCTTTCCTGGCTCCCAGTCACAGGCATATGTATGATACTGATCTGCAAAATTATTTTTTACATCTACCGTACAGGTTCCCTGACTCTGATCATGCGGTTCTCCGTAATGAATGGTACCATATGCTTTATTTGTTTCCTGCCCCATCACTTCCATGATGTCGATCTCACCGCATTTTGGCCACTGTCCATACAGATTTTCGTCCGTCGGCATCATCCAGAATGCCGGCAGATAACCTTTTCCGGTCGGAACTTTTGCACGGCACTCAAAATATCCATACTTAAAATCATGTTTTCCCTGTGTATTAATACGACCGGACGTGTAGCTTCTGGTTCCGTCTGCATTCACCGTTTCCACCGGCTTGATCAGCAGTTTTCCGTCTTTGACCTGAATATTTTTGTCAGAATCCACATATTCCTGCCACTCACTGTTGACCCAGCCTTTTTCATGCAGTTCCACATTCCAGTCTGCACGGTTTAAAAAATTTCCGTCAAAGTTGTCCTGCCACTTCAGTTGATAGCCCTGTTTTAAGAGATCCGCTTCGGTCAGCTTTGAAGGTGTCTCAACTGTTGTTCCACCAGAAGAATTGCTCGAAGAAGAACTGCCGGAAGAAGCATTTCCGTCCGAGGTATCGTCTGTTTTCTGGTCTTTTCCATCCGTCTTATCTTTTTCATCCGTCTTGTCTTCTCCGGAAGTGTCTTCTTTCTTTCCCTTCGGAGTTATGGTGCAGGATTCACCGGATTCCACTTTCAGCGTTGTTCCATCCGCAATTTTTACAGATATTGCTTTCTTTGTCTGATTATCCACCTGTGCCTGTACATTTTTTGTACACGTTATGGATGATTTTTCCGCACCTTTTTTGAGCACAATGTTCACATCTTTCTTTGCGGTTATTTTCGCCGGTGCTGCCAGAATCATCGAAACGTCTTCGGCATTTACAACAACCGGCACTGCCTTTTTATGGTTTCCGGAAAAGGAAACACTTTTTGCATTCTGTACCGTCACTTTCTTTATGGTACCATTGTTTTTGATCGCAACCGTTCCCTTACTGTTTACAACAATTTCTTTGACGGTACCATTATTTACAACGGCTGCCTTTTTTCCGACCACCCGAATGGTCACTTTATAAGTTCCCTTTGGAATCGTAATCTTTACATTTTTCCCTGCTTTTACGGTAATGACCGCATTCTTCCCTTTTACGGTTTTTAATGCCTGATTCAGCTGCTTTTGAGAAGAAACGGCAAGCGTTTTACCGCCTGCCGCCTGTACCGGCGTCGCCGGTACTGTACTCATTACCATGGCAGCAGCAATTGCTGCCGCTTCCACCTGTTTCCATAATGTTTTGTTTTTCACTGTAAAAACCCCTTTCTTTTTCTATTATCCTTTTACGCTTCCCAGAGCAACCCCCTGTACAATATGCTTGGAAAGAATCAGATACACAACGATAACCGGCAGGATCGAGAATGTAATCATGACATATACCTGCCCCATATCAAACTTCAGCCAGTCTGCACCACGCAGCTGCGCGATCAGAATCGGAAGTGTCTTTTTCTTGTCATCATGCAGCACAAGTGCCGGTGTAAAGTAATTGTTCCAGCTGCTGACGAAACTGAAAATTGCCTGTACGGCGATCGCCGGCTTCATCAACGGCAGAACGATGCTGTTGAACGTACGAAACTCTCCGGAACCATCAATACGTGCAGCTTCTATCAGCGAAAGCGGAAGCGCACTCTCCATGTACTGTTTCATGTAAAAGAACGTAACCGGAGATGCAATGGCCGGAACAATCAGTGGAATAAAGGAATCCATCAGTCCCATGCCTGTAATCAGTTTGATAAATCCGAGTGCCGTAACCTGTGTCGGAATCATCATAATCATCAGAATAAACGGATAAATAAATTTCTTTAATTTAAAATCGTATGCATGAATGGCATATGCAGTCATGGTAGAAAAATATACACACAAAACTGCGGTTGCTGCTGCAATGATCAGACTGTTAAACATGCCCGACCAGATCGGCAGTGTTCCATGTACCAGATTGTTCCAGTTTGTCAGCAAATGATCGCTCGGCAATGCCGTAAACCCTGCTTTCAGCTCACCTTTAGAACGCGTCGCATTGATAAACATGATATAAAACCAGAACAGGCAGAAAAATGAAATTATAATTAAAACAATATATGCGATGGCACGTCTGGCATGAATCCCAAGTCCGCCTTCCATATCTTTCTTACTTTTTGCCATCACAATCACCCCTTTCTCTTATCGTTTCCGGATACTTTAAATACAAGCAGACTCAAAAGACTTGTAATGATAAACAGTACCACGGAAAGTGCTCCTGCCATACCATAGTTCTTGCTGTACAGATGCTTGTTCAGATACATGATCAGTGTCATGGTAGAACGCATCGGATTTCCGGTTCCGTTTGTCAGAATCTGTGGCACGTCAAAAAGCTGTAATCCACCGATCAGTGAAGTAATCACTACATAAATCAGAATCGGGCGAAGCAGAGGCAGTGTAATCTTAAAAAATACCTGTGTGGAAGTTGCTCCATCCACTTCTGCCGCTTCAAATAAAGAAGTATCAATTCCCATCATTCCGGCCATCAGAAGAATGGTTGTATTTCCGAACCACATCAGGCAGTTCATCAGTGCAATCAGGCCTCTGGCACTTCCGGTATGGGATAAAAATTTATATGGTTCTGAGATAAATCCAATCTGCATCAAAAGAGAGTTAATCGGACCTGCATCTGAAAACAGTGTAAAAAACAACATGGAAAATGCAGATGCCATGATCAGATTTGGCAGGTAGATCACGGTCTTAAAAAAACGTGATCCTTTCAAGCGCAGGCGTACATCGGAGAACCATGCGCCCAGCAGGAGTGAAAAAAAGATCTGCGGAATAAAACACATAATCCAGAGGATCATTGTATTTTTAAAATAAATCCACACGTCTCCACTTTTGAATAACTCTCTGTAATTATCTAAACCTACAAATGTCGGTCCAACCTGGTTGAGACCGGACATATAATTTTCGAAAAAGCTGTTATAAATTGTGCTGATCAATGGTATCAGCTGAAAAACGACATATACAACAATAAACGGGATCAGAAAAATGTAGCCCCATTTGTTGTAACGAACGACCTTTCCTTTACTCTTATTCATATTTCTACCTCCGCGGTATTGGCGGTCGTCCCGCCGGAGCCATAATATGGGAGAGGTGACTCCGGCTTCAGACCTTATGTGTAACAAAAATTAGTAAGTAAGCTCTGGATATTTCTCGGTAACACCTTTGTAGAATAACTCTAATGCTTCGTCCTTGGTTGCCTTTCCTTCAAAGTAATTCTTCATTGCTTTCTGGAACTCTTCGTTGCAGCCCTGGTCATATGCGGAAATGTTGCTCAGATCCAGTGTCTCAACACCTGCGCAGTACATAGACAGTGGGTTCTGTCCTCCAAGGATCTTGCTGCTATATTCTTTTCCGTCTATAAGTTTATTGTATAAATTTTGAATATTTTCGTTCAAAGCTTGGGGGGTAGCTTTCTCTTTCGCTATAAAAGTAACATTCACTCCATTAGACATTTGTGAGATTTTAGGTATTTCCATTCCTTCTTCTTGGCACATGGTAATTACCCTGCGAATGCCGGAACCATACTTCTCGATTAGTCCTAAGTCTTTACAAAAGTCTGCTATTACTTTGTTCCGAGGGGTTGATCTATAGTTGTTGTTGAGTAGATCAGCTATGGTAATCTCTTCCGGTAATAATCCCGGATTAAAGAATTCAATCTTATCCGGATATACTTTTACTATAGAATCTGCCGGAGATTGATAATTGCGATGAACTATCATGTTCAATATTATTTCTCTTATGGCTTCTAAGGGATATTGCCAGCGTTCTGTATTTTGCGGATTTCCGGTGATAATGACTTCTTTGTTAATATGCTTTTTAACAAAGTTCATGACTTCATCAATCTGTGTTAATATGTCAGATTTAGAACGCAAGGAATCCTTTATGATAATATCTGACTGGAAAAAGCCGAACTCTATGGTTGAAATGATGTGGTCATTTTTGTGAAATAGCAGAAAAGCGGCATTCGTTATTTTTTCTTCTCGTAACATATCATATTTTACGAGAAAAGATAAAGGGTCTTCGGTAATATTTCGTCCTCTGGAACGTAATAGGTCTATTGCTTTTTGAACTTTCTCTAATGAGAGATCTTCAATGGAATGTATGGGGTCTATATATGCATCCCAGCTGGAATTCATTGTTTGCAAATGCATATTTACAACTTCATTTATCGTCATTTGATGTGTGGAGTTCTTTATCCGTTTGAAGTATTTGCCTTGAACGGATACGGGCTTTATCGGATATTCTTGTATAGAGAGTTGTAGAACTTGTTTCCCTTCAAATTCTGAAACTTCAGCATCGGGTATTAATATCGGAGCAGTTTTACTTTTTACTTCGTTTACTAATTGTTGAACGGTCTCCTGCTACTAATGTTTCTATCACTTCTATATTAAAAGATGATTTGAACTCTACTGTTAGACTTTCATTTTCGGGAATACTATTCATTTTGAGTTTTCTTAGTGGCACATGATAATTGTATCTATTAGCAAATGTACGCTTTCTATGTTGAAGAATAAAATGGAATGGGATATTTTTTATTCTTGTTTCGCTGTTTCATGCAACCGTTTGCATTACTTCTTCTTCCTCTTCTGTTTCAAGCACTTGATAATCCGGAATAACTACTGTACTTTTGAACCATTAACTATAAATTGATACCGAATGAAAAGACTCTACGCTTTTTTTATTTGCTTGTTAGCTATTTTAGCTATGCAGGCGCAAATAGTAACTACTACTCCGGATTTTCCAACGGAGAATGATGAAGTCACCATTGTTTTTGATGCAACGAAAGGTACGGCTGGGTTGAAAGGCTTTACCGGTGATGTATATGCGCATACGGGAGTGATAACTGACAAAAG
>ERZ827363.2513-NODE-2513-length-15532-cov-24.202752_pt1 | contig 15532 bp, 14 predicted proteins | sample MGYA00519776_ERZ827363 | MGnify/ENA primary metagenome ERZ827363 (study PRJEB31778, sample SAMEA3449288) | human gut metagenome | biome: human gut; feature: human-associated habitat; material: faeces | place: United Kingdom | collected 2010/2012 ...
GATATAAATCCATCTTAAAGAAGTTAATATTGAATTCACGGTATATATAGTGAAGTTTGTATTTATATTCATCAGCAGGATTGAGATCTTTAGGAAGTTTCTTAAGATTCTTCTGATAATATGAATATTTAGAATTAATGCATTTATGTATTCTAAAATGTTTATGTTGCTTTTGCTCCGCAAGCGTAGCACCACAGTAAGGAAAAATAAAAACTATTAGCTTAGTTGCATAATTAGTTTCTTTAAATAGAAGATTACAAACCTTACATTTATATATGACCTTTATTACCGTTATTATCATAAATATATTCATGAGGTGCACCACATTTAGGACACTTAATTTTCTAAGGAATAGACTTACCGTTCCGTCTTTGGACGGATTTTACTGTCTTATTATATTTATGTTTGTAATAAGCTAAAAGTAATTTATAATCTACTTTTTCCAATTTAAGTATTGTAGGTAGCTTATCTACTTTGAATTTTTGATATTCAGAGCTATTTGAATCATCAAATATCATTTGTTTTAGTGGAATATGTTGTGAAATAAAAGTAATTCACCGATAATGTTAATTAAGTATTAGTAAATAAGTTATAATTGAATCCATAATAATGACATTCTTTCAGGGTTAAATTTGTTTGGTCAGAGATTCAATTTTAACATGAAATTAGGGGGGCGTTGTTTTTTATACAAAAAAACTTGCGAAACCTTAATATATAAAGAATTTAAAAGAAAAGTAGTGTAAAAAATTTTACACTAACGTTAGTAAAAAGGAGGTTTAAATATGAAGTATATTATACAAACTAAAGATTTAAATAAAAAGTATAAAAAACATGAGGTAAACAAAGATATATCATTAAAGGTACCTGAAAATTCAATATACGGACTATTAGGACCTAATGGGGCAGGTAAATCAACACTATTAAAAATGATAAGTGGAATGATAAATCCTACATCAGGAGAAATACTATACAAAGGTAAAAAATGGTGTAGAAATGATTTATTAGAAATAGGTGCACTTATAGAACAACCTCCTATTTATGAAAATTTAAGTGCAAGAGAAAATTTAAAAGTACGAACCTTATTATACAATTTACCCGAATCTCGTATTGAAGATGTCTTAGAAATTGTTAGTCTAACAGATACAGGAAAGAAAAAAGCAGGGAAATTCTCAATGGGAATGAAGCAAAGATTAGGAATAGCAATAGCTTTGCTAAATAATCCAAAATTTTTAATATTAGATGAACCAACTAATGGATTAGATCCAATCGGTATAGGAGAATTAAGAGAGTTAATTAAATCATTTCCTAAAAAGGGAATGACAGTACTATTATCAAGCCATATTTTATCTGAAGTAGAGCAAATAGCTGATCATATTGGAATAATATCAAATGGTCGACTTTTGTATCAAGAAGAAATTAAAGAAAATACAGATTTAGAAAGTATATTTTTTAATGTAATGAAAAAGGCAGGTAATAAAAATGTTTAACATGATAAAAGCTGAACATCTAAAACAAAAATCTACTTTTCAAAAAGTGTTAATATGGTTAGGTCCAACAATAACATTACTATTAGTGCTTGTATTAATGGGTGGTAACTATATCCAAAGTGGAGGGTATAATTGGTGGTATATGTTTATATTACCTGCCAGCTTAACCATGATATCATCATTTGTTATAAATAATGATAGTAAAAGAACATTTCATGGATTGTTTAGTGTAGTAATTGATAAAGATAAAATTTGGTATAGTAAAATAATTCTTTGCACTATTTATTTAGGTATAACATGTTTAATATTTTTTTTAGAAGTAACTATTATGGGATATTTATTCAAATGTACAATTCCTATACAATTTAGCTTTTTAGCATCGGTACTTTTATTTATCTTATCTTCATGGCAAATACCATTATTTATGTATGTGTCTATGAGGTTTAGTACTAGTTTTGCTGTAATTATTAGTTTAGTATGTAATTGTGGATTAGGAGTAATTTGTTCAGTTACATCAATCTGGTGGATTCCATTTGCAATTACGCCAAGAATAATGTGCCATGTTATAAGTATATTGCCTAATGGTTTATCAGTGGATAATGGAAGTTATCCTTTTGATATAAAAATTATTATAATAGGATTATTAATAACAGTAATACTATACTTGCTTATATCATATATAAGCGCCAAATGGTTTGAAAAACAGGAGATATAGGTATGGCACAGTTTATGAATTATGTAAAGACAGATTTTTATAAATTTTATCATTCGCAGATAGTGAAGATACATTTAATAATTCCAATAATAGCTGTTATATGTTTTTTATCCTATTATACTATTTCTCCATGGAGTGAATTAAAAAAAATTATGACATATATTCAAGTTATTTCGATAGCATTTCCTTTAGTTATATCAATTATTGTAAATATGATATATGAACAAGAAGAAGAAGCTGGATTTCAATATCTTTTAGGTATAGCAAATAAGAGATATTGGGTTCATTTTAGCAAGTTAATTTCAATGTTAACATTAGGTTTTATATCAACATTAATAACGATTTTAGGCTTTGGAATTATATTTTACTTAATGGGGAATAACTCTATAGAAATAGATATTTACTTTAAAGAATCACTTATAGTATTTGGAAGCAATATACTTCTATATATTATGCAATATTTAGCAGTATTTTATTTAGGTAAAGGTGCATCAATTGGCATCGGAATAATAGGAAGTATAATTTCAGCATTGATGTTAACAGGGATAGGAGATAGCATATGGATGATTTTGCCTTGGGGATACTCAATAAGGTTAAGTTCTTATTTTATATTAGACAATTTAAATATTTTAAATCCAAAAGAGCCAATAATAGAATCTATAATGTTGATGTTAATATTTATAATCATATTTTTGTTTTTACAAGTAATTTTTAGCTATAATTGGGAGGGAAAGAGAGAAAATTATTAGAACTGATATTACGAAAGGTATAATTATAGGACAACACCCTAAAATGCTTTATCAAATGGAGTATTGTTTCAGTTTAATTAGAATATGATGAGATAGAAAATACTTGGTATTCAAGATATTTTGATGATATTAAAGTTAAAAGTAATTAGAAAGAATTTTTAAACTTATGAATATATTTATACTGTATTATATTTTATAATCACCGTTTAGTTTTAATTAACTTAAGAAAGAAGGTGAGATACAGATGAGTTTAATAGATAAACTGTTTTTTGCTTTTTTGAAATGGAGTTTCATATACTTCCTTATTGCAGTAATACTGCCGATTGTAATTCATTATTACATATATAAATTTGAATACAATGTAAAAAAGGAAAAAAATAAAAGAAACAATTCATATTATAAAAAAAGCAAAAAAGCCCTTAGATCTACTGGTAAGCACCCAGTTAAACAAATATCTAAGAAGCTTTCTTAAACTAACATTTATATTATTTACTTAAATTTATTTTTTATTCATTTGGCTATAAAATTTATAGCCTTTTTTCTTTATAGATATACATTTATATTAATATGTTTTAGCAATAAAATCATAAAGCATTAAAAAATAATTTATATCAACTACTAATCATAGTTATAATGATACAAAATTGGTATAATTACAATAAAAAATAATTTATGAGGATGTATAGAAATGATAACAGTAAGGAAGGTTAAATTAATAGTTAATAGTGAAGAAGCTGAAGAAATAAATAGAACATATAAGTTTATTAGAGATAGTATGTATGCACAGTATCAGGGGCTAAATAGATGCATGGGTTACTTATTATCAGGTTACTATGCAAATGGTATGGATATAAAAAGTGATGGATTTAAAAATCATATGAAAACTATCAAAAATAGTTTAAATATATTTGATGATATAAATTTTGGTATAGGTATAGATAGTAAATCTGCTATAACTCAAAAAGTAAAAAAAGATTTTTCCACTTCTTTAAAAAATGGATTAGCAAAAGGGGAAAGAGGAGCTACCAATTATAAAAGAAATTTCCCTTTAATGACTAGAGGAAGAGATGTTAAAATATCATATTTAGAAGACACAAATACTTTTGTTATTAAATGGGTTAATAAAATAGAATTTAAAGTAATATTAGGACAAAAAGATAATATAGAATTAAGTCATACATTACATAAAATAATTAATAAAGAATACACGCTAGGACAATGTACCTTTGAATTTGATAAAAATAATAAATTATTATTGGCTTTAAATATAAATATTCCAGATAATCTCATTTCAAAGAACAAAGAAATAATACCAGGAAGGGTGTTAGGGGTTGATTTAGGAGTAAAAGTTCCAGCAATGATATGTCTAAATGATAATACATTTATTAAAAAATCAATTGGTTCATATAATGAATTTTTTAAAGTTAGAAGTCAGTTTAAAGCAAGGAGAGAAAGACTTTATAAGCAGTTAGAGAGTTCTAATGGAGGAAAAGGAAGAAAACATAAATTAAAAGCTACAATGCAGTTTAGAGATAAAGAAAAGAATTTTGCTAGAACATATAATCATTTTTTATCAAAGAATATTATAGAATTTGCTAAAAAATATAAATGTGAAACAATTAATTTAGAAGAACTTAATAAAAAAGGTTTTGATAATAATTTACTAGGAAAATGGGGATATTATCAATTACAAAGTATGATTGAATATAAGGCAGAGCGAGTTGGAATAAAAGTAAAGTATGTTGATCCAGCATTTACATCACAAACATGTAGTAAATGTGGCTATGTTGATAAGGAAAATAGAATAGCACAGGATAAATTTGAATGTAAAAAGTGTGGCTTTACTCTTAATGCAGATCATAATGCAGCAATAAATATTGCACGTAAATAAACATTGATGAAACTAAACTTTATTTACAAACTCAAAATAATGAAATATAATTTTATTGATGTTATATATAAATATATAGCAGTTACGGTAACTTAAAGTGCCGAAGGCTGAGGAGATGGATTAAATATATAAGGTTTTGACCAACTATATACCATCATCACTCGGTAAGGGTTAATCTTAACAATGTGTGACCGTTAGGCGTTCCAAAATTGAATAATTATATTAGTTTATTGTCTATCATAGATAGTGTAAAAAACACAGGGGGTAGACAAAATAAGTAATATAAGTACATGGTAGCTATTTTATAATTAAAGTTGGTAATTAGTATTGATAAAATTTATTATAAAATAAGAGGTAGACAGAAACTACTATATCAAACTAGATATATAGTGGCTTTAAAGTTAACGGGGTTTAATAGCACCATAATGGAATGTTAATAAATTTGTACTGCTAAAAATATTATAGAAAAAATTAGGTTTAATAGCACCATAATGGAATGTTAATTTTGTTCCACTCATTAATTAAAACTCCTCATATAAGGTTTAATAGCACCATAATGGAATGTTAATTTTAATATTCTGTATATGTTCATAAATTAAAAATTAAGGTTTAATAGCACCATAATGGAATGTTAATGCAGTTGATTATAAATTCCAGCTAGGTTTATGTTTAGGGTTTAATAGCACCATAATGGAATGTTAATGTTCAAAGTCAATCCCAGCTTTAGTAGCATATCCAGGGTTTAATAGCACCATAATGGAATGTTAATTGTTTATATATCAGCAAGGGATATTTTCTGCATATGGTTTAATAGCACCATAATGGAATGTTAATATATGATTATTGAGAAAGATGGGACCACATATAATGGGGTTTAATAGCGCCATAATGGAATGTTAATCAATTTGAAAGATTAGAGTATGAGATAGAAAAATATGGGTTTAATAGCGCCATAATGGAATGTTAATTTTAGTGCTGGAAATAAGGATTACTTGCAATTTATAGGTTTAATAGCACCATAATGGAATGTTAATGGACGATTTATCCGTTAAATCTGGAATAAGCCAATCCGGTTTAATAGCACCATAATGGAATGTTAATCGATATGATAATATGAAGTAGTTTTTTTGTTATCCGGGTTTAATAGCACCATAATGGAATGTTAATACTCTTGTAGGAGAAGCTTCAAAAGCTATTGAATTGAGGTTTAATAGCACCATAATGGAATGTTAATTATACTTTAGAATTTCCATATACCTCTGTATCATCAGGTTTAATAGCACTATGATGTTATTTAAATTAATGAAATTGTGATACTGTAAATTATAAAAATATTATATATAGGATGAGAATTATAATAATTATTGAATAAATGTAAAAATAGAAAACATTAAACGATTCTTAGGAATCACTTAATGTTTTCTATTTTTTTTGATTTAAATGTTTAATAATAGATATAATTTTACTATTAATGAGACTATTAACTTAAGACGTAGTAGCAATAAATAATAAGAGTTTTATTTAAAATAGTATAAGTTATAGGAAATAAAACTCCCATTATTTAAGTAGTATTAAACTAAAATTTATCAGTTAGAACACATTAAAGTTAATTTAACCTTGGTATAATGAGCGATATATAGATTATATGTATTTAAAATATTAATTTAATTAAATTATTTATTTAGTACATTATATAATTATTATTTAATGTATTTACATTAAATAATAATTATATAAAAAAGTATATTTTGAATATAAAATAAATTAAATTACAATTTATTATTTAATAAAAATAAAAGCAATAATTAATAAATATATACATTATTAATTATTGCTTTTATATTAATTTGATATTGAATAATCTATTCCTTCAATAAGCTCTCCTGCTTTAAAATCTTCAGTTTCAATTCTTTTTATTATATTTTCAGGTAACTTTATATATTTAATAAGGAATTGATATTCTTTCTTTTCGTATTCAAAGTTCTCTATTATTAAATTATAGTTTTGTAATTCTATTAATGCTTCAATTATTCTATCTCTACGTTTATAAACGTTCTTAGCTGTCATAAGTATTGCATCTGCAAATTCATTTAAAGAAATGGTTTCTTTAAGCTCTGGATTAGTTATTGATAACTTTAATCTTCTATTTTGAAGCCAAATTGCAATTTGTTGTGAATCAGCACTTAATTTATCAAAAACATCTTTATTAAAGTTTAAACTACTGTCCATAAGGATAAGGTTTTTTAAGAAACCTCCAAGATATACTTCAACATGCTTTCTGCCATCTTTTACATCAAAGAATACATCTAATATAGATCCCTTTAGCTTACGGCCTTCATATGCTGGCGATTCAAGACGGATACTACCTATTTTGTTTAAACTTTTTTCAACAGCAATAAAGTTGTTTTTATTTTCACTTAAACCTAATTCTTTAACTAGGTCGCTTATATATTTACCAATACTTTTATCAGTTACAAGATTATAAAAGTTTGTATAAAAAAGTGATATTATCTTTAAATCAAGATTATTTAATGCTTTAGCTGCTTTTAAGAATGCTATTTGAGTTATAAGATCCTGAGTTTGTTTTCCTTCTTCAATTCTTAAATAAGTTCTTTTCTCTAATTTCATTATTAATTCATTACTGTTAGATGAAATCAATTTATCGATAGTTCCATCTAATGAAAAGTTATCAATGTCATCTAATTCACGCTTTTCTTCTACAGTAAAGTAATCTTTCTTATTAGTTGGATCAAAAGGTATATTACTTAATACTCTAGGAATTCTTGTTATTTCTTTATGATTACTCATTGTATAAGAATAATAAAGTTTAATAATATCATTTTTAAAAGCTGACACTATAGATTTTTTGTGAAGAATAGTTAAATATTCAAAATCTGAAAGTAATGCATCTGCAGAATTAACCCAAAGCTCCATATTTCTATATAGTTTATTTATGTATTCATCAATGGAATTTGCTTCAAACATTATTATGAATTTTTCAGGTTCGATAGTTTTATCTAATACTTGATTATAGATATATTTAGCATTTTCAATATCTTGATTGATTTTCAAATTCTTATCGGATTTTATCTTTTTAACCAATCTTTGTTTTGTTTGCTTTGTTGTAAGCATTAAACGTTTATATGTACTTTCCTTTTTATTAGGATCTGAGATTTTATTAAGATCTGCATATAAAGTACAATATAGCTCATCAAATTTGGATTTTGTTATTTTCTCATATTTAATTTTAAATAAATCATCTATCTTTTTTTTGAAATTTTGATCCATAAACTTACCTCTCTTTAAGGAAATTATATTATAGTTTCAATGCACCGGCAATATTTGAGAATTAAAGGTGAAAGCATTAATAGTGAAGAAAAGCACCGCTATGTAGGGGAATAGTGACAAAAACCACAGCTATGTAGGGGAAAAAATATTTTTTTATGTTTAATTAGAACAATAGTGACGAAAATCATCGCTATATAGGGAAAAAATTAAAGATTTCAAAAAAAATTAAAAAAATTTTAGCACAGAAAATTATAAAAAATAACACAATAGTGATGAAAAACCACCGCTATGTAGGGGAAAAAACTATAAATAAACTTGAAAAATGCTAAAATCATCATTTATAGTGATGGAAATCACAGCTATGTAGGGTAAAAATTTTTTTTAGTTTGTGATTTTAGAAAAAACATTAATTCAATAGACGCTAGAATTGGCATTATATAAGGGCTAAAAGCAATAGTGACGGAAATCACCGCTATGTAGGGAAAAAGTCTTGCAAGTGGCATTCCTTCGTTGCAATAGTGACAAAAACCACCGCTATGTAGGGAAAAAAACGCTATTTTGCATAATAAAATTATGTAATTTAAAATAAAAATACACTTTGTAGTTTATTAAAGTTTATATGTCTAAGAATTAAATTTAATTGTATTTAAAGGTTAAATATAAGTGACATATTAAAAAATTTGTACATTTTATCTTAAAATGCATATTTCTTTATTATAAGCAGGTTGCATATCACCTATATGATATGTAGTGAGTTTGCCCTTAAACACTATAAAGCAGGTCAGGTTTAGTCCAGAGCGTAATAGCTTGTTAAATAAGATTACTTTATATTATTTAATGCCAATGCAGAAAATGGACCTCCACACAATAGTTCCTAGTCCCTATCTTTAGGTGTGTGGGTTGAGCGTGACGACAACGTAAAGGTCGGTGGTGGGAGTTCTAGGAGCATAGGTGCTCGGGAACTATCAGTAGAAAGGACAAGCATTAGGATAGAACCGTAATGTAGAAAGCTGGTAGGTAGAAATACATAATAGATAGGGTGCGAGATATGAGCGACCGAGGTATACGGTTCAGTATAAAAGTAGTTATTTCCTTACTGATAGATATTACTTTTTATCTATTGGTAAGGGAATAACTGCGTCCATTTCACTCTCTCAGTGCCAGTTCAGTATATTTTTAAGCTTTAAAAAATCAAGTGTTAATTTAAAATATTTAAAGAAGTTTTTTAAGAAAAAGGATTTTAAGCTTATTTAAAGAAGTTTATAAAGTATAGAGAAGTTTAATAAAGTTTAGAATTGAGGTTTATAGTTATGTTAAAGAGTGTTGAAGAAGTTGCTACTGAATTAGGAGTAAGTAAAACAGCTATATATAATAAATTAAAACTTGATGAGTATAAAGACATGGTTATAAAGAAACAAGGAAGATCAATGATAAATGAACAATTATTTAAATTTATTAAAGAGAATTTAAAGTTTAAAAATGTAGTTGATGAGGAGAATAAAGAGATACCAGTGATAGATGAAGATAAGAAAGAGGATAAAAAGGATGAAACTATAGTTAAATTAAATGATGTAGCAGTTAATTGTTTAGTTGAACAGTTAAAAGAGAAAGATAAACAAATACAAGAACTTCATAGATTAATTGAAAATAGTCAAATACTTTTAAAGCAGGAGCAAAAGAATTGTGAAAGTCAAATGCAATTGGAAAAGCACTTTAAAGAAGTTGATAAAAAGCTTGAAACTTTAAAGGCTAAAATGGAAGATAGAAGAGAGAAGAAGAGATTTAGCTTTTTTAAAAGAAAGAAGCAATAGATTTATAAGCAAATTTGAATGAAATATTAATATATATATAACGAAACATAAATAATTATGAGGAGTTTATATGGATTATATATCAATATTTTTTCTTGTATGTGGAACTTTAATGGTAAAAGAATTTGGTGATCTTATAATAAAAAATTTAGGTAGATTTAGATTTGGAAAATGGAATGAAATTTTTAATAATATAAAGGATTTAGAAGGATTTAAAGTTAAAGATATAAGTAAAGGTGAAGATAAAGAAACGGTTATTTTAAGTACACCTTGTGGTAAATCTATTGATAATGTAAATAAAAGTGTTAAGGCCTTAGAAAGTTATTTAAATGCAGATATTAAGCTTGAAAAGATAGAGTATAGCAATCTTATTAAAGTTAATTTATTTTTTAAGAAGCTGGAAAGACAAGATTATGAGCCAGTTAAAACTAAAAATATATTTATAGGATATAAATGCGATGGAAAGCCTTATTTTTTAAATCCTTTATATGATTCAAATATTATTATTTCTGGAATTCCTGGAACGGGAAAATCAAGGCTTCTTCATATGATTTTAGCTAATTTAATTGTGAATAATAGATACTGCAAAATATATTGCCTTCAAATTAGTAAAAAAGATTTAAGTAGGTGGAGAAATGTTAAGCAGGTAAGAGGAATATATGAAGATCCTTTTAGCTGTAGCTTATTTTTACAAGACATGGTTAAAGAAGTTGAAAGTAGAAATAAACTTTTTGCTGAAGCTGGAGTAGATAGTATTGATGAATATAATAAAATAGCAAAAAAGAAAATGAGTAAAATATGGATTGTAATTGAGGAAATATCAATATTTATGAGTGATTTTACTGATAGTAAAGAAGAAGCTAAAGCTAAAGATGTATGTTTTAATCTTGTTTTTAGATTAGTAAGAACAGCTAGAAGTAGTGGGATTGGCATCCTTTCAGTATTACAAAGACTTACTGTTGATAATATAGGGGGAAATGGAAGTATTAAATCTTTATGCAGCATAATAACCTTTAAACAAAACAATGATATAAGTAGTAGAGTGGCCATAGATAGTGATTTGGCAACGGAACTTAATCAAGGGGAAATTTACTGTAATTCTAGTCAGGAACTTGTGAAGTTAAATGTACCTAACATTGAATTTGAAGTGTTAAAAAAGTATATTCCAAGTTTAATCATAAGTAAGGAAAGGGTATAAAATATGATTACTGTAAGGGATAGAGATATTTTTAGATACTTAGAAGAGTATAAGTTTATCACTTTAGATGAAGCTGCTATTTTATTTTTTAAAGGTCATAAAGGTAATTGTAGCAGAAGATTTAAAAAGCTTATGGAGAGCAAGAAGGTTTATGCCAGTTACAGTTATATGGATTTTTTAGCCCATCAGAGAAAAGTATTTACCTTAGAAAAAACAAAGCAAATTTCAACTCATAAGATAATTATTATGGACTTTTATTCATGGATCATTAAAAATGGTGGTGAAATAGTAAAGTATCAGCTTGAAAGGCCAATAAGATATGGGCAGCTAATACCTGATGCAGTGGCAGTATTTAGGCTTAAGGGGAATATATATCATGTGTTCTTAGAAGTGGATCATACACATTATACTTCTTTTGCAAAGCTAAACAGATATGAAAATGCTGCATATACAAAGTTTTTAAAAGAAGCTATAGGAGTAGATAAATTTATAGTTATTATAGCTAGAGAGGATATTGAAGAAATTAAAAATAGATATAGTGGAAAGAAAGACATCAGATATGTTTATACTGATTTTTATTTTTCAAATCTTTTAAGAGAACTTTAATGATAATGTAAATGAGAACATTATTGATTTAAAGTTCTCATTTTATATGGTATAAAGCTAGGAAATAAGCCAAATGCGCATGCACTATATAATAGCGAAGCGACTGAGCCGGAGGCGATGGAAGAGGTGATCAAAATGGGAAAAAAATTTTTAGTTATAATATTAAGTTTAATGTTATATCAGATGATTATAACAAAACATTATATAATATCGAAGATATAGATACTGTAGTTAAATACTTAAATTCTATTACTCCTTTTATTATGAAAATAATAATTTCATAATAAATAACACATTATTTAAATTAATGTATTAAAAATGTTTAAATATTAATAAAATTAATTTGTTTAAAAATAATTAATATTAATAAACATAGGTATAGAGATATTTTAAATGGTATTTAACATTAAAAATAATAATATTTTAAATAGGTTTCATATTAATTTTAGTAAGAATATTAAAAAGTTTTATAAATAAGTAATAATAATATTTGAAGAATTATATAAATAATACTATCAATTTAAGTGATAAATTATATTTAATAGAGAAATATATGATTGATAGTAGTTTTTATAAAAAGTTAAAAGAAGTTGAATATATTTCTTTTAAAGAGATTATTGAAAGTTTAGGTGGAAGGATGATTAATGAAACCAAGTTTGAACTGCCTTGTTTAAATGAAAAGACACCATCTTGCTTTATATATTATAAAAATGGTAAAGAGTACTTTAAATGCTTTGGAAGAAATATAGGTGGAGATAAAGTTGATCTTGTAGCTTTAATTGAAAATTGTTCAATTAAAGAAGCTATAGAAAAAATCTTAGGAAATAAAGCAATTAATAAACATGGAGATTTAGAAAATCAAATTTATCATAAGAAGATTATTGAGAATGAAAAGTTAAAAGAAGTACAAACTTTAAAAAATATGAAAGCAATAATTAATAATTCAATTCCAGTATTAAAAAGTAAAGATGGGATTGAATATTTTAAAAGACGAGGTTTAATTCAAGTTGTAAGAAGTTTAAATATTAAAGGTATTAAAATATTATTCAATGGATATAAGGACTTTAAATCAATTATATATGTTATAAAAGGAAAGAATGTATGCTGTATACAAAAAGATATTTATAAAAAGGAAAATAGCAAGAGATATGTTCATAACTATGCTCCTAAAGGAATGGAAATAGCATATTTAATTAATAATTCTAAAGATAAATTAATGATAACTGAAGGCATGGAAGATGGATTAAGTAGTTTATCATATGGAATAAATTCTATAGTATTAAATAGTGCTAATAATGTAAATAGGTTAATTGAAAGAATAAATAATAATAAAGAGTATTTTAAAAATAAAAAAGTATATTTAGCATTAGATAATGATAAAGCTGGAAGAATGTATTCTTTTCAACTTGAACAATGTTTAAAAAGTAATGATATATCTTTTAAAGATATCATAGATATTTTAGTAAAGGAAAATGTTAAAGATCTTAATGAATTGCTTATAAAAGACATTAAAAACAGATAAGTTGTGGATAAGTTTTGAAAATAAAGTTTAAAAATAGAAAAAAACTTGAATTTATCCACAATTAGATTTAATATAGAGATATAAATTAAAAATAAAATAATGAAAGAGCCACACTTTAAATCGGTACGCCAATACCAATTTAAAGATACCTAAATGATACACACACTATCATATAAGTACTTTTGTAGCTCCCTAAATAGTTATTATAACTATTTATTTCAATTATTATTATACGACTATAATATAATAATTGAAATAAATTTTCAAGGGTTTTTTTCTACAAATTTAGTTATTTTAAGCTTATTGATATTGTGTATCAATAAGCTTTTTTTGATGAAAAAAATAACATTTAGGAAACGGAACTAAAATAGCTCTTTATATTGGGATGTAATCCCTGTATTTTTATTGAAAGGAGGGTACATATAAATTATGGGTTTAAGTGAATATATGATTAATGAAGAAGCTTTTGATTATAGCTCATTTATAGATATTTTATATAAGAATGAATCTAAGGGTTATATTTCTTTATTTAGAAAAGGCTTTACAGGTATTTTTCAAAAAGCTTATAAGAAAAATGATTTATTTAAAGGTGTTAAGAATTTCTTTGATACTGAATTTAATACTGATTTGTATATGTCTATGAATACTTTTTATAAACCTGAAAGAACTAAAGAAAATTTAAGATATCTTAATTCTCTTTATATAGATCTTGATTACTATAAAATGAATTTAAATAGACAAGAAGTATTATCAAAGTTAGAAGATGAATATTTTAATAAATCTATACCAGTACCCTCTATGATAGTTGATTCAGGGAGAGGACTATATTTAATATGGCTAATAGATCAGGTCCCAAGCAAAGCTGTTAGTTTATGGAGTGCTATGGAGCATTATTTATATGATAAATTAAAGAGTTTAGGTGCAGATAGGCAAGCATTAGATCCTTCAAGAATATTACGAGTAATTGGTTCATATAACACTAAATCAAACACTAATGTAAAGTTATTGAGATTTGAATTTGTTAGATATACACTAAAAAAATTAAAAGAAATGTATTTACCTAAGGTTACTAAGAAATTAGAAACTAAAAAGAAAGCATTTAAAGGGAAAATAGTTAAATTCTTTAATATCTATTCATTATATAAAGCAAGAATAGATGATTTAGAAAAATTAGCAGAGCTTAGAGGCTATGACTTAGAAGGTAAAAGGGAATTAATATTATTTATTTATAGGTATTATAATGAAATACTTGAGGGAAAGGAAAGGGCATTAGAATTAACATATGAATTTAATAATAAGTTTATTAAGCCTTTGTCATTAAGTGAAGTAAGATCATCTACTAAAAGTAATTATATAGGCAAGTACAATTATAAAAATTCCACTTTAGTGGAGCTTTTGGATATATCTAAAGATGAGATGGAATACCTTTCTTCAATGGTTACTGAAGAAGTGAAATATGAGAGAAATAATGAAAGAAGAAAAAGAAATAGAAGAAATGAAGATGGTTTAACTAAAAGAGAAGCTAAAAAGAGAGCTAATCTTATAGAAGTTTTAAAAGGAATTGAAGATAAAATTTCCACTAAAGAAATAGCAGAAACTTTAGGTATTTCAGATAGAATGGTTAGAAAATATAAGAAAGAATTAGAAAATAATGAATCTTTAAGAAGTGAACTTTTAGAGATAATTAATAAAGAAAAAGGCAAAGTAGAAGTAGCAGTTGAATTAAAAAATGAAATTGCAGCTACTTTAATTCGTATGGAAAAGAACGAAAATATAGAAGAATATAAAGGATATTATACAGATAAAACTAATGCTAATACTAGTTAAATGCTTATATAAGATGGTTTAGTGTAGATTATTTATTAAATGTAAATATATTAATTAATTGTTTAATAAATATTAATATATATAATTGAATTACATTAAAAAAATTAATGTTAATAAAATAAATGTTTAATGATATAGATATGTTATTTATAAATATATATTTAATGTGTATACATACATTTTTTAATTTAGCAAAAGAGAAAACTAATTCATTAGTTGCATCTACAATAGTATATGCATTAGCTAGTTAAGAATCTATTCAGTGAATTTATATTCTTACTGTTTTATTTATAGGTGTATGATAAAATGCAATGCTCTATCAAATATTATCTATATATTTACCTGACTTTTATTTGAGTTTCCGAGTATTTTACAACTTTTTTTGGTGTTAGTATAAAGTAGTGGACACATTAAGACGAACTAAGTTAAAATAATATT
>ERZ827363.2519-NODE-2519-length-15509-cov-20.284134_pt1 | contig 15509 bp, 16 predicted proteins | sample MGYA00519776_ERZ827363 | MGnify/ENA primary metagenome ERZ827363 (study PRJEB31778, sample SAMEA3449288) | human gut metagenome | biome: human gut; feature: human-associated habitat; material: faeces | place: United Kingdom | collected 2010/2012 ...
TTGGGGTCAAAGTCCGGCTTGGAAGCCATGGCAAGGATGGCACCGGTCTTGACGTCCATCACAATGGCGCAGCCACGGTTTTCCACCGTATTGGCTGCAATGGCTTCGTTCAGGTACCGCTCCGCGATCTCCTGCACGTTCACATCCAGCGACAGCACCAGATTGGAGCCGTCCTTGGCGGCAAAGGTGGTGGCGTTAGCGTCTGCAATGGCGTTGCCCACCGCGTTGCGCTGGGTAATGGTGCGGCCGTCCACACCGGCCAAGGTGGACTGGTAGGATTTTTCCAGTCCGTAGGTGCCGACGCCGTCCGCATCCGTAAAGCCCAGCACCGCTGCGGCAAACGCACCGTAGGGGTAGTTGCGCTGGAAGCTTTTTTCCGAGGACACCGAGATGCGCCCCTTGCGGGAGGTATCGGTGGCCTTTTTGTGCGCCTTGTTGAAGCTGGTGACGTATTTTTCAATGGAAAGCTTCACCGCGTTGTTCACCTTGGTGGCAAGGGTAACGTAGGCAGAATCCAGCCGGGAAAGTGCATCGTAAACGGTCTGGTACCGCTGCTGGTACTCTGCCGAGGAGATGTCCACGCTGTCCAAGCTCTCGCCGTCCCCGGAGAGCAGACGCAACGTCAGCTCCCGGCTCACCTCAGCGCACATGGCGGGGTCCAGCGTTTTGGTCACGGTGTCGTCATCGTTGGTCTTGCTGGTATAAAGGATGCTGCTGTAACTGGGGTCTGCCCAGATGGTCCACACCACGCTGGTGGAGGCAAGGGTGATGCCGGAGGCATCGTAGATCTCGCCGCGGGTGGCCTTGATGGTGGTATCCAGCAGCTGCTGCTGGGCGGCGTACTGGCGGTACTCTGCCCCGTGGATGATCTGGATATTATACAGGCTGCGGATGACGATGGCTGCCGCCACCACCACCGCAAGGATGCCCAGACGGCTGCAAAGCCGCCGCACCCGGCTGTCCAGCCGATCCCGGCCGGAGGCCGGACGCAGGCGGTAGCCCCTGTTTTTTTTGTTACGGAAAGGTTCTTGCATTGGTTCTCTCCTGCGGGGCGTGCACTGCATTCCGCGCGCCCTGCGCTGTTATTTGTTCAGACTGCGGTGTCCATAAACCGAAAAAAGCGTGCGCTGCCGCACGCTTTCTTCGTTTATCTCACGGTGCCCAGAATGTTCACCGCACCGGTGTACAAAAAGTCGGTCCATTGCCGCACGGTGGATTCCCGGCGCACCAGTGCGCCGCTTTCGCCCAGGCGGATGTAGGTGATCTGGCTGGGGTCTACTTTCATCAGACCCAGCCGCCCTGCGGTCTCCTCCACGCTGGCAATGTTGGTCTTGCTGTTCAGGGTGCTGTTGTAGTAGGTGTACTGGCTCTGCTCGCTGACCAGCTGCGCCTTAGTGGCTTGGATCTGGTCGTTCAACTCCACCAGCTGTGCCTCGCTCCACAGCAGACTGATGGCAAAGCCCACCAGCAGTGCTGCCGCCACCAGATTCATGGCGTTATGTACGGCGGCCTGCAGCGGGTTCAACCGCCGCTTGCCGCCCTTTGCTACCCGCAGGTTTGCTTTGCGCTGCGGCTGCGGTGCCCTGCGGCGGCGCACCGCATTACGATCATATGCTGGCTGACCCATGGTTTCTCTCCTCCTCACAATGCCGGTGCTTCCGGCATCTCAGCATTTTTCCAGCACACGCAGGTGGGCGGAACGGCTGCGCCGGTTCTCCTCCAGCTCCTGCGTATCAGCTTCAATGGGTTTGCGGGTGATAAGCTTTGCCTTTGCCTTGCCGCCGCATACACACACCGGAAACTCCGGCGGGCAGGTACAGGCTGTGGACCAGCGGCGGAATTTGTTCTTGACCAGCCGGTCCTCCAGAGAATGGAAGGTGATCACGCACAACCGGCCGCCCGGTGCAAGGTGATCGAAAATGGTATCCAAGCCCTCCTCCAGCGCATCCAACTCGTGGTTCACTGCAATGCGCAGTGCCTGAAAGGTGCGGCGGGAGGGGTTCTTGTTCTTGCGGCGCTCTGCCGGGGGCATGGCGCTTGCCACGATATCTGCCAGCTGCAGGGTGGTCAGGATGGGAGCAGTTTCCCGCGCCTCCACGATCTTTCCTGCGATCTGCCACGCATAGGGTTCCTCGCCGTAATCCCGCAGGATGCGGGCCAGTTCCTCGCGGCTCTCGGTATTCACAAGGTCAGCGGCGGTCTCGCCCTGTTGGCTCATGCGCATATCCAGCGGCGCGTCCGCCCGGTAGGAAAAGCCCCGGGCGGCATCGTCCAGCTGATGGCTGGAAACGCCAAGATCCAGCAGTGCGCCGTTGATCTTTTCAATGCCCAGCTGCTCCAGCGCCTGTCCCGCATAGCGGAAATTGATCTGCACCACGGTGGCAGGCAGCCCGGCCAGACGGGAACGCGCGGTCTGCACCGCGTCCGGGTCCTGATCCAGCGAGATGAGTCTGCCGCCCTTGGCGGCGTCCAGCCGCAGGGCGATCTGGCGGGAATGTCCCGCGCCGCCGGCGGTGCCGTCCAGATAGGTGCCCGCCGGATCAATGGCAAGCCCCGTCAGGCACTCGTTCAGCAAAACGGGGATATGCTCAAACGAGGCCGGGTCAAAGGGCTGCTGTTCTTCAAAGGCCATTGGCACGGCCTCCTTTCTCGGTTTTAGTTTTTTTGCATCAGAGGTGCAGCTTGCGCAGCCGCTCGGCGCGCTGGTCGTTGGTCACGGCGGCGCGGCGGGCGTTCCAGACTTCGGTGGCCCAGATCTCAGCATGGTTGCGGTTGCCGATGATGGTCACGTCCTTTTCCAGTCCGGCATAGGCGCGCAGCTCTGCGGGCAGCAGGATGCGTCCCTGCTTGTCCGGCGCCACCTCGCAGGCGGTGCTGAACAGGTCGCCAGAGATAGCCCAGCTGTCCATCAGTTCATCGCTTTCCAGCTTGTCCGCCAGCCGCTCCACTTCTTCCATGGGCAGTGCGAACAGGCAGCTGTCCACCCATTCCAGCACCACGAAACTCTCGCCCATGGCGTCGCGGAATTTTGCGGGGAAGTTCAGCCGCCCCTTGGCATCGATGGTGTAATCATAACGGCCAAAAAACACGCGCTGTTCCCCCTTTCAGGGGCGTTTTCAGGGCATGCGCCCTACTTTTACCCACTTTGCCCCACTGACACATCTTTATTGTAGCAAATCAAGTTCGTGAATGCAAGGGTTTTCGGGCGGCTTTTTGCCGCAAAAATCCACAAAAAAAGTCCCTGTGAGCCGTCATTTTTGCTCGCAGGGACTTCGTTTTCCGCAATCTGTGGAATTTGTGTGGAAAGTTGACCGTTATCAGCCGTTTTTCTTGGCGTTCTGGCGCAGGCTGGCACGGATATTTTTGACCTGTGCGGCGTTTTCCACCATGGTGTCCTCGGTGGTGCGCAGCATATTCTCGCAGTAGTCGGTCACGGTCTGGCGCAGGGTGCGCGCCTCGGTCTGGGCTGCGGAGGTGATCTCAGAAGCGCGCTGCTGGGCGGCCTTGACGATCTCGGCGTCACTGACCAGAATGCGGGCGCGCTCCTCGGCCTTTTTCACGATGGCCTGTGCCTGTGCGTTGGCGCTGTCCACGATCTGCGCCCGGTCGTTCACGATCTGCTGCGCCTGCCGCAGCTCACCGGGCAAAGCCGCCCGCACTTCGTCCAGATAATCCCGGATCTGCTCCACATTCACGATGCGCTTGCCGCCAGAAAGGGGCACGTTTGCGCTCTCTTCCAGTGCATCCTCAATGGTATCCAAAAGCTCGTTCACGTTCATAAGGCTTCTCCCTCCTGCTCAGCGGCGGACTGCATGGGCTTTGTATACTTCCACAGCAGCACCTTGCCGTATTTATACTGTTTCTGCAGGGTCAGACTGCCCGCCTGCGCGGGCAGCACGATGCCTGTTTCGCTCTCGCACAGCACGATGCCGCCGGGGGCAACGCACTTTTCCACGGCGGGCAGGATCTTTTCCAGCGTGCCGCCACGGAAGGGCGGGTCCAGCAGCACCAGATCGAACTGCTCCCGGCAGGCCGACAAGAACCGCGCAGCCTCGCCGATATTCACCCGGCTGCGATCGAACACGCCGCAGGCCTTGCAGTTGCGCATCACGATGCTTACGGCCTCCCGGTTCTCGTCCAGAAAGACGCACCGGGCCGCACCCCGGCTGAGCGCCTCAATGCCCAGCTGGCCGCTGCCGGCATACAGATCCAGCACCCGGGCCCCGGGCAGGTCGAACTGTACGATGCTGAACATCGCCTCCTTCACCTGCGAGAGGGTGGGGCGGGTGACATCGGTGCCGGGCAGTGCTTCCAGCCTGCGGCCCCGGGCTTCTCCTGCGATCACGCGCATGATGTTACCTCCTTGCCGTAGCTGCCGCCCCCGCGGCAGCCGGTTTGAACTCTTTCGTATCCTTTATTATCTCCCAACTGCATAGCATTGTCAAGAGCCCGCATTGCGCTGCGGGCGGCTTTGTGCTACAATCATAGCAGCAATATTGCGCATTTTACGGCGCATTTCAGCAAAGGAGAGTATACAGCATGAAAGTTCTGCTCATCAACGGCAGCCCCCACGAGAAGGGCTGCACCTACACTGCCCTTTCCCTTATTGCCGGGGAGCTGAAGGCACAGGGCATCGAGACCGAGATTTTGCACGTCGGCGGTCAGCCCGTGGGCGGCTGCATCGGCTGCGGCGGCTGCCGCAGCGGCAACGGGTGCGTGTTCGGCGGCGTGGTCAACGAGGCCATTGAGAAAGCCAAGACCGCCGACGCCTTTGTGTTCGGCAGCCCGGTGCACTACGCCTCCGCTGCGGGCAATATGGCCAGCTTTATGGACCGTCTGGCCTACGCAGGCGGCAAGTATCTGGCCTACAAGCCCGCCGCCGTCTGCTGCTCTGCCCGCCGCGCCGGTACCACCTCCACTCTTGACCAGCTGGTCAAATACCCCCAGTTCTTCCACATGCCGCTGGTCAACGGCTCCTACTGGGCCATGGTGCACGGCTCCAACCCCGAGCAGGTACTGCAGGACGCCGAAGGCTGCGCCGTGATGCAGGAACTGGGCCGCAACATGGCATGGCTGCTGCACTGCATCGAGGCTGGTAAGGCCGCAGGCATCGACCACCCGCAGAACCCGCCCCGCCCCATGACCAACTTTATCCGCTGAGGTAGGAATAAATTTGGAGCCCCGGAACGCCGCTGGCGTTCCGGGGCTCCATTTCTATGGGCGATTTTGTACAATTTTTCCAAGCATTTCTTGGGAAGCCTGCCACCCGGCAGCTTTCGCGCACTGCAAAATTTCCGCTTATCCGGCACAAAAGGGGCGCGAATGCTTTTTTCGTTCATAACTTTGTGATACCATACCTCTATAAGCTTATCACTTAGACGGAGATCCTGCTATGGAACACTACGATTGGAACGAGGGCTGGCTGTTTGCCCCCACCTTTGACCCGGCGCTGGTGCGCCCGGAGTGCCCGGAGCTTTCCCTTACCCCGGTGCGGCTGCCGCACACGGTCAAGCCTCTGCCCTATAATTATTGCAATGAAAACGACTACCAGCGCCTGTGCGGCTACCGGCGGGAGTTTTTTGCGCCCAAGGAGTGGCTGGGCCGCACCGTGCTGCTTACCTTCGGGGCGGTGGCGCACGACGCCACTGTGTTCTGCAACGGGCGGCGGGTGTTCCACCATAGCTGCGGCTACACCGCCTTTACGGTAGACCTGACCGGTGCGCTGCAACTGGGACAGAAAAACGTGGTGGCTGTGCGCTGCGACAGCCGGGAGGATCTGAACATCCCGCCCTTCGGCGGGCAGCTGGATGCGCTGACCTACGGCGGCATCTACCGCGCCGTCAGTCTGGATATCAAGGAGCCCGCCTACCTGCGGGATGTGTTCATCGAGGCAAAGGCCGAGGGCGATTTCCGCATCTACACCGCCACCGTGGGCGAGACGGTCGGCTGCACGCTGCAGGCCGAGATCCGCAGCCCCGCCGGGAGCCGGGCAGTGTACAGCGGCGAGCTTTCCCTGCCCATCACCGGCACACTGAACAACGTGCACCCGTGGAGCTTAGAGCACCCCACCCTGTACACCCTGACCATGCGGCTCATCCGCCCCGGCACCGGCGGTCTGCCCGACCGGGTGCTGGACGAAAAAACGGTGCGGTTCGGCTTCCGCACCGTGCAGTTCGTGGCAGGCGGGCTGTACCTGAACGGACAGCGGGTGGAGCTGCGCGGGCTGGACCGGCACCAGAGTTACCCTTATCAGGGCTACGCCATGCCGGACAGCATCCAGCGGCTGGACGCCCAGCTGCTGAAAAAGGAACTGGGCTGCAACGCCGTGCGCACCTGCTATGCGCCCCCCAGCCCGGCGTTTCTGGACGCCTGCGACGAGCTGGGTCTGCTGGTATTCCCCGAAATGCCCGGCTGGCAGCACATCGGCGATGAAGTATGGCAGGCGCAGGCGCTGCAGAACTGCCGGGAGATGGTGTGCCAGTACCGCAACCATCCCAGCATCTTTTTGTGGGGTGCACGCATCAGCGGCAGCCCCGACAACGAGGCCTTTTATAAGCGTACCAACGAGGCCATCCACCGGCTGGACCCCACCCGCCCCACGGCGGGCACCCGCAGCACCCGCAAAAGCCAGCTGCTGGAGGACGTTTACGCCTACAACGATTATTCCTACGCCGGGCGCGGCGCGGGCTGCGAGAACCGCGCCGCCGTGACCCCTGACACCCGCAAGGGCTACCTCATCAGCGAATTCGGCGGCCAGAACTTCCCCGCCAAGCCCTTTGACGATGAACCTCACCGTCTGGTGCAGGCGCTGCACCACGCCGCTGTGCTGAACGACAGCATCGCCCAGCCGGGCGTGGCGGGCAGCTTTGGCTGGTGCATGGCCGACTACAACACCCACCGGGAATTCGGCAGCGGCGACCGTATCTGCTACCACGGTGTGATGGACCTGTTCCGCAACCCGAAACTCTCCGCCGCCGTCTACGCCAGCCAGAAAACGCCCCGCGCACCCTCCGACATCGTGCTGGAGGTCTCCTCCGCCATGACGCTGGGCGACCTGCCCGGCGGCGCAGCAGCCGCCTGCTGGGTGTTCACCAACGCCGAGAGCGTTCGGTTGTACCGCGGCAACGACTTTGTGGCCGAGTTTGGCCCCGACCGGCGGGGACGCTTTGCCGCCCTGCCCCACCCGCCCATCGAGATCAACGATTTTGTGGGCTCGCTGCTGGAAAAGTATGAGGGCATGGATCACGCCACCGGCGCACAGGTCGCCGCCATCCTCAACGAGCTGCGGCGGGACGCTATGGCGCTTTCGCCCCTTTCCAAGGCGCGGATGCTCTCGCTGCGGCTGAGCTGGAGCGAGCTGCTGCGGATGTACTACAAATACATCGGTGTGCTGGGCAGTTCCGCGCCGGTGTACCGGTTCGAGGCGGTATGGCATGGCCGCGCCGTGCGCACCGTGGTGCGGGAGCCGGTGCAGAGCGTCCGACTGGAATGCACCGTGCACAATCCCCTGCTGACCGACGGCCCCACATGGGACTGCGCCGCGGTCAGCCTGCGCGCCATCGACCAGAACGGCAACCTGCTGCCCTACTGCGGCGAGGCCATCTGCCTGTCCGTGGAAGGGCCGCTGAAAATTCTGGGCCCCAGCGTGGTGCCTCTGCGGGGCGGCATGGCGGGCACCTACCTTGCCACCACCGGCGAGGCCGGACGCGCCGTGCTGCACTGCCGCATGGAGGGCGCACTGGACACCGAAGCGGTGCTCACCGTGCGCAGCCGGGAGGAGCAAAACGTTTAATTTTCGTCCTTTCATGATAGATTTGCAGTCTGTTCAAAATTTTATCATGGTTGGCTGATATCCTAGAAGCACAAAGTATTCCGCAGGGCGGCGCTGCTGCCCTGCGTTTCCGTGTGTAAAGCCCCAGAGAAGAGGATGCGAAAACCTATGAGAGAAAAGTTCCGTCAATTCATGATCGGGCGCTACGGCACCGATGGCCTGAACCAGTTTTTGAGCATGAGCTCCATCGTGATGCTGCTGGTATCACTGCTCACCCGCGTTTCCCTGTTCACATGGCTGGGCGCGGCACTGCTGATCCTGTGCTACTACCGCAGCCTGAGCCGCAACATCTCCAAGCGCACTGAGGAGAACTACCGCTTTTACAGCCTGAAGGACCGGTTCAATAACAAGTTCCGCAGCCTGAAGGAGCAGTGGGCCAACCGCAAGCTGTACCACTACTATCGCTGCCCCCAGTGCCGCCAGAAGCTGCGCGTGCCCCGGGGACGCGGCCGCATCCAGATCTCCTGCCCCCGCTGCGGCACCCAGTTCATCAAAAAGAGCTGAGCCGCCATGTTCGGATATGTGATCCCGGATCGGGCCAGTCTCAGCCCCGAAGCGCAGAGCCGCTACCGCTCGGCCTACTGCGGGCTGTGCCGCCGCATCGACGCTTTGCACGGGCTGCGGGGACGGTTCAGCCTGAGCTATGACCTGACCTTTTTGAACATTCTGCTGTGCAGTCTGTACGAGGGCGAAACCCCCGCAGACAGCGGTATAAACCGCTGCCCCATCCACCCGGTACACGGTGTACTTTGGCGCAGCGCCGACCCCACCGACTACTGCGCCGACCTGAGCGTGGCGCTGCATTACTACAACGCGCAGGACAAATGGCAGGATGACCATAACCTGCTGGCGCTGGGCTACAGCGCCTTGCTGGACAACAGCACCGCCGAGGCTGCCCAGCGCTGGCCGCGGCAGTGCAATGCCATCCGTGCGTGTCTCGCAAAGCTTGCCGAGTACGAGGCCGCCGGCAGCACCGACCTTGACGCGGTGTCCGGCTGCTTCGGTGCGCTGATGGCAGAGCTGTTCGACTACCGGCAGGATCGCTGGGCACCGGAGCTGCGCAGCATCGGCTTTCATCTGGGCAAGTTCATCTACCTGCTGGACGCCTACGACGACCTGCCCCGCGACAAGCGCCGGGGCGCGTACAACCCCCTGCGGGAGCTGAGCACCCACCCGGACTACGAGGAAGAGATGCTGGACATCTTTGAGCTGCTGCTGGCACGCTGCGCGCAGAACTTTGAGCGTCTGCCCTGCGTGGAGGACGTGGACCTGCTGCGCAACATCCTGTATTCTGGCGTGTGGCTGAAATACAACTGCAAAAACGCAAAACGCACCGGAAAGCCCAATGCGTCTTGATTTTGTGCCGATGTTCCGGTAAAATAAAACGGATGCGGTGCAGCGGTGCTGTACCGTCAGTATAATGAGTGAGGAAGTATACCGAGCATGAGAGATCCCTATGAGGTGCTGGGCGTTCAGCGCGGCGCAAGCGACGACGAGATCAAAAAAGCATACCGCGCCAAATGCAAACGTTGGCACCCAGATTTGAACCCCAACGACCCCACGGCCGAGGAGCACTTCAAGGAGGTGCAGGCCGCCTATGATGCCATTACCAAGGGCGATACCGGCCCCCAGATGGGCGGCAACCCCTACGGCGGCTACCAGCAGCAGGGCTACAACCGGCAGAGCTATGGTCAGCAGGGCTACGGCCAGCAGAACTACGGCTACACCGGCTTTGACGGGTTTGAGGGCTTCGACCCCTTTGGCTTTGGCTTTGGCGGCTACCAGCAGGCCGGGCCCAGTGCCTCCGGCACCGACACCCCGGAGATGCAGGCCGCCCGCAATTTTGTGGCCAATGGCCGCTACGCCGAGGCGCGCCGCGTACTGGACGGCATGACCGGCCGCAATGCGCGGTGGTATTACCTCTCTTCGCTGGCCAATCAGGGGCTGGGCAAAAGCGTGGACGCTTTGCAGGACGCCCGCCGCGCCGTGCAGCTGGACCCAAACAACACCGAGTACCAGATGCACCTGCGCCGGATGCAGAACCCCGGCCAGACCTACCGCACCCAGACCACCTACGCCCAGCCCGGCGGGCTTTTGCGCTGGTGCTGGAGCATGATTTTGCTGAACCTGCTGTGCAACTGCTGCTGCGGCGGCTGGGGCTTCCGTGGCTTCAGAATGTAACGGAAAGAGAACGATTTAAAATGGCTTCCGCTGCGCTCTAGCCATATTCAGCGGAAAAATTATTTTAAATTTCGGGATAGCAGAACGCCTGCGGGCGTTCCGCTATCCCATTTTCACAGTAGGGGTCATAAAGGAAAACCACCTGTCAACCGCTACGCTCCTCCCTGTGAAAAAGTAGTTCCGAAACGCCCGCAGGCGTTTCGGAACTACAAATAAAATTCTTCTTTCCTCTATTTATGCGCAAAGCGAACGCGGAGCGCATTCCAAATCGTCCACTCTGCCAAAAAAGGCTGCTGCACGCACGGTGCAGCAGCCTTTTTCTGTTTGCGGATGTAAGGGTTTGCTCTTACTTCTGGGGAGCCTCGAAAGCAATAGCGGTAGCACCGGCAGCGGCGTCCACGCTCTTCAGAGAGATGGGAGCCACCTCATAGTGCAGGGTGTCAAAGCTCTGGGTGCTGCCGTCCTCGGTGGTGAACTCCAGAACGTAGACAACGTCATCCTGCTTGTCAGCCTCGACATCGCGGGTGATGACGATACTCTCGCCGTCAGCCAGACCCTCGCCTGCCAGGTTCTCGCCCTTGTCCTCAGAGCCTGCATCGTACAGGTACAGCTCGGTCACCTTGCTGCCGGTGGTGTTGTACACGGTGTACTCGGCAGAAGTGGCCTCAGCCTCAGAGGAAACGACCTCGGAGGAAGCAGCCTCGGAAGAGGCAGCAGCAGAGGATGCGGTAGAGGATGCGGTGGAAGATGCAGCGGTAGAGGCAGCGCCGCCGCAGGCGGTCATGCCGACAGCCAGTGCCAGAGCGGCAGCGGCAATTGCAACAGTCTTGAGCTTCATAGGGATATCTCCTTTTTATTCTTATGTTGGTGTCAGGCCTCCGGCAGCATACCAACTGCCTTGGTTGGCCTGATGTTCTCTTATTATACGCACATTGACGAAAAAAGCAAGCTTTTTTCGTCAAAAATCAACGATGAAACAAGAACTGTTACCATTTTGACATGAATTTGGCACATTTTAGGTGGCAGAAACATGAAACAGGTTGCATATATGCAGCTTTCGTTTCCTGCCGCTGTGCAGACGGCGAAATAGAGCTGCAAAAAATTTTATTTTCCCCTTGACAACAGCCCACCGCCGCTGTATACTGTGCATCGTGAACGCTGTTCATGTTGGAGGGTGAGTGTATGAATCCAATGGCAACATCCAAGGCAGACATCCTGAAAACCAGCCGGGAGCTGATCCAGCAGAACGGCTGGGCAGCGGTCAACATCCGTGCGGTCGCGGCCGCCTGCGGGGTCTCCGTGGGCTGCATCTATAACTACTTCGGCTCCAAAACCGAGCTGGTAAGCGCGGCCGTGGAAAGCATCTGGAACGACATCTTCCGCCACCCGGAGGACGAAGCCGTGTTTCAGGACACCCTGTCCTGCATCCGGTGGATGTACCGGCAGATGGAATACGGCTGCCAGCAATATCCCGGCTTCTTCACCCACCACGCGCTGGGCTTTGTGCGGCAGGACACTGCCGACGGCAAGCAGCAGATGCGGCAGACATGGCAGCACATTCTGGACGCCTTGTGCAACGTGCTGCGCCACGATGCCAAGGTCCGTCCGGACGCCTTTACCGAGCAGTTCACCCCGGAACAGTTTGCGGGCATCCTGTTCTCCCTGATGCTGTCTGCGGTGGTGCAGCAGAGCTTCGACCCCTCTGCGGTGCTGGAGATCGTGCGCAGGACCATTTATTAAGCAAAAAAACATCCCACAAGCCTTGTGGGAGTTTTTTAAGCCCCAATGTGAACATAGTTCAATTTGGTTTCTGCCCCCTGCAGACCATACTACTGCAAGCCCTTTTCCCTTCGATGCTTCCGGTACGGCTCTGCCGCGCCGGTTCGCTATAAAATCAAAAAAACTGCAATCAAAACAAATAAAGGAGAAAAACGTATGAGAGCTGTTATTGAAACTGTTTTCGACATCTTCTATCTGGTCACCGTGCTCACGGTGGGCATCCGCATGATCCGCGGCAGCAAGGCTGGCACCCAGTTCCGCCTGTTCGGTCTGATGGCCGTTGTACTGGGCGCGGGCGACTCCTTCCATCTGGTGCCCCGCGCACTGGCACTGTGCACCACCGGTCTGGAAAACTACGCCGTGCCGCTGGGTCTGGGCAAGTGGATCACCTCTGTGACCATGACCGTGTTCTATGTGCTGCTGTACTACGTCTGGCGCAAGCGCTACCAGATCGAGGGGCAGAAGAACGTGACCGCCGCGGTGTACGCCCTGTCCGCTGTGCGCGTTGTGCTGTGCATGATGCCGCAGAACCAGTGGCTCACCAACCACACCCCGCTGGCATGGGGCATCCTGCGCAATGTGCCCTTTGCCCTGCTGGGTCTGCTGATCATCGTGCTGTTCTACCGCAGCGCCAAGCAGAACAACGACAAGGCTTTCCGCTGGATGTGGCTGACCATCGTGCTGAGCTTCGGCTTCTATATCCCCGTTGTCCTGTGGGCAGACGTCAACCCCATGATCGGTATGCTGATGATCCCCAAGACCTGCGCCTACGTCTGGACCGTGCTCATCGGCTACAACGCCATGAAAGCCGAGACCGGCAATCAGAACTAACCTTTTCCCCCGCTGCTTAACAGAAAACCCGCCGACAGACAGCGATGCACTGCTCTGCCGGCGGGCTTTTTACATTATAAATAAATGTGGCTCCAAAACACCTGCAGGTGTTTTGGAGCCACATTTAAACAATTTCTTTTCACCCTTCGGTGAAATACTCCGGGTGGACACTGCGGGCCTGCTCCACCGAAAGCTTATAGCGGTTCAGGTGGCTTTCCAGCGCTTCGCCCAGTTCATCGGCGGTGCCGTGCAGCACCATTTCCAGAATGCGGGTGTGGGCGGCGCAGACGGACTTGTTCTCGTTGGTCTGCAGGCTGAACTTGCGGATACGCTCCACATGCTGCAGTTCCCCGAGCATGTGGTCAAAATGCGCCTCCATGCCGGTGATCTCAAAGGCCTTGCGGTGGAACTGGTTATCCAGTTCCAGCAGGCGGGTCTCCCGGTTCGGCTGGGTCAGGTCGGCTTCCAGTAAGCGGTAGTTCTCGATGACCTGCCGGTACTCCTGCTCCTGCTGGTCTGTCAAGCGGCCGCGCACCCGGTTCAAAATCTCTTTTTCAAGGGTGAAGCGGGCAAACTGCTCCAGCTCCATCCGCTTCAGGTCGATGGGCGCCACATGGGTACCGCTTTGCGGCTTGATGTCCACCATGTGGGCAATGTTGAGCATGATCAGCGCCTCCCGCATGGGGGTGCGGCTGATGCCCATCTGCTCCGCAAGTTCCCTGTCGTTCAGGGGGTCGCCGGGTTTCAGCTCCATGGTGATGATCCGGCTGCGGATGGTCTGATACGCCTGTTCCCTCGCACTCAAAGATGCCATTGCAGTGTTCTCCCTTCGGGGTCAGTTGGTGATATACTAGTATATGACCATATTACCCAACTGCCGGGCAACTGTCAATAGCAGGAGCAACCGAAAATCAAGGGCAATTTTTTGCTATTTTGTTCAATGAAGTGCCCGCGCCGGGCGGTACACCACCGGCAGCCACACAAAAGCCACCGCCAAGCCGCAGGCCACGTCAATGACCGAGTGCTGCTTGGTGAACACGGTGGACAGGCAGATCAGCGCCGCCCACGCCCATGCCAGCACCTTGCGCAGAGGCTTGCCCTCTGCCAGCTTGCTGTGGCTGAAGGCCATTGCCATGCAGGCAGAGCTCTGGCAGTGGATGGAGGGGCAGACGTTCACGGCGGCGTCCGCCTTCCACAGCAGCTGCATGATCCGCAGCGCCGGGTTATCCCGGCCAAGGGTCTCCACGGCAGGGCGCAGTTCCAGCCCGTTGGGCAGGATCATGTACACGATCAGGCAGAAGGTCATGCCGGAAAACATGGTCAGGCAAAGTTTATCATAGCTGGCGGTATCGCACCACCACAGTGCCGCCGTCACCCCCGCCAGCAGCAAAAACCAGCTGCAATAGGGGATCACGAACCACTCGTTGAAGGGGATCAGATCGTCCAGCGGGCTGTGCAGGATATATTTCGGGGCGGTGACGGTGAGGTCCAGCCAGAAGAACCAGAGCAGGTACACCACCCAGTACAGCTGGTACCACAAATGCGGGCGGCACCGGCTGCGCAGTTGGCTAAGTTTCATGTCGTTTCTCCTATTTTTTATGTGAATTGACGTGTTATTATAGCACATTCCGTCCACTTGCGCAAATGTTTTCCCTGCGATACAATAAAAACAAGCTGCATCTTATTTATAAAAGGAGTACGTCATGCCACAAGAATTTCCCGCCATCCGTCTGGTCGCGCTGGATCTGGACGGCACCCTGCTGAACCGCGAGGGGCACGTCACCCCCCGCACCCGCGCCGCCCTGCAAGCTGCTGTGGATAAAGGCGTGTACATCGTACCTGCCACCGGCCGTCCGCTGGCCAGTCTGCCGCCGGAGGTGGCGCAGCTGCCCGGCATCCGCTACGTTATCACCTGCAACGGTGCCGCCGTGTGGGATTTGGGCAGCGACCCCGTGGGCGCAGTGTACAGCCGCTATTCCAACGCAAAAGAGCACCGCACCAGCACCCCGGTCTGCCTGCTGCACAGCCTGATGCCGGTGGAGACTGCCCGCGAAGCCTTTGCCGTCTGCGAGAGCTGCCACGCCGACCTGCGCATTTTCTCGGACGGATACGCCTGCACCGATGCCCACAGCATAGCGCTGGCCGCTGCCCGGGCAGCAAAGAATGACGGCACCGAAGCGCGCCAACCCAACGATGGCCGCTTTACCATTCTGCGGGACGCAGCCGAGTGGATGAGCCGCAACGCCTTTGCCATTGAAAAGCTCTGCGTATTCTTTGAAACCCCACAGCAGGCTGCGGCTGCGCTGCCCCGCTTCCGCGCCGTCCCGGGCGTGGAGATCGTGCAGGGGTCGCCGAAAAATGTGGAGGTGACCGCCGCCGGTGTGGACAAGGGTGAGGCGCTGCGCGCACTGGCCGACCGGCTGGGCGTCCCCCACGAATGCACCCTTGCGGTGGGCGACAGCGAGAACGACCGCGCCATGCTGCAAAAGGCCGGGGTGGCCGCTGTAATGGCCAACGGCATGCCGGAGATCCGGGCGCTGGCGCACCTTGTCAGCAAGGCCGACTGCGACCACGACGGCGTGGCCGAGATACTGGAAGTCCTTGGCATCTGATCCAGTTTTTGCAGCAATTTTCCAGCATTTTTACCGGCTTCCGCCCCGATTTTTCGGGTCATTCGTCATTTTTGTGCAATGTATACAAGCTCTTATGCAAAACATTGTGCTTGTTGAGTATTACCAAAGACGGACTGTTCGTTTATACTAGTACTATAAGCGCGTATGGGGGTATTGCGCCCACTGGAGCAAACCCGACGCACCGAGAGAGTTCAAATATAAAAGGAGAAATGCGTTATGAATCCCATCGTAGAAAAGGTCTATCAGATCGGCAT